>Ga0302046_10000154_pt1 | contig 73820 bp, 60 predicted proteins | sample RVTome_11_FD_200261 | JGI IMG/M metagenome (GOLD analysis project Ga0302046, IMG submission 200261) | Soil microbial communities from uranium-contaminated site in the Upper Colorado River Basin, Wyoming, United States - RVT147D111 (version 2) ... | reverse complement strand
GCGCGATCTACTGGTACCCGGTCTACGGCTTCGTGCGCCGGCGCGGGCACGACTCCGAGAGCGCGCGCGACCTGACGCAGGGGTTCTTCGCGCGCTTCCTCGAGCGCCGCGACGTGCGCCGCGCCGAGCGGGGGCGCGGCGACCAGGGCCACGTCCTCTCTTGTCCCTTCACTTCGGCGCGAGGGTAAAGAGGCCGAGGTCGACCTCCCCGCGGGCGGCGTCGTCCAGCGTCAGGTCCGCGTTCACGACCAGCGTCTGGTGGCGCGGCTCGCTGATAGTCATTTCGTAGCTCAGCGCGCGCAACGAGCGGTGGCGCACGCGTCCATCCGCGTCCGCTTCCAAACCGCGACGTCCCATCATCTTCTTGCTCCACCAAGGCTCGTCGATCCGCGCCCAGAGGACGGTCGCGCCCTGCAGCGGGCGCCCCTCCGCGTCGGCGACGACCAGCTGGGCGCTCACGACGACAGTCTCTGCGCGTTCGACGACGCGATTCCACGCCTCGCCGGGAAAGACCCCCTTCTCCACGTAGCAGGGGAAACGTTGTGCCGGGCTTAGGTGCACCCAGACCTCGACCGTGTGAGCCCCGAGGGAGCAGGCAGGAATGCGGAAGCCACCGTTCTCGTCGGTCGTCGCGACCCCACGCGAATACCGCACGTGGTTCACTCCCACCCACCAGTTGGGGTCGTCGAGGGGTTTCGCGACGACGGTGAGTCCGGGCAGCGGGATGCCCTTTTCGTCGCGCAGCGTGCCGTACAGGTCGATGCCGCCGCGCAGGACGGGGTTCCACTCGACTTCCTCCTCCTGGATGTCCAAGACGACCTCCAGGAACTCTCCGGTGTCGCTCTCGGCGCGAGCGGCGACCTGGCCGAGCCTGACGCCGCGGATCTCGAAGTGGCCGTCAGCGTTGGCGACGACCCAAGAGGAATGGAACCCGAGTAGTTGGGCCTCGACGCGTGCGCCGGCCGCCAGAGTCCCGTCGGAGGCGAGGACGGCGCCAGTGACGCGGCTCCCGCGCTCGAGATGCAGCTCGAATCGCACGGTCTCCCCCGCGCGCGCTGTGGTCGTTTCGGCCTCGACGGGATGATCGGGGGAGAAGGCGAAGGCACTGATCCTGCCGGGCGCAAGCCCCTCGCAACGGAATGTCCCGTCGTTCGCCGTGGACAGCCACCGCGGACGCGGGCTCGGCACGTTGATCCCCACATCCCAACGCCAGGGCTGGCCGCCAAAGAGGTCGCCAACGATCACGGTGGCCCCCGGAACGGGGCGCCCTTCCTCGTCCAGCACGATCCCCTGGACATCGACTCCGCCGCGGGTGAGCCGCAGGGTCAGCTCGCTCTCGATTCCCGGATGCACGAGCTCGAGCTCCGACGGTGCGAAGCCGGCCGATCGAGCTCCGACCAGCCGAAAGTCGGCAACTCCCTCGAGCCCGAACCGGCCCTCGGCATCGGTCGACGCCACGATCGCGCCCCGCGCGTAGAGTGCTGTCGCCGACAGGAACCCGGTTGCCCACATCGCGTACCGCGACCACGGCATTGCTCCGGGCGCCGCGAAAGGAGGTGAGCTTCATCGGGGGTGTTCCCCATCTGGTCGTGTAGGAGTCGCCAAAGGCCTCGCTCAACCAGATCTCCGCGCTTGCGACAGGAACTCCGCTCTCATCGACGACTCGCCCGCGCAGCGAACGACCGCGGTCCATGAGGACCTCACATTCGTTCGTCCCGGGGCCGAGCTCGGCCCGCGCCGTTTCGGCCCCGGCGACCACCACGACGGCACTGCCCAGCGGCAGGTCGCGAAAGTCGGCGAGCCCCGCCGAGTCCGTGTGCCGGGCGCTGACCCGACCAGCCGCACTCCCAGTCACCTCCACGCGAACGGGTCGGCTCGGCACTGGCTGCCCCGACTCGCGCCAACGAACGTGCACGAGCAGGTCGCCCCTGGGGAACTGGTTCACCTGGTCGACCACCGCCGGTGGTCCTTCGCCCGAGAGAACGGAGGCAGCCGACGGTCTCCGGCCGTCCGCACGCGCCTGCGCGCCCTCCAGATCTCCACTCGATCTGCTGGACTCTTCCGCTTGCCGACGAACTACGGCCCTCTCTTCCCCAAGCGCACCAGAGACATGAACACCATGCAGATCGACAACACAAGAGCTGCTCCCAACGACAGAAAGAGGATCGAACGACGCTCTCTCATCGCGCACCCTCCAGGATAACGGGCACTTCGATCGTACGCTCCTCTGGATGACGAGTGACGATCAAAAGCTTGCCCACCCTTCGCTCGTGCGCGCGTACACCAGGGCTGCGCCGCGCATCGAGATCAGCGCCCGGTCGCCGTCGAGGTCGACCCTCTCGCCGAACAGGTAGCTGCCAGGCGGAGGCTCGATCCACGCGGTCTCGAGCCAGCCGAACGATGCAGCAGTACAGCCATCTGAACGTCTGGCAGCGCGCGCACCAGGTGGCGTTGCGCGTATACGAGATCAGCTCCTCCTTCCCGGCAGCTGCCAGCTGCTGACTGCCGACTGCCGACTGCCGACAGCGCGGCTCCGCGCCGTTGGCTGACGGCACCCATTCGGTTGCGGCGGAGCCGCGCTAGGAGGACCGCGAGGACGGAGAAGGCGAGACGACGACCGGGGCAGGAGCGTTGCGACTTCATGGCGGGAGCTCCCGGGCAGGAGAAGCGGAGGACCTGGCACCGTACCACGCCTCGCTCGCGCCGGGGGATGTTACCCTCGCTCCCCAATGTCATCGGCCTCGCTCGACCGCGCCGGCTTCGCTCCCACGCGCTGGAGCCTGGTCCTCTCGGCGCGCGCGAACGGCACGCGCGCGGACGCCGCGCTCGCGGAGCTGTGCGCGATCTACTGGTACCCGGTCTACGGCTTCGTGCGCCGGCGCGGGCACGACTCCGAGAGCGCGCGCGACCTGACGCAGGGGTTCTTCGCGCGCTTCCTCGAGCGCCGCGACGTGCGCCGCGCCGACCAGGAGCGCGGCCGCTTCCGCGCGTACCTGCTCGGCGCCGTCAAGCACTTCCTCAGCGACGCGCGCAAGAGCGAGCGAGCGCTGAAGCGCGGTGCCGCGCACTCCTCGGTGTCGCTCGACGCCGGGGCCGCGGAGAAGCGCTACCTGACCGAGCCGGCCGGCGGCGAGACTCCCGAAGAGGCCTACGAGCGCGCGTGGGCCCTGACGCTGCTCGAGCGCGTCGCCGCGGAGCTGCGCGCGGAGTACGCGGGCGCGGGGAAGGCCGAGCTGTACGACGGCCTCAAGGGCGTCCTGGGCCAGGGCGAGCACGTCCCCTACCGCGAGCTCGCCACGGCGCTCGGCAAGAGCGAGGGCGCGGTCAAGGTCCTCGCCCACGAGCTGCGCCGGCGCTACGGCGAGCGCCTGCACCGGGCGGTGGCCGAGACCGTCGCCGACCCCGCGGACGCCGAGGACGAGCTGCGCGGGCTGCTCGCGGCCCTCGCGCGAAGAAAATGAGCGCAAGTCGCTAACCTGCGCACGTCTCCGTCTCAGTCCCCGGTGCCATGATCGAGACGAAGTGCAGCCGCTGTGGAGCCGCGCTCCCCCGGGAGGGCGAGCTCGAGGGAGTCTGTCCGGCGTGCCTCCTGCGCGATGCGCTCGCGGCGCCCGAGGAGGCGGGAGCCGAGGACGACCAGCAACGCGGGCTCGCGGAGGTCCAGGCGCTCTTCGAGGACCTCGAGGTCCTGGAGCGCATCGGGCGCGGCGGCATGGGCGTCGTCTACAAGGCGCGCCAGCGGCGCCTCGACCGGCTCGTGGCGCTCAAGATCCTGGCTCCCGAGAGGACGCGCGACGCGAGCTTCGGCGGGCGCTTCCTGCGCGAGGCCCGCGCCCTCGCGCGGCTGAGCCACCCCAACGTCGTGACGGTGTACGACTTCGGCGAGCGCGGCGAGCTCTGCTACCTGTTGATGGAGTACGTCGAGGGCCAGGGCCTGCGCGAGCGGATCCGCGCGGGCGAGCTGCCGCCCGAGCAGGCGCTCGCGATCGTCCCGCAGATCTGCGCGGGCCTGCAGTACGCCCACGAGCGCGGCGTCGTGCACCGCGACATCAAGCCCGAGAACCTCCTCGTCGACGCAGAGGGGCGCGTGAAGATCGCCGATTTCGGCCTCGCCAAGCTGCTCGAGCACGGGGCGGAGCTCGCCACGATCACGCGCGGGAGCCAGGTGATGGGGACGCCGCACTACATGGCGCCCGAGCAGGCGACGAGCCCGCTCGCCGTCGACCACCGCGCCGACATCTACTCGCTGGGCGTCGTGTTCTACGAGCTGCTCACGGGCGAGCTGCCGGTCGGCGTGTTCGAGCCGCCCTCGCGCAAGGCGCGCGTCGACGCGCGCTTCGACGAGGTCGTCTACAAGGCGCTCGAGCGCGAGCCGGCGCGGCGCTACCAGGCGGCGCGCGACGTGCAGAGCGACGTCGAGCACATCTCGCACGGGGACGCCGGCGCGCGGCTCTACGCGGAGCGCGCGGGCGCCGGCGGCGAGGCGCCGCCGCTCGCGTGGCTGGCGCGCATCCCCGCCGACGGAGCGCTCGTGGCCGCGGCCGCCCTGATCGCGGGCGTCGTCTGGATGGCGGTCCTCGGACTCCAGGAGCGCCTCCCGGGAGGCCCCTACTGGTTCGCGCTGGCCTACCCCTTCGGGTTCCTCGCCATGCGCGGCGCCCAGCGCTCGGCCCTGCCGGGCGTGCGCACGGCCGCCGTAGTCGCGGGCTTCCTCGTGTGCGCCGTCTCCTCGGTGCTCACGTCGAACCACGACCTCGAGCGCGGCGGGGCCTTCCAGCTGATCGCCGGCGCCGTGCTCGTCTCCTCGCACCTCGTGTTCGACTCGAGCCTGCGCTGCGCGACGCGCGAGATCGCCGCCATCCGCGGGCTGATCGCATTCGCTCTGCTCGTCCTCGCCTCGGCCTGCCACGCCGCCTCCTACCGGCCGGGCGAGGGGATCGCGTACTTCTTCGGCATGGGGGCGATCGTGACCGGCACGACCGGCGTCCTCTCGACCCCGGACGTCTTCCAGCCCGCGCCGCCGCGCGCGCTCCTGCGCGCGGTGACCGTGGCCTACGCCGTGGCCGTCGTCTTCGCGCTCGCCTACTTCTCCGAAGCCTGGCGGCTCGGCTGAGCTACCACCACCAGTGCTTGATCGCGTCCAGCCAGAGCTGGCGCTGCCCGGGATCGGCCGCGAGGATCCCCTCGCGCGTCACCGTGGACGGCCGCTCGAAGCCCGCGGGGAAGCGGTCGAAGATCCGGCCGCGAACGTCGCGGTCGATCGCGAGGTCGTTCATCAGCTCGAAGAGCGGGAGCCAGTCGTCGCGCTCCTCCGCGGCCAGGGCCGCTTCGAGATCGGCGGGCGTGGCGCTCCCGCCGTGGATCCTCCCGATCAGCGCCACGAAGGCGTCGGCGGCGCCGTCCTTGATCGGCGGGGTGGGCCGTCCGTCCTTGCGGCAAGTGATCGACGCCCCGCTCGGCACGAAGACCTCGCGTCGCGGCTCGCCCGCGCCCCCGAATCCGAACGCGACGCGGCCGGTCTCGACGGCGATGCGCGTCGTCCCGTGCTCGTCGACCTCGACCGTGTAGATGCAGCCGAGGTCGACCGAGAATCCTGCGGGCGTGCTCGTGCCGAACACGCGCTCGGCCGCGAAGATGCTGGCGCGCAAGCCGCCGCGGGCGAGGTACAGGCGGTGCTCCTCGCGCCTGCCGCCGTGCGCGAGGCGGATCTCGTCCACGCGCACGCGCGAGCGCGGCTCGAGGTCGACGCCGCCGATGTCGGCGATGCGCACGCTCGCGCGCTCCTCGCCGACCTCGATCCAGTCGCCGACGCCGACCCGCTCGAGTCCCGCGACGCCGGTGACCTCGTACGTCGGCCCCCTGGTACCGGGCGCGCGCCAGAGCAGCAGCGCCGCGACGAGCGGCAGGGCCGCCGCGAGCGCGAGCACCCACCGGCGCGGGCGCGCCGCGCGCGGCGCCGGCCGGTGCCGGAAGCGCGCGAGGAGCCGCTCGAGCCGCTCGACGTCGGCGTCGGGCTCACCGGTCTTGTCCCAGAGGTAGTCGCTCACGAGAGCGCTCCCCGCCAACCCAGGCGTTCCAGTCGTTCGCGCAGGAGCTTCATGCCACGGTGCAGGTTGACGCGCACCGAGCCCTGGGTCATGCCGGTGCGCAAGGCGATCTCGGGTCCGGTGAGGTCCTCGACGAGCCGCATTGCGAGCGTCTCGCGGTAGGCCTCGGGCAGCTCGCGCAGGAGAGAGAGCACGGCGCGCGCCTCCTCGCCTTCGTCGGGGCTCGCGACCCCGGCGCCCGGATCGGCGGGCTCGCTCACCTCGCCCAGCTCCAGCGCCGGACGCCGGCCCTTGTAGTGGTCGCGGACCTTGTTGCGCGCGATGGCGCACAGCCACGCGCCGACGCGCCCGGCGTCGGCGAGCGTGTCGAGAGCCCGCAGGGCGACCAGGAAGACCTCCTGCACGAGGTCGCGCGCCTCCTCGGGCGGGACCCGCGCGAGGAGCACGCCGTGCACCGTGCTCGCATACCTTTCATACAGGGCCGCGAAAGCCGGGCGGTCGCCGGCGCGGGCGCGTTCCACGAGGAGTCGCTCCTCGGGCGGCGCTCCTGGCTCAGGGGTCGGCTCTCGCATGGGCCCCTTTCGCCGGTGAGGTCGACCGGCGGCGCTCGATGTTAGCGAACTACCAGGCGTAGGTCTGGAGGCGGCGCAGCCCACGCTCGTGCTCGGGGTCCATCCGTGTGAGGTTCTCGAAGCCTCCGTCGCCCGCCAGGCCGCTCTTGTCGCACCCGACCTCGTGCGGGCCCCAGAGGCCCAGCGGACAGTTCACGACGACGCTGCCCTGCGTGCAGCACACGCACGTCCCCGCGGCCTCGATGTCGACGCCGAACACGGTGCCGGTCACCTCGATGCGCGCGAAGGGCGCGTGGAAGGAGAGCTTCCCGACGGTGCCCGCGAACGCCGGGCCCGTCGCGACGCGGAAGCGGCCCGCCTTCCCCTCGAGGATGAGGGGCCCCGCCTGCGAGGCGAGCCGCGCGCGCGTGAGATCGAGCTCGCTCTCGGCCTCCATCTCGATCAAGACGGCGTCGCCCAGCCGCACGCGGACCGGCTGCGACCCGGTGCGGATCGTCTCGGCGCTGGCGAGGCGGCGCTGGAGCTCGGCCGGGCCGACGCGGCGCGCCACGAGCTCGCCGTTCACGCGCAGCCCGCCGTACGCCGTCGTGAAGAGTGCGATGTAGACGAGGAGCGCGGCGGCGGCCGCGAGCGACCCACCGACGAGCCGCCAGCGCCAGCTCTGGCGGCGTGCGGCCGCCGGCACCTGGGACGGGGGCTGGGCCGCGCGCCGGGGACGCTCGGCAGCGCCGCCCACGAAGTGGTGCCGCAGCGTCTCGCGGAACTCCGCGCGCGCCGTCACGGCCCCGAAACGGTCGAGCTCGCGCGCCAGCTCGGCGCTGGGCTCCGCCCGCAGCCCGTCCCTCGAATCCGGCCTCGAGCTCATCCCTTGCCCACGTCCAGGACCTTCCCCAGGGCCTTGCGCAGCTCCTCGAGCGCGCGGGAGTAGCGCTTGCGCACCGCCGTCTCGTTGCGCTCGACGATGCGGCCGATCTCCGCGAAGGAGAGCCCCTCGAAGTACCTCAGGACGAGCGTCGTGCGCATGATCTCGGGCATCCCGTCGATCGCTCGGCCCACGAGGTCGCTCACCTCGTTCGCCTCCAGGATCTCGGTCGGTCCGCGATGCGGGGAGACCGCGTAGGAATCGCCCGCTCCCTCCTCGACCGCGCTCTCGCGCAGCCCGTCGCGGTGCCCGCGGGAACGCCAATGGTCGCGGATCTTGTTCGTCGCGATCGTGAAGACCCACGGACGGAGGTCGCGACCGGGGTCGTAGCTCGGGAGCGAGCGGTGGATGTGCATGAAGATCTCCTGCGTCACGTCCTCGGCCAGGTGCTCCTCGCGCAGGAGCCGCCGCACGTACCCGTACACGCGGTCGAAGTACCTGAGGTAGAAGAGCTCCAGCGCCTCGGGATCGCGCGCGCGCAGCCTCTCCCGCTCCTGCGGCGCGAGGTCCTGGAACGCGTCGTCGCTCGGTGCTCCGCCGGCGCGGGCCGGGTCGGCCGGAGTGTCCAACTCTCTGTCTCCCGTCGCTTCGGGGGCGGCGCCCGCCCGTGACCGCAAGATCGAGGAAAAAGTCCCTCGTTCGGGCCGGATCGGGGCTCGCCGGAGACGGCCAGGGTACCAGGCGCTCGAGAGAGGCGCGATCGCGGGCCTCCCGCCCGCCCGCGCCGACCTTTAGGATGCTGGGCTCTCTCGCGGCTCCATCCGTCCGATATAGAGAGGGACGGTCCCCGACCGCGGGGGCTGCGCCGCCCGCTCCCCTCCCCAACCGCCCGCTCGAGCACCATGCACGCCTTCGCCTCCCTCCTGCTCTGCACCCCCGTCCCCGCCTCCACCACCCCCGCGCCGGTGGAGGGCGAGATCGTCGTCCTCCTGTACGCGGGCGCGGAAGAGCTCCTGGTCGATGCCAAGGACCAGGGCCTGCTCGCCGCCCTGAACCTGCTCGACGAGCGGCTCGCGGAGCTGCCGGGCGAGGTGCCCGACTTCCCGCCGATCCCGCCCGAGGTGATGCCGCTCGCCGCGCGGCTGTGCACGGGTCCCGTGGGCTGCCGCGTGCGCGCCGCGAGCGCCGAGGGGCCGCTGCCGGTCTCGGTCCAGCTGGCGCTGCCGGAGGCTTCCGCCGACGCGGCGCGCTCGATCGCCACTGCGCTCGAAGGGCTACTGCGGACGGCGGGCGTGCCGCTCGCCGCGGGCGAGAGCGGGATGCGCGCGATCGAGGGGCCGGTGGCCGCGCGCTTCGGAGCGAGCGGAACGACGTTCGTCGTCGAGGTCGGCGAGCCCCAGCCGGGCGCGATGCAGGTGGGCGAGACGGGCCTGCCGCAGGGCATCGCCCCCGTGATCGCGCTCTCGTTCGACTACGGCGCGTTCTTCGAGATGATCGAGAAGCTCGCCCCGGACGAGGAGGACCTGGACGAGCTCGAGAAGATGCTCGAGACCCTGGGCATCGACGAGCTGCACATCGACTACGCGATGGGGCTCGACGCCGAGCGCACGCACGAGGCCATGCGCATGCCGGGCTACGCCAGGGCGATGCGCGAGTCGGGAGTGATGCCCACGTCGCCGCTGTCGCCCAAGGCGCTCGCCGCGGTGCCCTCGGACGCGGTGTGGGCCTCGCTCGGCTCGAGCAACGTCCAGGCGACGGTCGACCTCCTGCTCGACCTGATGGACGATCATCTGGCCCGCTCCGGCCTGGACCAGGACCCGATCGAGATGCTGGCCGAGGCGACCGGCGTGCACCTCGAGCGCGACGTGCTCGACCATCTCGGCTCCACCTCGGGGATCTACGCCTCGGACACGACCGGCGGCGGCGGCCTCGCGTCGATGGTCGCCTTCTTCGAGCTGTCGAACCCGCAGGCGATGAGCGAGACGTGCGCGTCCCTCGAGGAGATGCTGAACGGCCTCGCCCAGCAGTTCGCGCAGGGCTACGTCCAGGTCCGCCGCTGGGAGCTCGAAGGGACGAGCTACTCGACGCTCACGTTCCCGGGCCTCCCGGTGCCGTTCGAGCCGACGTTCGCGATCGCCGGCGGCTTCCTGTTCGCGGCCGCGAGCCCGCAGGCGGCGTGGGCCGCCGTGGCGCAGGTCCAGTACGGCACCCAGAACCTCGGCGACCACGCCGGCTTCCGCGAGCAGGCCGGCGAGAGCCTGGAGGGGCTCTACGGCATCCAGTTCCTCGACGCGCCGCGACTGCTCGACGACGGCTACGGCCTGATGGGCCTCGCCTGCTCCGCGCTGGCCAACGGCACGCGCTCGCGCCAGGACGCGGCGCGCGACGCCGGCATGGTGCTACCCCCCTACCATGCGCTCGCCAAGGGCGCCAAGCCCTGGGTGGCCCTCTCGCGCATCGACGGCGACGACTGGGTCATGGAGATGCGCTCGGACCGCTCGATGCTCGTCAACCTGACGGCGACGCTCGGCTTCCTCGCCGACGGACCGCTCCTGCCGCTGATCGCCCTCGCCGGGCTGCCGGCGGCGCTCCTCGGCGAGCGGATGGAGGCGGCCGCGCCCTCCTTCGACTACGAGTTCGAGGGCGAGGAGCACGCGGGCGAGGGCGAGCACGAGCACGGCGAAGGAGACCACGACGAGGACGGCGGCGACTGATGCCCGTCTACGAGTACGCCTGCTGCCAGTGCGGCGAGCGCTTCGAGGAGCTCGTCCTCGGCTCCGAGATTCCCCGGTGCCCCAGGTGCGCGAGCCGCGAGCTCGAGAAGCAGCTCTCGGCCTTCGCCGTCGGCGCGGAAGGCCTTTCCGGGTCGCCGCCCGCACCGGGTGCCTGCGGCACGTGCGGCGACCCGCGCGGGCCCGGGGCGTGCTCGCTCGACTGATTCTTCGCGCCGATCGTATGGGGTAGAGTTTGGCGCGCCGTCGCTGCGCGGTTGCCCGCGCTCCTTCGCTGCGCGGCCGCCCGCGCTGTTTCAACCGGCGCGCGCCTGCTCATGCTCCACTCCCGCGCCACCGCCTTCGCCCTCTCCCTCGCGCTCGCCGGCCCCGCACTCTCCCAGGGTCAGGACGAGCAGGAGCCGCCCGCCGCGCCTCCGCCCACGCCGCAAGAGGAAGCCGCGGCCGCCGAGCCCCCCGCCGTCGAGCCCCCGCCCCCTGCCGAGGTCGCCGCCGGCCCTGCGCAGGGTCCCGGCGCCGATCGCGCGTTCGACTGGAACCGGCCCGACACCCTGCCCCCCGCCGGGGTGCGGCGCTACCAGGACGTGCCCGCGGGACAGTGGATGTTCCAGCTGCGCTACGAGCACGCGGACAGGGGCGAGCTGCTCGACGGAGAGGACGAGCTCGCGCCCGAGCAGGTGTTCACCGACTACGAGGTGCCGTACACGGAGACGGGCACGAGCCTGACCGCGGACGGCGTTGGCCTCGAGCTCTCCTGGGGCTGGACCGACATGTGGACCGTGTTCCTCGACGTGCCCTTCACGAGCAAGGAGATGGACAACGTCACGGACACCGGCGCCACCTACACGACGGAGTCGGGCGGCATCGGCGACGTGCAGCTCGGCGTCATCGGGCACTGGCTCGAGCGCCAGGGCCAGCGCGGGCGCTTCAACCTGGGGCTCTCGCTCCCGACCGGCTCGACCGACGAAGAGGACAAGGACGCGACGGGCACGACGGTCAAGCTGCCCTACGTCATGCAGTCCGGCTCCGGCACCGTCGACTTCGTGCCCGGGTTCACCTACATCGCGCAGTACGACGGCTGGTCCTGGGGCGCCGCGGGCCAGTGGCGCATCCACATCAACACGAACAGCGACGGCTACGCTCCGGGCGACCGGGGCGAGCTCGACGCCTGGATCGCCAAGCGCTTCTCGCGCCGCGTCGGCGGCTCGGCGCGCATCGGCGCCAGCTCCTGGGGCGACTACCACGGCGCGGACCCCGACATCGACCGTCTCGCGAGCCCGCTCAACGAGCCCGGCCGCCAGGGCGGCGACCGCGCCGACGCGGCTCTCGGTCTGAACTGGTTCCTCAGCGACGACCGCCTCCGCGCCCTCTCGCTCGAGGTCGGCGCGCCGCTCTACCAGTGGCTGGACGGGCCGCAGCTCGGCGCGGAGTGGTTCCTGAGCTTCGGCTGGCGGCACTCGTTCTGAGCTGGCCAGAGGCCCCTCGTGGCCGTCCCGCGGTCGCGAGCCCCCGCGCCAACTCCGCCCCCCCGTTGCCAATCCCAGCCCAACGGGTACACCAGCACCCATGCTCGCCGCCCTCCTCCTCCTGCCCGCGCCCGCGCTCGCCCAGGCCGGCGAGGCCGAGCTCCTGCGCGCGCTCGAGAGCGCCGTCGACGCCCCCTCCCCCGGCGAGCGCAGGAAGAAGGCGCAGGCGCTCGCCAAGCGCAGCGACGTCTCGCTCGAGGAGTGGCTCGCGCTGCTGCCGCGCTTCGGACGCTTCGACCCGGTCGTGCCCGGGGAGGCGCGGTACGTCGCGCCGCTGCGCGTCGAGGGCGGGGTCGAGGAGACCGAGGTCTTCGTGCACGTCCCCGCGAGCTACGACCCGGGCGTCGCCGCGCCGCTGATGCTGATGTTCCACGGCTCGGGCGGCGACGGGCGGGGCCAGACGCGGATGTGGCGCGAGGTCGCCGAGCCGCTCGGCATGCTCGTCGTCGCTCCCAGCGAGACGGGCGCGAACGAGGGCTACGGCTGGACGGAGCGCGAGCGCGCTTCGGCCCTCGAGTGCCTGCGCTGGACGCGGCGCGCGTTCAACGTCGACGAGAACCGCGTCTTCGCGAGCGGCGTCAGCCGCGGTGGGCACCTGGCGTGGGACCTGGCGCTGCGCCACCCGGGGACGTTCGCCGCGCTCGCGCCGATGATCGGCGGACCGCGGATCCAGATCCGCGGCGGGCAGAACAACTTCCGCTATCTCGAGAACGTCGCGCAGCTGCCGATCCGCGACCTGCAGGGCGCCCAGGACGACCCGCGGCTCGTCCTCAACTTGCGCATGGCGTTCGAGCGCCTGCGGGGCTTCGGGGCGAGCGACGCGCAGCTCGTCGAGTTCGAGGCGCTCGGCCACGCGTTCGACTTCGCGGCGGTCGACTGGACCCTTTTCCTCGGCTCCGCGCGGCGCGATCCGCTCGCCGAGCGCGTCGTGCGCACGTGCGCGCGGGAGGGCGAGGGCCGCGCGCTGTGGGTCGAGGTGCTCGAGCTCGAGCGCGAGATCGCGGAGGAGTTCCGGCCCGAGCTCGCGGCCGGCGACGCGGCGCAGCTCGACGACGAGGGGATGCGGCGCTTCCTGATGCAGGCGACGGGCGAGCGCACCGCGCGCGTCGAGGTGCGGCGCCTCGCGCCCGGGCGGATCGAGGCCCGGAGCAGGGGCGTGCGCGAGCTGCGGCTGCTCCTGACGCCGGCGATGCTGGACGAGGCCGGAGCGCTCGAGGTGCTCTTCGACGGACGTCCGGTGAAGAAGAAGCCGCGGGGCTCCAAGAGCGTCCTCCTGGAGGAGTTCGTCGAGCGCTTCGACCGGACCTTCCTGCCGCTGGCCGAGGTCGAGGTGAAGTGACCGGGCCCGGGCACGGGCACGACAGCCGCTTTCGCCCCCGACTTGCAAGGACGTCCCTCTGGACTCATCATCCGTCGCAGACCGGGAGGTTTCGATGGGATTGCAACGGTTGATCAGGAGTCAAAGGGTCGCCGACGTCGACTGCCGCGATCCGATCACGCTGGACGCCCGGGCGACGCTCGGCGAGGCGTTGCGCGTCATGCAGACGCGAGCCGTCGGTTGCGTCCTCGCGACCGAGGGCGAGGCGCTTGTCGGCATCTTCACCGAGCGCGACGTGGTCCGGGCGCTGGCCGCGGGCGCGACCATGGCCGCGCCGCTCGCCGACCACATGTCGCGCAACCCGACCTGCGTACGTTCCGACGATCCCCTCGTCAAGGCGCTCGGACACATGTGCCGCGGCGGCTTTCGCCACTTGCCCATCGTCGACGGCGCGGGCAAGCCGATCGGCTCGGTGTCCGTCAAGCGCGCGCTGCACCACCTCGGCGACCTGATGCCGGGTGCCGTCTACAACCTGCCGCCGGATCCGCACGAGTACCCGGCGACCGCCGAAGGGGGCTGACCGTGCTGTGCCCGTACTGCAACCACGACAACGTCGAGGGCGACGACCTCTGCGCGAGCTGCGGTCAGGACTTGACGACGGCGGGCGTCGACTCGCTCGAGGTCGGCATCCTCGAGGCGACGCTGGACCGGCTCGGGCCCAAGGCCGCGGTGGTCCTCGCGCCCGATACCAGCATCGCCGAGACGGTCGCCAAGCTGAACGAGCACTCGATCGGCTGCGTGCTGATCGGGAGCACGAGCGAGCTCGCGGGCATCTTCAGCGAGCGCGACCTCGTGCTGCGCATCGGCGAGCGCTACGAAGAGGTCCGCGATCATCCGGTCTCGGAGTTCATGACGCGCGAGCCCGAGGTGTTCGAGGAGAACACGCCGGTCGCCTTCGTAATGAACCGCATGGCGGTGCGCGACTTCCGTCACCTCCCGGTGGTCCGCGGGGGCAAGCTCACGGGCGTCGTCTCGATGCGCGACGTGCTCACGCACGTCTGCCAGAGCCACCCCGACCTCCTCGGCGGCTAGTGCCCGGCCCTCGGCGCGTGCCGCTCGTCGCGTGCCTCGCCCTGGGCGCATGCGGTCCAGAGCGGGACGCCGCGCCCGAGCGGCCGCCGGAGGATCCCCTCGCCGCCCTCGCTGCCGCCGGCTACGCGGGCTGGGACGAGGGCGCCGAGAGCGGCCTCGCGGGCGTCACGCGCTTCGCGGAGGGCCGCGTCGCTCCGGGGCTCAACCTCTACACGAACGATCGCGACCGCGCGTACGTCGTGGACACGCGCGGGCGCCTCCTGCACACCTGGCGCGTCGCCGGCCGCAGCGCGTGCGAGACGTTCGAGCTGCTCGAGGGCGGGAGCATCGCCGCGCTGAGCGTCGACGAGGGCGTGACCGTCGTCGACCGCGGCTCGAACGTGACCTGGCACGCCGATTTCGCGGCCCACCACGACGTCGCGCGCGACGCGAGCGGCGAGCTGTGGGTGCCCGCGTGGCGCGAGGAGAGCTGGCGCGGCCGCCGCGTGCGCTTCGACGAGCTCGTGCGCCTCTCGCCGCAGGGCGAGCGCCGGAGCGCGTGGTCGACCTTCGATCGCCGGGCCGACCTCGCGCCGCTCCACGCGCCGCACCCGCTCGATCGGCCTCCGCGCGCCGGCGCGGAACGGGCGGCGCGAGTCTACGACTACCACCACCTGAACTCGGTGCGCCCCCTGCCCGAGAACGCGCTGCAGGACGACGCGCGCTTCCGCCCCGGCAACCTGCTCCTCTGCCTGCGCAACGTGCACCTGGTCCTGATCCTCGAGCGCGAGACGCTCGCGCCGGTCTGGCACTTCGGCCCGGGCGTGCTCGACTTCCCGCACATGCCCTCGATGACGGCGGACGGCACGGTCCTCGTCTTCGACAACGGCCGCAGCCGCGGCTGGTCGCGCGTGCTCGAGCTCGACCCGCGCTCGGGCGAGGTCGTCTGGAGCTGGGCCGCGGAGCCGCGCGAGGCCTTCTTCTCCGACCTGCGCGGATCGTGCCAGCGGCTCCCGAACGGCAACACCCTGATCTGCGAGTCGCAGCGCGGGCACGCGTTCGAGGTCGATCCCGCGGGCGAGATCGTGTGGGAGTTCTGGAATCCCGAGATCCAGGGTGGAAAGCGCCGCCGCATCTACCGATTCATCCGGGTGCCCGAGGAGCGGCTGGCGGCCGTGCTGGAGAGGCGCTGAGAGCCGCTAGACTGCCAGCGGCCCCGCCGGAGACGCGTTGAAGGAAGGTCTACCCCAGAAGCTGCGGGAGCTGCGCGAGCTCCTGGACGAGGCGTGCCCCGCGATCGCTGGGCTGCCGCGCGCGACGCGCGCGGTCGTGGCGCGCTGCGCCGACCGCCTCGACCGCGACCTCCTGCCGCGCACCGCCGGCGCCCACGACCACCTCGTGGCGGGCATCGTCGGACCGAACAACGCGGGCAAATCGGCGCTGTTCAACGCGCTCGTGGGAGAGGCCCTCAGCCCGTCCGAGCCCACCGGCGGCGCGACGCGGCGCCTGGTCGGCGTGTGCCACCCGGAGCTCGCCGCGCACCTGCGCTCCGAGCCGACGCTCGCGCGCTTTCCGCTGCGCTCGATGGGCGCCGCGCAAGGCGGGCTGCGCGAGGCGCTCGTCGAGACCGATCGGACCGCGCAGCTCCTGCTCGTCGAGCGCGCCGGGCTCCCGGCCGACGTCCTCCTGATCGACGCGCCCGACTTCGACAGCATCCTCGTCGCCAACCGCCGCGCGAGCGAGGCGCTGCTCAAGGTCGCCGACCTGGCGCTCGTCGTCGTGACGCGCCACACCTATCAGAACCGCGACGTCGTCGACTTCCTCAAGACGTGGCTCGCGCACGGCCGGCCGTGGGCGCTGGTCTACAACGAGTCGCTCGGCACCGAGGTCACGCGCGAGCACGCCGCGAAGCTCGCCGCGGACCTCGGGTCCGCGCCCGTGGCGGTCTTTCAGGCGCCGTTCGACATCGGAGTGCAGCGCGGCGAGTCGTGGCTCGAGCCGGTCGAGCTCGACGGCGACACGCCCTTGCGCGAGTGGCTCTTCCACCTGGGCAACGCCCCGGGCCTCAAGGCGCGCGCCCTCGCCTCGTCGCTCGACGGGCTCGACGGCGACCTCGACGAGCTGCGCGCGGCGCTCGCCGACGAGGCCCGGCTGGCCGCGGACCTGGCCGCCGCGGCCAGCGATCGCGCGGCACGGCTGGGCCGCGAGGTCGCGGGCAAGGCGATGCCCATGGCGCCATTCCTCGACGCGTTCCGCGCGGTGCTCGACCGCCGGCCGAGCCTCATCCAGCGCGGCTTCCGCGGGGCGCTGCGCACGAGCCGCCTGTTCCTCGAGGCCGCGCTGGCGCGCCTTCCGTTCGGCAGCCGGCCGCGGCGCGTCGGCGAGGCCGAGACGGACCTGGCGCGCGTCGAGGGCAAGGCGCTCGGGCCGGCCTGGCCGGCGTACTTCGAGGACCTGTGCCTCGAGCTCGGCCCGGGCGGCGCCTTCTGGAAGCACCACGGCGCGCCCGACGACGAGCTGCGGCGCAGGCTCGAGGCCGACCTCGCGCCCGGGCGCTCGGAGGCGGCGCGCGAGCGCGCGCTCGCGACGCTCGGCGCCGACCCCGAGGTCATGCGCGCGTTCCAGGACGCCTGCGAGGACCTGATCGAGTCCGAGCTCGTCGAGCGCGGCTACGAGTGGGTCTGGCAGCTTGCTGTCGACACGCTGCACCTCCTGCCCGTGGTCACGGCCGGCATCGTCATCTTCAAGACGGCGGGCCTGGGGGCCGACGTCGCGGTCGCCGGGGCGGGGACGCTCTCGACGCTCGTCGCCGAGAAGATGTCGCGGCTGCTCGGCTCCGAGGTGGCGCGCGGCGCGCGCGCGCGCTGGACCAAGCTGCGCGGCGCGCGCCTGGCGCGCGTGATGTACGAGGCGGCTCTGGCCGAGACGCACGTCGAGCTGGCGGCGCGGCAGGCCAGGCACGACGAGCTGGGCGAGGTGCTGCGGGGCCTGCAGGAGGAACTGCGTTGAACGACGACACCTGGAACTGGGAGGGGAGCCGGGGGCGTCGCGCGCTGCGCGATCTGCGCAGCGAGCTCGACCACGACCTCGCCGGAGCGACGGACCTCGCGGCGGTCGACGCGCGGCGGCTCGACGTCGAGGAGCTGGTCGCCGACCTCGATCGCCAGCTCGCGCGCGTGCGCAGCGCCGCGGTCATCACCCTCGTCGGCGCGACGGGCGCCGGGAAGTCCACCCTGCTGAACGCGCTCGTCGGGCGCGCCGTCGCCGTCGAGGGCGAGACCCGGCCGACGACGCGCGCGCCGGTCGTGTACCGGCCGCTCGACGCGGGCGTGCGCGAGCTGCTCGACGGCCTGCCCGGGGAAGCGCCGGTGGTCGTCGACTACGACCCCGGCCCCGGCGGGCCGTGGCAGGAGCAGATCCTGATCGACGCGCCCGACATCAATAGCGTCGCCGACCTGCACCGCGAGGTCGTGCGCATGCTCGCGGGGCGCTCGGACGTCCTCGTCGTCGTGCTGCACCGGCAGTCGGCGAGCGAGCAGGCCTCGGTCGAGTTCGTCGACGTCTTCGCCGGACGGCGCGGGATGATCTTCGTGCTGAACCGCGCCGACGAGCTGACCGATCACGCGCGCGAGGAGCTCGTCGCCCAGGTGCGGCGCCTCGCGCGCGAGCGCTGGCAAGCGCCCGAGGCGCCGGTGATCGCGCTCAGCGCGCGGGCGGCGCAGACGCGACCCAACACGCCGGGCTGGGCCGAGCTCACGAGCGAGCTCCAGGGCCTGGTGAACAGCGGGATCCTGGGGCGCGTGCGGCGCCACAACTGCATCGGAACCGTCGCACGGCTCGCGCGCGTCTTCGGCGCCGCCCGCGACGAGGGCGCCGCGACCTTCGACGAGCTCGCCGAGGCGCTCCCCGCCGGGCTCTCCGCGTGGACCTCGCACGTCACGGCCGAGGTGCGCGAGCGGCTCGACCTGCGCCGCGCGGGCATCAAGGAGCTGCTCTGGGCCGAGGCGGCGCGCCACTGGGACGGCCCCGGCGGCTGGGCGCTGCGCGCGGGCGGCCTCGGCGCGCTCGGCCTGGGCGCCGGCGCCGTGCTGGCGCGGCGCAACCCGCTGCTCGCCGCCGGGGCCGCCGCGGGCGCCCTCGCCGCGGACCGCGTCAAGGGCGCGCTGCGCGAGCGGCGGCTCTCCGACGCGAGCGCGCTCTCGCCCGCGCACGGCGAGAGCGAGGCGTGGTACCGCGAGGACCTGGGCCGGGCGCGGCTCCTCGCCGCGCGCCTTTGCGGCGCGCCGACGGCGCTCGGCGTGCCGGGCCTCGAGGAGCTCCAGGTGGACGCGCACGAGGCGATCGAGGACGTCTGGAGCCGCTTCGTCGAGCGCGATCTGCCGGCGGAGGCGCGGGCGGGAGCGCGCTGGTTCGTGCGCTGGCCGGTCGACCTGCCGGTGTACGCGTTCTGCGGATGGATCGTGTGGTCGGCGGCGAAGGGCTTCTACCACGGAGAGTTCGCGGGCCTGGACTTCCTCGTCAACGCGCTCCTGCTGCTCCTCGCCTGGCTCTTCGTCGCGCGCAGCCTCGTGCGCGCGGGACTCTCCGCGAAGAGCCGCAGCATGGTCGCCGCGCTGCGCTCGCGCCTCGAGAACGCGCTCTCCGAAGCCGCCGCCCGCCGGGCGGAGACCGCCGAGGCGCGCTGGCGCGCGAGCCGGGAGGCGCTGGATCGCCTGGCGGACGCCGAGGCGCGCTGGCGCTCGAGGCTCGAGGGCTAGCCGCGTCTCACTCCCGGAAGAAGCCGAACTTGCGCCGCGTCGAGGGGTCGCTCTCGGCGTTCCCCGTCATCGGGACGAAGCGCACGGGGAACAGCGGCTCGCGCAGGAGCTCCGAGCTCGTCTTGCGGATGCGCACGAGCTCCTGTTCGGCCTTCGGCCCCAGGGGGACCACGAGGCGCCCGCCGACGGCGAGCTGCTCGACGAGCGGGTCGGGCACGTGGTCGGTCGCGGCGGCGATCAGGATCGCGTCGAAAGGGGCGGCCTCGGGCCAGCCGGTGTACCCGTCGCCGATGCGTATCTGCACGTCCGTGTAGCCGAGCATGTCGAGCGTGGCCGCCGCCCGCTCGGCGAGCGGCTCGAGGATCTCGATCGTGAAGACCCGCGCCCCCAACCCGGCGAGCACGGCCGCCTGGTAGCCGGATCCGGTGCCCACCTCGAGCACGCGCGCGCCCTCGTCGATGCCCAGCGCCGCCGTCATCGCGGCCACCACGAACGGCTGCGAGATCGTCTGGCCCTCTCCGATCGGCAAGGCGCAGTCGTCGTAGGCCATGTCGCGATAGGCCTCGGGCACGAACAGCTCGCGCGGGACCGCGCGCAGCGCCTCGAGGACCCTTGCGTCGCGCACGCCGCGCGCGGTGATCTGGCGCGCGATCATCTGCTCGACCCGCGGGTCGACGGCCCCGTGGGGAGCCCCCCTTCGATCCGTGTCTCGACTCTCGTCCAAAGCGCACCCTCGGTCCACCCATACTGCCGATCGGGCGGGCGCCCGTCATCTCCGGGCCGGGCCCGGGCCGGGCCCGGGCCAGCGCTCCCGGCCCCGGGTTCACGGGATGGAAAAGCCCGTTGTCAGGCTGACCGTTCCGGCTATGGTGGATCGAGGCCGGTCCTCGCCCCGACTGTCCGGAGTCTCCACCACTCGCGGAGAGTCTCGACGGCGCTTCGCTCGCTTCCAAGCATGGTCCCCATGTCCGTCGTTCCGTCATCGGCCCTCCGCCGGGGTCTGATGACACTCACAGCGGGCTTGTGCGCGAGCCCGGTGCCTGCCGGGGCGGACTACGAGTTCCGCCCTTCGGGCGCGGACAGCTGGCGCGCCGCGAACCCGCGCTGGGAGCTGGTCGCCTCCTTCACGCGGGAGGGCGCGCTGATCGCGACCGACGGCGCGTCCTGGAGGCTCGCGACGCTCGCGATCGGCCGCGGCGAGCGGATCACGGAGTGCACCCCCGTCGAGCCCGAGGTGCGTGCCGGACGGCTCGAGTACGACCGCGCGACCTTCGTCGAGTGGTATGCGAACGATCGCTCCGGGATCGAGCAGGGCTTCGCGGTCCGCGCGCGCCCCGCGGGCGCACCCGGCGAGCCGCTCGACATCCACATCGGCGTCACGACCCGCCTCGCGCCGGCGGTCCACGCGGACGCGCGGGGCGTCGACTACCGCGACGCGCACGGGCGAGCGCGCATCTCGTACGCGGGCCTGGCCGCGTGGGACGCCCGCGGAGCCGCGCTCCGCGCATGGCTGGAGACGGACGTGGATCGGCTCACCATCCGCGTCGACGATCGCGATGCGCTCTACCCGGTCGACGTGGATCCGCTGATCCTGAACGAGGACGCGAAGATCACGGCATCGGACGCCGGGGCGGGAGACGAGCTCGGCCACGCGCTCGCGCTGGACCAGGGCACTCTGGTCGTTACCGCGCGCGCGGACGACGACCGCGGCCCGAACGCGGGAGCCGCCTACGTCTTCGACAAGGTCGGCGGCGCCTGGATCGAGCGGCCCAAGATCACAGCGAGCGACGGCTTTGACTTCGACGTCTTCGGCGAGTCGGTGGATCTGGACGTCGAGCACGCCGTGCCCGATACGCTCGTCGTCGGTGCGACCGGAGTCGATGCGATCGCGAGCGCGGCCGGTGCGGCGTACGTCTTCGTGCGCGCCGGAACGAGCTGGTCGCAGCAGGCGAAGCTGACGCCGTTCGACGGCGCCGAGATCGATCGCTTCGGTCGCGGGGTCGCGATCCACGCCGATACGCTCGCCGTGGGCTCCCACCAGGACGACGACCTCGGGACGGATTCGGGCTCGGTGTACGTCTATACGCGCTCGGGCGCGGCGTGGACGATCCACGCCAAGCTCACGGCCCTCGACGGAGCGGCCGGAAGCCACTTCGGGGAAACGCTGGACCTCGGCGTCGACCGGCTGGTCGTCGGTGCCCCGGAGCACTCGCTGGGCACCGCCCTGGGAGCGGGCACGGCCTACGTCTTCCGTCGCAGCGGCGGCATCTGGACCCAGGAGGCGCAGCTGATCCCCGCGGACTCGCGCGCCGGACAGACCTTCGGGTCGGCCGTCGCGATGGACGGCGACCGGGTGGTCGTCGGCGCGGAGCTCGACGGCCCTTCGGGGTCCAACCCGGGAGCGGCGTACGTCTTCCAGCGCGCCGGCACCGTGTGGAGCGAGGAGTCGAAGCTCGTCGCGATCAACGGCGTGCCCCTCGACCGCTTCGGGAGCTCGGTCGACATCGACGGCGACCGCCTGATCGTCGGCGCCGTCGAGGACGCCCAGGCGGGCCCCGACGCGGGCGCGGCCTTCGTCTTCCGGCGCGCCGGCTCGAGCTGGTTCCAGGAGTGGAAGCTCGTCGCGACCGACACTGCGGCGTCGGACCGTCTCGGCGAGGCCGTCGGCCTCAGCGGCGGCGACGCGCTCGCGGGGGCGCCCTGGGACGACGACGGCGGCTCGCGCAGTGGATCGGCCTACGCGTTCGTCCCGCCGGCGACGTACGGCGATCCGTTCTGCTTCGGCGACGGCTCCGGCAACGCCTGCCCGTGCGGCAACGAGAGCGCGCCGCATTCGCACGTCGGCTGCGAGAACTCGACGCAGCGCGGCGGGACGCTCCTGGGGCTGGGGTCGCTCAGCGTCGCCGCCGACGACCTCCTCATCCGCGCTTGCAACCTGGCGCCCGGCGAGCCCGCGCTCATGTTCTCGGGGACGCTCAAGCCCGGCGGAGGTCTCGGCGTGACTTTCGGCGACGGCTTCCTGTGCGCCGGCGGCGCGATCGTGCGCCACGGAGTGCGCGCGGCGAACGCGACCGGCTCGGCGACCTGGGGCCCGGGCCTCGGTGCGCTCGGCGGCTGGATGCCGAGCGACATGCGCCACTTCCAGGTCTGGTACCGCGACCCGTCGGGCAGCCCCTGCGGCAGCGCGTTCAACCTGACGAACGCGATCGAGATCACGTTCGAGCCGTAAGGTCCCCGGGCCAAAGCCGGACCTCCCGAGCCCGTGCCCGAGCCTCCACGCCGCGTCAGCTCCGCAACGGCGTGAACCCCCGCGCGCACGCTCCGTTCCCGCAGGCAACGTCCGCATGCAGGCCCCCGTCCACCTCTTGCTCTGCGCCGCGTCCTTCCCCGGCCAGAACCCCTGCAACCCCGCCGACGTCGACGCGCTCCTCGCCGACTTCGCCGACCCCGCCGCTCCGGGTTGCGCCCTTGCCATCGTCGAGAACGGCGAGCCCGCATACACCGGCGCCCGGGGCCTCGCCAGCCTCGAGCACGAGGTCGCGATCGGCGCGGACACGGTCTTCCGTGCCGGCTCGCTCGCGAGGCCCTTCACCGCGACGTGCATCTTCCTCCTCGAGCAGGACGGCGCCCTCTCGCTCGACGACGACGTGCGCACCTGGATCCCCGAGCTCGCGGACTACAGGTCGCCGCTGACGCTGCGGCACCTGTTGCACCACACGAGCGGGATCCGGGACTACCCCGAGCTGATGCGCTGGGCCGGGATCGGCGAGGACGAACGCGCCACGGCGGGCCAGGTGGCGGGAATGCTCTTCCGGCAGGCGGGGCTGAACTCCGCGCCGGGCGAGGTCTTCGAGTACGGCGAGTCCGAGTACTTCCTGCTCGGGCTCGTCGTCGCGCGCGCGTCGCGGACGTCCTTGCGGAGCTTCGCCCACGAGCGGATCTTCGCGCCGCTCGACATGACGAGCACGCGCTTGCGCGACGACGCGGGCGAGGTCGTCCCGCGCCTCGCCGCGGCCTACCGCCGGCGCACGGGGGAGCTCGTCTTCGGCCGAGGCCCGGTCCCCCGCCCGACCTTCGAGCACGATCCTCGCGCGAACGAGATCGTCGGCGCGCGGGGCGTCGTGACTACGGTCGGAGACCTCGCGAGGTGGGAGGCCAACCTCTGCCGGCCGGCGGCGGGCCAGGAAGGGCTCCTGGCCTTCCTGACGACGCCGGCGCACGTGGACGGCCGGGAGCTGGGCGGGTACACCGCCGTGCTGACGCTCGACGAGTACCGCGGTCGACGGATTCAGCTCGGCTGTTACCCCCTTGCACGCCATCGAACGGGTGCGCAGATGGTGCGCCTCCCGGATCAGGGGTTGACCGTCATCTGCCTGGCCAACGACGGCAATGGCCCGCCCACCGGGCTGTGCAAGCGAGTCGCGGACGTCGGCCTGGCGGAGATGCCCGTGAGCTCCCCTCGCCAAAGGGTGTCGTGGCAACAGGCGCGGGCGCAGGGGACCTGGATCGCGGGCGCGGGGGATCGCGTCTTGCACCTGACTTCCGGGCCGATCCGGTTGTGGGCGCAGCTCGACGGGGAGGCGTTCGCCCTCGCTCCGGTCGGGGAGTGGCGCCTCCGGAAGGAGCGCCCGCCGGGCGACGTCGGGCTCGCGTTCCGGGAGGACGACCAGGGACGCCTCGTCGGCGAGCTCTCGCTTCGCGGCGACCCGCCGATCCCGCTGAGGCGCGTGGACGGCTTCTTCGAGCCGACGCTCCAGGAGCTGCAGGCGTACGCCGGCATCTACTACAGCCCCGAGCTCGACGCCTGGACCTGCTGAAGGTGGATCCCGAGGACGGTCTCTCGGTGCGCGTGGGCGCGGCGGAGCCGGTCGATGCCGCGCCGCGGATTCGCGACGTCTTCTGGCTGAGGGCCGCAGCCGAGCTGCGCTTCTCCCGCGACGGCGAACGGCGAGTCGACGGGTTCACGCTGAACGCGCACGGAGTCCGCGGCGTGCGCTTCGCCCGCAGGAGCTGAGCGCGCCCGGACCGGCCCTGGATGGGGGTCTCTCCGTCGAGTAGTTTGCGGCGCGCATGGAGCCCGAGGCGCAGCAGCCGAAGAAGAAGCGCGGGAGGAGGAGGCGGCGGCGCAAGCCAACCCGGACGGCGCAGAAGACCTCCGGCGCGCCGAAGCGCGGGAAGCGGCGCGGCCGCCGAGGGCACGGCGGAGGGCACGGCGGGCGGCGCGGCGAGCGGCGCGGCCCCGAGTCGCCCGAGCTGCGCGCGGCGCGCGCGAAGCTGAAGGAGGTCTTCGGCTTCGACGACTTCCGCGGGCGCCAGCGCGACGCGGTCGACGCGGTGTTGCGCGGGCGCGACGTGCTCCTGACGATGCCCACGGGCTCGGGCAAGTCGCTCGTCTACCAGCTCCCGGCGCTCGTGCTCGACGGGCTCGTGGTCGTCGTCAGCCCGCTGATCGCCCTGATGAAGGACCAGGTCGACGCGCTGGAAGCGCGCGGGATCCGCGCCGCGTACGTCAACTCGAGCGTCGCGGCCGCGACGCGCAAGCGGCGCCTGGAGAAGGCCCTGGCGGGCGAGCTCGTCCTGCTCTACATCACGCCCGAGCGCTTCCGCAGCCGCGCGTTCCAGAAGATCGAGGCGGACCTGCCCGTCGCCCGGCTCGCCGTCGACGAGGCTCACTGCGTCAGTCAATGGGGCCACGACTTCCGGCCGGACTACTCGCGGCTCGGCGAGTACCGCGAGCGACTGGGCGATCCTCCGACGGTCGCGATGACGGCCACGGCGACCAAGAAGGTCGCGCGCGACATCGCGCACGCGCTGCGGCTGAAGAACCCCGTGATCCTGCGCACGGGCATCGAGCGGCCCAACCTCTTCATGGCGGCGACGAAGGTCGTGCTGGCCGAGGAGAAGCTGCCGCTGATCGCCGACCGGATCCGCGCCATCCACGGGCCGGGCATCGTGTACTCGGCGCTGATCCGCGACCTGGAGTGGCTGCACGGCGAGCTCGCGCGCGACGGCATCCAGTCGCTCGTCTACCACGGCAAGCTGTCGGACCGCGAGCGGCGCGAGATGCAGGAGCGCTTCATGGGCTCCGGCGACGCCGTCGTCCTCGCGACCAACGCCTTCGGCATGGGCATCGACAAGCCCGACATCCGCTTCGTGCTCCACGCCCAGGTGCCGCGCACGCTCGAGGCCTGGGCCCAGGAGATCGGTCGCGCGGGCCGCGACGGCGAGCCGTCGTGGTGCGAGCTCTTCTACTTCGAGGAGGACCTCGCCATCCAGCAGAACTTCGTCGAGTGGGCGAACCCGACGCTGGAGTACCTGCTGGGCGTGTACGAGACGCTGCGCTCCTGGGGCGAGCGCGCCCAGGCCAAGGACCTCGACGACCTGCGCGACGAACTCCTCGTGAAGAGCCGCGGCGACAACCGCGTCTCGATCTGTCTCAAGTGGCTCGAGGTCCTCGGAGTGGTCGAGGGCTCCTTCGAGAAGAACGACATCCGCGTGGCGCGCCCGCTCGACCCGAGCGAGCTGCCGGAGTTCGTGCGCAGCGGGAAGAAGCGCGACTACGACCTCAAGTGCCTGCTCGCGATGCTGCGCTTCGCGAAGAACCGGCGCATGTGCCGCCGCGCCCAGCTCGCGCGCTACTTCGGGCTGAAGCCTCCGAAGGGGCGCTGCCGCGCCTGCGACGGGTGCACCTCGGCCGGCCAGTGGCGCGCCACCCACTTCGAGCCGCGCGCCGTCGCCGGGCCTGCCGAGACACCCTTCACGGCCGACGCGGGCGGCGACTTCAAGCGCGGCGACTGGGTGCGCGTCGGCCGCTCGCTCGGCCAGGTGGTCAAGGTCGAGGGCAAGGGCAAGTCGATGCGGCTCACCGTCGAGAGCAGCACGGACCTCAAGCAGCGCACGGTCCGCCCGGACCGGCAGGATGTCGTGAAGATCGAGGAGTGAGGGGGGAACGGGCCGTCAGGCCTTGCGCAGCGCCGCCATGGCGCGCTCCGCGTCGCGCGCGGCGGCGGTCCCGGCGTACTCCCTGGTGATCTCGCGCAGGTCCTCGAGGATCCGCTCGCGGTCCTTCTTCTTGATCCGGCCCGAGATCGTCCTATCGATGTCCTTCTGGACGTCGAGGATCCGCTGAGCCTCTTCGTCGGACGAGAGCTGCTTCAGGAGCGCTTCGGCCTCCTCGCCCTCGGGGAGCTTGGCGAACGCCCTGGCGCAGCGCTCGCCCATCACCTCGACGCCGAGGTAGTCGCCCTCCGCGTAGAGCTTGCGCAGACCTGCGAGGCGGGCCGCGACCATCCGCCGCAGCTGGCTCGCGATCTCGGCGCCCTCGTCGCCCAGCTTCTCGGCCACGTCGATGGCGCTCGCGTACTGCTCCTTCTGCAGCGCCTTGCGCACGTTCTTGGCCGAGTCGGGCCACTCGAAGACGGGCGTCTCCAGCGTGCCGTCGAGGTGCTCCTCGATCGTCTTCGCCGTGAGCCCCGCGGGGTGCCCCTTCCAGACGACGGTCCCGCTCGGGTCGATCAGGGCCGCGTGCGGCAGGCCCGTCCCGCCCAGCGCTCGGAAGAGCTTCTCCCCCTTGTCGTAGGCGTAGGCGTAGTCGGCGCCCTTCTCCTCGACCCACTTCTCCGTCGGACTCTTGCCTTCACTGGTCACGCCAATGACCGTCAGCCCCTTGCCACCGAGCTCCTTCTGGAGCTCCTTGATGTGCGGGACCGACTGACCGCAGGGGCCTCACCAGTAGGCGAAGAACTCGATCAGGACGGTGCGTCCGAGGAAGTCGTCGAAGGACTGGGCCTTGGTCTGGGCGAAGTCCTCTAGCTCGACTTCACCCAGGCGCGAGCCGACCTCCTGGGCCGCGGCCGCGCCGCCCGCGAGGGCGAGTGCCAGGGGCGCGAGCAGGGCTTTCGTGGACATCATGGATGATTTCTCCTTGGAGGGAGTCTAGCGCCGGCCGGGGGCGACGCCAGTCCGGCGCGGCCGTCGCGCCTGCCAACAAAATCCTCGAGATTACCGAAGCGCCTCGCTCCTCTCCTCGGCGCTCAGTGCATCGGCAGGTCGATACCCCGCTCGCGCGCGCAGCGCAGCGCCTCGTGGTACCCCGCGTCCGCGTGGCGCATCACCCCGGTCCCCGGGTCATTGGTCAAGACGCGCTCGAGCGCCCCCGCCGCCTCCGGCGTGCCGTCGGCGACCGTCACCTGGCCGGCGTGCAGGCTGTAGCCGATGCCCACCCCGCCGCCGTGGTGGAACGAGACCCACGACGCGCCCGAGGCGACGTTCAGCATGCAGTTCAGGAGCGGCCAGTCGGCGACCGCGTCGGTGCCGTCCTGCATGCCTTCGGTCTCGCGGTTGGGCGAGGCGACCGAGCCGCAGTCGAGGTGGTCGCGGCCGATGACGATCGGCGCGCGGATCTCGCCGCGCGCGACGGCGTCGTTGAACGCGAGGCCGGCCCTGGCGCGCTCGCCGCAGCCCAGCCAGCAGATGCGCGCCGGCAGGCCCTGGAACCGCACGCGCTCGGCGGCGAGACGGATCCAGCGGCAGAGCGCCTCGTCCTCCGGGAAGAGCTCCAGGATCAGGCGGTCGGTGACGGCGATGTCCGCGGGGTCGCCGGAGAGCGCGGCCCAGCGGAACGGGCCCTTGCCCTCGCAGAAGAGCGGGCGGATGTACTTGGGCACGAAGCCCTCGAGATCGAAGGCGTTCTCGAGTCCCGCCTCCTTGGCGTGCCCGCGCAGGTTGTTGCCGTAGTCGAAGGTGTCGGCGCCGCGCTTCTGGAGCTGGATCATCGCGGCGCAGTGGTCCTTCATCGTGCGCAAGGCCTCGCGCTGGTAGCGCTCGGGATCGCTCGCGCGCAGCTCGAGCGCGGCCTCGTAAGGCATGCCGTCGGGCACGTAGCCGTCGAGCGGGTCGTGGGCGCTCGTCTGGTCGGTCAAGATGTCGGGGACGACCTCGCGCTCGATCAGCGCGTAAAGCAGATCGGTCGCGTTGCACGGGACTCCGATCGATCTCGCCACGCGCTGCTCCTTCCATTCGAGCGCGCGGTCGATGGCGCCGCCGACGTCCTCGATCGCGACGTCGAGGTAGCGCGTCTCGATGCGCTTCGCGATGCGCGCCGGATCGACCTCCGCGGCGAGGCAGACCCCTTCGTTCATGGTCGCCGCGAGCGGCTGCGCGCCGCCCATGCCGCCGAGCCCGGCGGTCACGACGAGACGCCCGGCGAGCGTTCCGCCGAAGTGCGCCTTGGCCGAAGCGGCGAAGGTCTCGTACGTCCCCTGGAGGATGCCCTGCGTGCCGATGTAGATCCACGAGCCCGCGGTCATCTGGCCGTACATCATCTTCCCGGCCGCCTCGAGCCGGCGGAAGTGGTCCCAGCTCGCCCAGTGGCCGACGAGGTTCGAGTTGGCGATCAGGACGCGCGGCGCCGCGCGGGTCGTGCGGAAGACCCCGACGGGCTTGCCCGACTGCACGAGCAGCGTCTCGTCCGGCTCCAGCCGCCGCAGCGTCGCGACGATCGCCTGGAAACAGCGCCAGTCGCGCGCGGCCTTGCCGCTGCCGCCGTAGACGATCAGCTCCTCGGGGACCTCGGCCACCTCGGGGTCGAGGTTGTTCATCAGCATGCGCAGGGCCGCTTCCGCCGCCCAGGTCTTGCACGTGCGCTCGGCGCCGCGCGGGGCGCGCTGCGGCCCGGTCGGGACATCCTCGAAGGTCCCCGAGGCGCTCGCGGAAGCGGTGGTTCGGCTCATCGACGATGATCGGGCATGGATGGGGCAGCGGCATTGTAGCCACGGCCGGGCGCCGATACGTTCTCGCGGCCTCCCACCGATGCACCTGGTCTCGCTGCACCGAAGGATCCGCGCCGCCGTCCTCCTCGCGGCGGGCGTCGCGTGGAGCTGCGCGGCGCCCGAGCCGGAGTTCCCGCCGACGGGCCCGCCGCAGCTCGATCGGATGCAATGGTGGCGCGAGGCGCGCTTCGGGCTCCTCGTCGAGTGGAGCCTCTCGCCCGTCCCCGTCTCGCGCGAGGAGTACGCGGCCCTGCTCGCGCAGTTCGACCCGACCGAGTTCGACGCGGACGCCTGGGTACGCGCGACGAGCGAGGCGGACGCGGGCTTCCTCGTCGTCACGACCAAGCACCACGACGGTTTCTGCTTCTTCGATTCCGTTCACACGGAGTTCGACGTGATGTCGACGCCCTTGCGGCGCGACCTGATGCTGGAGCTCGCGCGCGCATGCGTGCGGGCGGGGTCGAGGCTCGGCTGGTCGCACTCGATCACGGACTGGCAGGAGCGCGACTTCGGCCCTGGCGGCGCGGCGATCGACGACTACGGCGACTACGGCGACCACGTCGTGCAGGTGCGGGCCCAAGTGCGCGAGCTCTTGACGAGGTACGGAACGATCGACGCCCTGTGGTTCGACGGCGAGGCCGAGGAGAGCTGGTCGTACGAGCACTCGCTCGCGCTCTACGAGCTGTGCCGCCAGCTCCAGCCGAACATCGTCGTCAACGACCGCGTCGCGGGCGCCGGCGACGTGCGCGAGCTCGGGGACGACCCGGGGCAGGTCCCGCTGACGGGCCGCCCGGGGGTCGACTGGGCGGTGTGCGCGGAGGCCGCGGGGGCGGCTTCCGGGGACCTCGTTCGCGCGCTGATCGACACGGCCTCCAAGGGCGGCAGCTTCCTGCTCGTGGTCTCGCCGGGCCCGAGCGGCGCGTTCTCGGCGCAGACCGTCGAGCGCCTGCACGACGTCGGGCGCTGGATGAAATCGAACGGCGAGGCGCTGCGCGGCACGAGCGCGGGCCCGTTCCCCGATCTCGCTTGGGGGCGCTGCACGCAGCGCGTGCACGGCGCGCGCACCAGGCTCTACCTGCACGTGTTCGACTGGCCGCAGGAAGGTCGGCTCACCGTCCCCGGGCTCGGGAACCGCCCGCGCGCCGCCTACCCGCTCGTCGATCCCGAGCGCGCGCTGCCCGTCGAGTGGGCCCCCGAGGGCGTGACCGTTCACCTGGACGCGGATTTCGAGGACGAGTGCGCGACGGTCGTCGTGATCGAGGTCGACGGCCCCCCGACCGTGTACCGCGCGCCGCGCGTCGTCGCTGCCTCCGAGCAGTTCGTGAGCTCGCTCAGCGTCGCGCTCGAGCCGGCGAGCCCGGATCTCGAGGTGCGCTACACGCTCGACGGCACGCCTCCGGGGATCGACTCGCTCTCGTACTCCGCGCCGTTCGAGCTCATCGACTCGGCCGAGGTGCGCGCGCGCTCCTTCTTCGAGGGCCGCGCGGTGGGCCCGGTCGCCGCGCGCCGCTTCACGCGGGTCGCCGCGCGGCCGGCCGCGCGGGTGGGCGCGCTCCGGCCGGGCCTCGCCGTGACGAAGTACGTCGGCAACTGGAACGCGCTGCCCGACTTCGCGAAGCTCGATCCCGTCGCGGAGCGGGTCGCGGAGAGCATCGGGCTCGGCGAGCCGGCGGACGAGGAGTTCTACGGGCTGCGCTTCGCGGGCTACCTGCGCGTCCCCACCGACGAGCTGTACGCGTTCGCCCTGACGTCCGACGCGGGCTCGCGCCTCTGGATCGACGGCGAGCTCGTCGTCGACAACGACGGGCTGCACGCGCTGCGCGAGCGCCGGGGCAGCGTGGCGCTAGCGGCCGGCCCCCACGCGATCGCCGTCGAGTTCTTCAACAAGCGTGGGGTGGCGGCGCTGGACCTGCGCTGGGGGCCGGCGGGCGGGGAGCTGGCGTCGATCGCGCCGGACGGGCTGGGGCAGCGCTAGGGCCGGGCCGAGCACGGGCACGGGCACGGGCTTAGACTCCGGCGCCCATGACGGCCTACATGCGCTATCCGGCTCTCTCGCGCGAGCAGCTCGCGGTCGTCGCGGAGGATGCGCTGTGGGTCGCGCCGCGGGACGGCGGACGCGCGCGGCGGCTGACCGCCGACGGCCAGGAGGTCCGGCACGTCGTCTTCTCGCCCGCCGGCGACCAGCTGGTCTTCGCCTCGACCTTCGAGGGCTCGAGCCAGGTCTACCGCGTGCCCGTGGAGGGCGGCGTGCCCCAGCGCCTCACGTTCGAGAGCGAGCCGAGCGAGCCCGTCGGGTTCCGTCCCTCCGGCCGGCTCGTGGTGCGCTCGCTCAAGGACGCGCCGCTGCGCAGCTTCGCGCAACTCTACGAGCTCGAGCTCGACGGCTCGGGCTGGCGCAGGCTCCCCGTCGGCCGCGCGGTGCACATCGCGTTCGACGACGACGACGACCGCGTCGTGATCGGCCAGAGCCGCCTCGACGTCGCGCGCTGGAAGCGCTACCGCGGCGGGATGCAGGGCGATGCCTGGATCGGCTCGCTCTCGAGCGCCGAGTTCCGGCGCCTCGTCGAGCTCGAGGCGGGACCGGTCCAGCCGTGCTTCGCGGCCGGGCGCGTGTACTTCCTCTCGGACCAGGACGGCGTCGGGCACCTGTACTCCTGCGCTCCGGACGGCTCGGACCTGCGCCAGGAGACCCGCGGGGGCGAGTTCTACGCGCGCCACCTCTCCGCCCGCGGCACCGAGCTCGCGTACTGCCGCGGCGGCCGCTTGGTGCGCTTCGACGTGCGCGCGCGCGCCGAGACCCCGATCGAGATCGACGTCCGGCCGCAGGGCGCGCAGCTCGCGCGGCGCTTCGTCACCGCCGACGAGAGCCTCGAGGCCGTGCAGCTCGACCCGGAGAGCAAGCAGCTGGCGGGCCTGGTGCGCGGCAAGCCCGTCACGATGGACGTCTTCGGTGCCGCTTCGATGCAGCTCGGGCGGCGCAGCGGCGTCGGCTACCGCCTGCCGCGCTGGCTCGGGAAGCGCGACGCGGGCGGCAAGCTCGCGCGCTCGCGCGAGGTCGTCGTCGTCAGCGACGAGGGCGGCGAGGAAGCGCTCGAGGCCTACGACGTCGTGAGCCGCGAGCGGACCGCGCGCGTGGCGCTCGCGGGCCTCGCGCTGGTGCACGGGCTGTACCCCGCTCCCGACGGGCGCGTGCTCGCGCTCACCGACGTCGCGGGCGGGCTGTTCGTGTGCCGCCTCGGCACGGGCGGGGAGCCCGATGCGATCGGAGAGATCGGGCGCAGCCCGACGGGCGCCGTACGCCACGTCGCCTGGTCGGCGGACGGCCGCTGGATCGCGTGGATCCAGTGGGAGGGCGCGCTCGAGGAAGGCGGCCTCCTGCACCTCTTCGACCGCGAGAGCGGGGCGCGGACGGTGCTCGGCGACGCGGAGCTGCCCGTGCACTCGCCGGCGTTCGACCCCGAGGGGCGCTTCCTCTACGTCCTCGCCGAGCGCGCGATCAACCCGGTGCTCGACCGCGTGCAGTTCGGCGCCAGCTGCACGGCGTCGACGCGCGTGTACGCCTACGTCCTGGCGGCGGACGGCCTCTCGCCGTTCGACCCGCGCTGGCCCGAGCGCTGGGAGGAGGAGAAGAGGGCACGCAGGAAGGGGCGGGACGATGGCCACGGAGCCCGCGAGGGCCGCGACGGCGAGGACGACGACTACGACTACGGGGCGCCCGCGCGCGTCGCGATCGACCTCGACGGCCTCGAGCGGCGGCTCGTCGAGTTCCCCGACGTGCCGCCCGGCAGCTACTCGGACCTCGCGGGGACGAAGGAGGGCGTGCTGCTCCTGCGCTGGAAGGAGCTCGGCCTGCTCGATGCGCCCGACATCGAGGAGCAGGAGGTCGAGCAGAACCTGCCCGCGCTCATGCACCTCGAGCTCGCCAGCGGCAAGAGCACGACGGTGCTGGAGCGCGTCACGGGCTACCACGCGCAGGAGGCGAAGACCCTCGTCTGCCGGCCCACGGAGCTCTTCGTCTTCAAGACGGGCGAGGCCGCGCCCGAGGATCCGCCGCGCGGGGGGCCGGGCCCGGGGACGGGCGAGGTCGACCTCGACCGGATGCGGGTCGAGATCGAGCCGGCGCGCGAGTGGCGCCAGATGTTCACCGAGGCGTGGCGCATGCAGCGCGAGCACTTCTGGCGCGCCGACATGTCGGCCGTCGACTGGGAGGCCGTGGGCGCGCGCTACCTGCCGCTCGTCGAGCGCGTGTCGACGCGCGCCGAGCTCTCGGACCTGATCTGGGAGATGCAGAGCGAGCTCGGGACGTCGCACGCCTATGAGATGGGCGGCGACTATCCCGGCACGCGCTCCTACCCCGTCGGGCTGCTCGGCGCGGACCTCGCCTGGGACGGCGCGGGCTACCGCATCGAGCGAATCCTCGACGGCGACCCGTGGGCTCCGGGGTGCCGCTCGCCCCTCGCCGATCCGGGGGTCTCGGTGCGCGCGGGCGAGCGCATCGTCGCGATCGACGGCCGCCCGCTCGACGCGCGCACGCCGCCGGGCGCCGTCCTCGCCGGCCGCGCCGGCCGCCACGCGGAGCTGACGCTCGCCGGCGCGGGCGGCGCGCGGCAGGTCGTCGTTCGCACGCTCGAGTCGGAGCGCGCGCTGCGCTACCGCGACTGGGTCAAGCGCAACCGCGCGCACGTGCGCCGCGCCGCGGACGGCCGGCTCGGCTACCTGCACGTGCCCGACATGATGGGCGAAGGTCTGGCCGAGTTCCTGCGCGCGTTCCGCAGCGAATCCAAGTTCCCCGGCCTCGTGGTCGACGCGCGCGAGAACGGCGGCGGCTTCCTCTCCTCGATCGTCGTCGACTGCCTGCGGCGCAAGGTGCTGGGCCATGCGCGCCCGCGCCACGGGCGCTACGAGACCTACCCGCCCGACGCCGTGCACGGCCCGATCGTGACGCTGTGCGACCAGTTCACCGGCTCCGACGGCGACATCTTCTGCCACGCGGTGCGCGCGGCCGGCATCGGACCGCTCGTGGGCAAGCGCACGTGGGGCGGCGTCGTCGGCATCGACCCCCAGCGCACGCTCGTCGACGGGACGGTGGTCACCCAGCCCGAGTGGGCGTTCTGGTTCGAGGGCGTGGGCTGGGGCATCGAGAACCACGGGGTCGAGCCCGACGTCGACGTCGACCTCGACCCCGCATCGATGGCCGCGGGCCGCGACCCGCAGCTCGACCGCGCGATCGAGCTGGCGCTCGCGATGCTCGAAGATTCGCCCGTGCGCGAGCCGGACTGGGAGTGAGCCCGGCGCGGGTCGTTGCGGGTCGTTGTTGAGGACGCCGTCCGCCGCCGAGCGCGGGCCGTCGCGCGCGAGGTGCAGCTCCTGGGCCGGGAAGCAGATCGTGCGGTAGGCGTGCACCGTCGCGTCCGCGGACAGCGCGCCAGCGGGAGGCGGCGACGCGACGCGCTTCCGCGCTTGCCTGTGATGCATCAGAGATGCATATTCGTACATATGAGAACCACCCTCAACATCGAAGACCGCCTGCTCGAGCGGGCCAGCGAGCTCACGGGGGTCAAGGAGAAGACCGCGCTGGTTCGCCTGGGCCTGGAGGCGCTCATCGCCCTCGAGAGCGCCCGCCGCCTGGCCGCCCTCGGCGGGTCCGAGAAGAAGCTCAAGGCCGCGCCGCGACGCCGCCCGGGAGCGGCATGATCCTCGCGGACACATCGGTGTGGATCGAGCATCTCCGGAGGGGGAGTTCGGAGCTCGCGACGCTCCTCGTGGACGGACGGATCGTCTGCCACCCGTTCGTGATCGGTGAGCTGGGCTGCGGCAGCCTGCGGAACCGAAGGGAGATCCTGACCCTCCTGGCCGCGCTTCGCCCCGCCATGGTCGCGGGACACGACGAGGCTCTGCGCTTCGTCGCCGACCGAAGGCTCCACGGCAAGGGGCTCGGCTGGATCGACGTCCATCTGCTCGCGTCCTCCATGCTCACGGGCTGCGCCCTGTGGACGAGGGACAAGGCTCTGGCTGCCGCAGCGCGATCGCTGGAAGTGGACGTCTGAGCGGTCGCCCGGCGCCCGATCGAGCGCCTTCACCCGACCGCCGACCCGCGCGCGCCGTCCAGGATCGTGACGAGCGCCTGGCGCGCGCGGTGCAGCGCGGCCTTCACGCCCGGCACGTCAGTCGTGCCCGCCACGCTCGCGCATCCGAGAGAGGAGGCGGCGCAGGACGAGCCGCTCCTCGGACCGCGTCGAAGGCCTGCCCGTCCGAGTCGAGCAGCGCGCGCGACGGTGGGACGCGAGGGCGGTAGCGGATCGGCGTGCGGGCGGTCGAACATCGCAGTCCAACAGACGCCCCGAGCCGAGCGCGGGATTCGCCCGAGTCTACTTTCTATCGACCCCGTCCTCTTCGAACGCTTCCCGGATTCGCCGCAGCACGCGCTCGGAGAGCGCGTCGTGGAGGGCGAACGCGACGCTGTCGACGACGACCTGAAGCGTGCGGCGCGTCGAGTCGTAGAGCACGCGGCACGTCCGGCAATGCTCCAGGTGGGCCTCGATGCTGCGGCGCAGCTCGCCAGGTCGCGGAGCGCGACGGGCACGCGGTACTTCGCCGGCAGCTACAGGAGCGCCGTCTCGACCAGCTCGCGCAGCTCGCTCTGCGCCAGGCGACGCTCGGCGTCCTCCACCCACGCCTTGACAACCCGCGGCTCGAAGCGACCTTCCTCCTCCGCGGGGTCGAACAGCTCCAGGGCCGCGACGTCGCGGCGCGCGCGCAGGCACCGGATCCCCTCATGGACCGCGATGCGCGCGAGCCACGTCGCGAACCTGGCCGCGGAAGCCGGCAAGTGCCCTTACGCCCTCAGGAAGCCAGGAACAGGGAAGGGAGTCACTCCCCCAGCAGGAACGGCAGCACTTCGAGCCGCAGGGCCTCGAAGCTGAAGTAGCCGAACAGCACGCACGACCACAGGATCGCGGCCGCGCGCCAGCGCCGCATGCGCAGCCCGGGGGGCAGCACGCGCGCCCCGACGACGAACAGGAGGATCGAGTAGAGGAACATCACGCCGCCGTTCATCGCCGCCGAGGTCTTGAGCAAGAAAAGCGGCTGGCCCAGCCCGGGGATCAAGAGGATCACGACCCCGATCAGGATCTCGGCCCAGAGGAACAGGTAGTACAGCTTGCTCAGGCTCCAGCGCTCGTCCTCGAGCAGCCACTGGGTCTTCACGATGTCGGCGGAGATGCGCGAGACCGTGTCGAGGATGCCGAGCTCGGTCGTCAGGAGGACGGCGACCCCCATCGCCAGGAACCCGAAGCGCAGGAAGGCGCCCGCGCTCCGGCCGGAGAGCTCCGCGGCCTGGCCCCAGACGAAGCCGATGCCGCTCCCGAAGGCCTGCATGCCCGGCTTCAAGGCCCCGCTCTCGTCGCGCAGGAGCGAGTACGTGATCAGCGCCATCAGGCACAGGCACACCAGGCACGTGACGAGGAAGCTGAAGAAGTGCTCGACGTTGGCCGCCTTCCACCAGGCGCGCCAGCGGGCCATGTTCTCCGGGGTCCGGGGGAAGGAGTAGCCGATCTCCGAGGTCGCCTCCTCCTCGCCGGTGATCGGGCTCGTGATGCGCCCGATGAAGCGCCCCATGCCGTAGCCCTTGTCCTTGATGAAGTTGCTCTGACCCAGGTTCGTCGTGCCGCCCGCGCCCGCGAAGGCGAGCGCGCCGAGCAGCAGGACGAAGCCGAGCCCGGCCTCGGGGTCGGGCAGCGCGCCGACGCCCATCACGCCGCGACCCATCGCGACGATCGCGTCGGGGCGTACGACGAGGGCGGCCATCACGACCACCAGGACCAGGATCAGCGCCACGAGCACGACCTGGATGCGCTCGACGGTCTTGTACACGACCGGGCCCGCGGTCAGCACGACGCCGACGAGCAAGAGGCCGCCGATGCCGAACGCGCTGACGTGGCGCGCGGCGAAGCTCAGCGTGCCGTCGGCGGCCGTGGCCTCCTTGGCGCCGAGCAGCATCCACGAGAGGATCTGGCCAGCGCCGGTCGCCCACCCGGGCCAGGCGTGCGGAAGCACGTTGAGCAAGAGGAAGATCCACCCGAACTGGCGGCTCAGACGGCAGAAGGCCGTCACCGCGCTCTCGCCCGTCGCCAGCGTCCAGCGCTCGATCTCCATGTTGAGGAAGAACTGCGTGACGACGCCGATCACCGCGGCCCAGAAGAAGACGAAGCCGCTCTTGTAGACGATGTAGGGCCAGAGCACGAACTCGCCCGAGCCGAGCGAGAGGCCCGCGAGCAAGAGGCTCGGGCCGAGCATCTTGCGCCACGGCAGGGCGGGCGGCAGGTCCGCCGCGCGCAGCGGTGGGAGCTGGCCGGCGGGGATCGAGGCCTCGGGGGGCACGCTGCCCGTCAGCGATCCGCCAGCCACTTCTTCACGTTCCGGTACCTGCGCGCGGCGTAGTACTCCCTCACGACCTTCTCGTAGCTCGCCCAGCCCACCTCGCGGTTGCCGCGCTGGAACGCGGCGCGGGCCTCGCCGATCAGCTTCTCGGCCGGCTCGTCGTGCTCGTCGCGCAGGCGGTAGAAGGCCTTCATCGTGCCCGCCGCGGCGGGGGCAAACTCGAACTGGTCGCGCCAGTCGAGGAACTCGTCGATCCAGGAGCCGTCGGCGTCCTTCGCGATCAGCTCCTGGAAGCGCTCGGCGTCCTTCGCGGCCGCCGCGTCGAGCTTCTTCATCACCGCCTTGAGCTTGGGCTGCGCGCGGATCGCCTCGGCGCGCGCAAGGGCGGCACCGACGTCGCGCCAGCGGTCTTCGTCGGCCGCATCCTGCGCGAAGAGGGCGAGCTCCTTCGAGTCGTCCGTCGACAGCGCCGAGAGCCATGCGACGGCCTCGCCCACCGGCAGGAAGTCGTAGCCGTGGCCGAGGTCGGGCGCGAAGAAGCGCAGCATCGGGAACCCGCTCGCGAGGAAGCGCTCGTGGATGTACTCGCCGGTCGAGAAGGGCACGAGCTGGTCCTCGGTCCCGTGCACGATCGCGAGCGGCGTGGCGCGCTGCGCCGCCAGCAGCTTCTCGTCCTCGAAGACGTCCGGCTCGGCCTGGATCACGAGGCCGCCGGCGATCGGGAACACGCCCGCGAAGAGCTCGGGGTGGTGCATGTACAGGATGTAGCTCAGGAAGCCCCCCTGGCTGTGGCCCCCGAGGAAGATGCGCTCGAGGTTGCACTCCTCCGTCAGCTCCTCGATCACCTGCTTGACGAGGTAGGGGCTCTCGCGGTCGGTGTTCGGGTAGCCCTGGTACGTGCTGCGCCCCATCCAGTTCACGTAGGTGTAGTTGTGGCGCAGGTCGTCGGCGTCGCTCCAGTCGGCCCAGTCCTGGCCCTGGATGCCGATGATGAAGCACTCCTTCGCCAGCTCGGGCCAGTTCTGCGCGGTGACCCAGACCATGCCCTTGGTCGTCCAGTTGCTGCCGTGCAGGAGGACGACGGCGTCGGCCTTCTTGCCCTTGCGCCAACCGTCGGGCGCGCGCAGGAAGTAGAAGATGTGGTTCTCGGAGAGGCCCGAGACGATCTCGCCCGCCTTCGGCGCGGCGTCGGGCACGAACTCGGCGACGCGCAGGCCCAGCCACTTCACCGGCGGCGTCTCATCGGTGAGCCCGAAGAAGCGCCCGCCCTCCGCCGTCATCTCGAACCAGGCGTCGCCCGACCACTGGATGCGCTTCCAGCGCATCTGCATTCGCCGGCCGGTCACCTCGCCCTCGATGCTGGCCCAGCCCTCGTTGCCCCAGGTGCCCTCCACGGACCTGCCGTTCTGCTCGAGCACGAGGTTGCCGAGCGAGGAGACCCACGTCCCGGAGAAGTCCGCGGTCGGCGCGCTCTCCGCGTCCGGGTCCTTGCGCCAGCCGCGCCACTTGCCGCCGCCGCCGGCGCCCGTCCACTCGCCGCTGAACGACCCGCCACCGCCCGCGAGCTCGAGCTTTGCCGAGCCCGACTGCCCGCCGTTCGTCCAGCGAACCTTGAGCTCGTCCCCGCGCGCGTCGCCCTCGACCCTGCCGCCGTCGCCGTAGGTGCCCTCGACGGAGCCGCCCTTCTGCTCGAGCTGCATCCGCCCGAGGTCGGTGACCCACTCGCCGCTCCAGTCCTCGGCCGCGCCCAGAAGGGGCGCGAGCCAGATCACCGTCGCAGGAATCCACACCATCGACTGCCTCCTTGGACTCGGGAAGGGCGCCAGCCCGGGTCAGCGTACCCGCTCCTTGCTTTTGGGCCTCGAATGCGGTGCCTTCTCCGGTGCGGGGGCTACGCCCCCGCGCGCCGCGATGCGAACCCTCATCGGCTACTTCCTGCGCGGTCTCCTGGTCGTCGTGCCGGCGGCCCTGACGATCTGGATCCTGTGGGTCGTCTTCGTCAGGGTCGACCAGCTGATCCCGTTGCCGGAGGGCAGGGGGTGGATCCTGCCGAAGCGCGGGACGGGCTTCCTCGTGCTGATCGGCGGCGTGACGCTGATCGGCTTGCTGACGTCGAACATCCTGACCCGCTGGATCTTCGGCCGCGTCGAGCGGCTGTTCACGCGCGTCCCCGTCGTCAAGCTCCTCTACACCTCGATCAAGGACCTCATCGAGGCCTTCGTCAGCGAGAAGAAGAGGTTCGACCGGCCGGTCATGCTGCGCCTGGGCGACGAGGCCGAGGTCGAGGTGATCGGGTTCGTGACGCGCGACTCCCTCGAGGAGTTCGGCGAGGCCGACAAGGTCGCCGTGTACGTGCCGCAGTCCTACAACTTCGCCGCGAACCTGATCCTCGTGCCCCGCGATCGAGTGCGCGCGATCGACCTGCCGGCGGCGGACGTGATGGCGTTCGTCGTGTCCGGCGGCGTGTCGGGAGCGACGCGCGAGCCGCGGACGAGGGGCTGAGCCGATCGGTCGGCCGCCCCCCCGGCGAGGCCAGGACGCGCGACCGACCGGGACCCTACTCGATCCGGAGCGTGAGCGCGTTCGTGAGGTTGAAGAACGAGCCTCCGGCGGCCGGATCGCGGAACCATGCCTGGAGCTCGAGCGTCGTCCCGGGGAGGATCGTGCCGCCGCCGGGAGGACTGGTGAGGTCGAGCGGGGTCGCCCGCGCGGGATGCCCACGCACGTCGGGATCGGGTAGCGCGATGGCGACGGAGACCGCAGAAAGAGGACCTCCGAGCTCAGAACAGGGCGCCGCCTTCCAGCCGTTCGCAGAAGTCCGCAACCGGCACGACGAGGATCCCGTCCTCCGTCAGGCGAGCCTGCCGCTCGAGGCACACGACGATCCGCTGCTTCACGCGCGGGTGGTCCTGGGCGAGGTTGCGCAGGCCCTTGAGGTGATCGGCCGTCACCTTCGTAGTGGCCTTGGCCTCGATGGCCAGCTCGACGTCGTTCACCACGAAATCGACCTCGATGCCGCTCGCCAGGCGCCAGTAGGAGAGGCGCGCTCCGGCCTCGGCGTACGCGTCGTGAGCTGCCAGCTCGTGGAAGAGCCAGTTCTCGAACGCCTTGCCGTACAGCTCCGACCCCAATCGCACCACACCGCGCCTGGCGAGGTGGCTCACCACGCCGACGTCGGCGAAGTAGAACTTCGGCGCCCCGATGACCCTGCGCTTCGGTCGCTTCCTGTACGCCTGCAGCCACCGGCCGAGCAGCGTGTCTTCGAGGATCTCGAAGTACGCCTTGATCGAGTGGCTGGAGACGTTGCATTCCCTGGCGATGGTCGAGAAGTTGACCAGCTCGGTGTCGGACAGCGCGGCGACGTTCAAGAACTCCGAGAAGGCGGGCAGGTTTCGCACCAGCGCTTCGGCGGCGACCTCTTCCTTCAGGTAGTCCGCCACGTAGGACGTCAGCAGGCGCTGAGGGCGGTCCGAGAGATAGATGCGCGGGAGGCAACCGTGGTTGAGGGCGCGATCGAGGACGAACTCGGCGCCGAGCTCGCGGGCGGTGAGCCCATGGAGCTCGTAGCGGATCGCCCGTCCACCGAGGAGGTTGGCGGCGCCGCGCTTGACCTTCCTCGCGCTGGAGCCGCAGAGGGCGAAGTGGACGCGGCGGTTCTCGTGCAGCCAGTGGACCTCGTCGAGGAGCGCCGGCACCTTCTGCACCTCGTCGATGACGACCTGCCGAACGGCGGGCGCGGCTGCCAGCTCCTCGCGCAGCCGCTCCGGGTGCTGGATGTAGCGGCGGTACTCGTCGGCCTTCAGGAGGTCGACCCAGAAGGCCTCCGGATACCGCTCCCGGAGGAGCGTCGTCTTGCCCGTCTGCCGCGGACCCCACAGGAACAGGGTCTCGGTGCCGGGCGGCGGGAGCGCCAGTGACCGTTTGAACATCAACTTCACATTATCATGCATAACTGAGATTGGAAGCCGACGGACAATGGCGCCACCATGAGCCCCCGAGCCTCCGGCGCCGTGCGACGAGCGCGCGCGGTCCTCGAGCGCGAAGGCCTCTTGCTCCTGCACGACGCCGAGCTGCCTTCCGTCAGCACGCTCGTCGCCGGTGAGCCCGTGCGCGGGTCGTGGTGGGGGCACCCCGCGGGCAAGGCGATCTTCCACGTGGCCGAGGCGCTCGAGGCCGAGACCGCGCTCGTCAAGCTGGTCCGCGGCAAGGTGACGTTCGTGCACCGGCGCCTCTGGCCCGAGCTCGCCGCCGTGGGCCGCGAGCGCGCACCCTGGCAGATCGACGGCCTGGCCGACGATGCCGCCCGCGTGCTGGAGCTCGTCGAGGAGCGAGCGTGGATCGGTTCCGAGGAGATCGAGCTGGCTCCCGGCCGTCGCGAGCTCGCGGCCGTCGTGACCGATCTCGAGCGACGCCTCCTCGTGTTCGCGCACCAGGAGCACGCGCAGGGTTCGGGCCGCCACGTCCGCGTCCTGCGAAGCTGGCGACGCTGGTGCCGCGACGCCGGTCTCCGGGCGCGCGAGCTGCCCGGCGGCGCCGCAGCCCGCGCGCGGCTCGAGGCGCCGGTGCGCGCGTGGCTCGCCGAAGGGGCGAGGGCGGCGCTGCCCTGGGGGCGTTCGTGTTGATCGCGCGGTTACGCGGATCTTGCACGCCCGCGCCCGGGGACGCGCCGTGCCGTTCCGGGCGCGGTCGGCGCCCCCCGCGGCCGTTCGGGCGCCGCGCGACCCTGGAAGTCGGGGCTACCGGGCCACGCGCCGGCCGGCTACGCTTTCGCGCTTCTGCCGGTGCGCGGCCGCGCCGACGCGCGGACGCCGCCGGCACCCACCGACCCGAATGGCAAACGGGAGAACTTCGCGATGAAGCTGCGTACATTGGCCCTCTCCTCCACCGCCCTCGTGCTCGCCGGCGCCGCGGGCTTCACGGCGGCCCGCGCCCTCCAGGAGAACATGCCGGTCGCCGAGCCGACCGAGATGCACAAGTGGCTGCGCTCCCACGTGGGCACGTGGGACGCCGAGTGCACGATGATGGGCGAGACGTCCAAGGGCACCTGGAAGGTCGCCGAGGGCCCGGGCGAGCTGTGGAACGTCGCCCACTTCGAGGGCGAGATGGGCGGCATGCCGTTCACCGGCATGGAGCTCTCGGGCTACGACTCCGCCGCGCAGGAGTTCGTCCAGGTCTGGGTCGACTCGACCAGCACGAGCATGTCGATCGGCCGCGGCACCTACGACAAGGCCGCCAAGAAGCTCGTCATGACCGGCGAGTCCGTCGGCACGGACGGCAAGCCGGCCACGATGAAGCACGTCACCGAGTTCCCGGACGCCGACCACATGAACTTCACCATGAGCACGCCGGGGCCCGACGGCGGCGACATGGAGATCATGTCGATCAAGTACACGCGCCGCAAGTAGCGGCCGCGGCCCTCGAACCGCGCGGGGCCCGGGGGCAGCGGCCTCCGGGCCCCGCTTGCGTTCACTTGACGGCCTGGAAGACGGCGATCAGGTCGAAGGCGAAGTAGAACATCCAGGGGTCGTCGCTGACGCTGATGTTGTACGCGTAGCCGGCCTGGATCATGTCGTTGAACAGCGTCCCCTGCATCCCCACCGCGAGCTCGGTGCCGTCCTCGAAGCTGGGCGCCGACACGCTGAAGCCGATCCCGGGCGCCACGAGGTCGTGGAACTCCTGTGCGCCCTCCGGACGGTAGTGGAGGTTGTAGCTGATCCCCGGGGCCGCGCGGAAGGTGGAGGAGTCGTCGTGCAAGCGGTCGAAGAAGAGGAGCTGGGCGCTGAAGGTCGTGTAGAAGCCGAACTTGCGCACGTCGTGGAAGCTCGCGCCGCGGTACTCGGTGGGCTCTTGGTCCTGGCCCGCATCGGGCGGCTGAGCCACGCTGAGCTTGTAGCTCACCTCGAGCACGTCCCCTGACTCCGCGGGCGTCGCCGCGAGGTCGACCACGCCGTCGGGCGCGCGGTCGAGCGCGAACGGCGTGCGCGTGATCTCGCCGGGCTCGAGCCCGCCGAAGGAGCGCAGGTCGGCGAGGGCGGCGAGCTTCTTCAGCGCGGCGTAGAGGTTGGCGACGCTCCCGGCGGCGGGCATGCTCTGGAGTGCCTGGACGAGCTGCGCGGCCTCGGTGCGGGCGAGCTCCTCGGTCGAATCGACGAGCTCGTCCACCGTGGGAGCGAGGTCCTCGGGCAGGTCGGCGAACTTGCCCGCGAGGCCCTCCAGCTTCGACGTCAGCCCGCCGTCGCGGATGCGCGCGATCACGGCGAACGCGTTGTTCGTGAGCGTGATCGGGTCCGCCCCCGTCGCCGAGTCGCGGAGCGCGCGCACGGCGTCCAGGATCGCGCGCAGCTCGTCGCGGACCGCCTCGGCGTCCGCCTGGATCGCGGCCAGCGCCGGCTCGTCGATGAGGCGCTGCAACCCGGCCTCGAGCCCCTCGCGCAAGTCGCGGGCCAGCGTCTCGAGGGCGTCGAGGAGCCCGTCGCGCAGCTCCCGCAGCCGCTCCTCGTCCCCGGCGAGATCGATCAGCTCGTTGATCGAGTCGGCGAGCTCCGCGTTCGCCTCGAACTCCTGCTGGACGAGCTCGACGTCCTCCTGGCTGGGAATGCCGACGCGCGGCGACTTGTCGCCGCGACCGACGCCCTCGACGAGGGTGTACGGAGTGATGGTCACCGGGACGCGTTCCTTGCCCCGCAGCAGGGCCGCTTCCATCTCGAGCGTCGCGTCGCGCGCATCCTCGAGGACCGTCCGCTCGAGGTCCGCGATCCGCTCGCCGAGGATCTCCGAGAACTCGTTGACGAGCCGGGTCACCTCGGCCGCGACGTACGTATCCCCCGTGGGCGAGATCCGCGCGAACCTCGCGGTGACCTTGTCGTTGGCCTCGTCCACCTCGGCTTCGGTGAGCCCCATCTCGGCGAAGTCGGAGGCCTTCCAGTTCCACCGGCCGTCGTACTCCGTCGCATTCACGTAGGCGTAGACCAGGCCCTTGAGGCTGATGACGATGTCGCGCTGCTTCTCGGTGAAGCTCCGCCAGCGCACGTCGTCCTGCAGGACCATCCCGTCGGCGAAGTCGTTGGTGAAGAAGCTGCGCGACTCCTCCTCGTACTCCGCGATCGACGCCAGCACCGGCTCCAGCAGCTGGCGCACGTCGGAGATCCGCCCCCGGAGGCGGGCGACCTCGTCCGACGGCCCGCTCGAACCGTGCAGGGCCGCGACGGTCGCGAGGCGGCCCCGATCCGGACGCACGAGGATCTCGCTGTCGTAGTCGACCAGAGTGCCGCGCGGGGTCTCGACCGAATCGGAACCTCTGCGAGTCTCGTAGGTCTCGAACGCGCGCGCGAGGGACACCGGTCCCTCGGACCTCGGCGGAGGCGAGCTGCACGCGCTGAAGGTCGCGAGGATCAGGCACGCGACGACGGGGGCGACGGGGTGGAGGCGCATGGTTTCCTCCTCAGTTGAGGCCGGCCTCGAGGTAGCGCTGATCGATCTCGGCGATGTTGAGGCGGAACCACTCGAGCTTGTCCGTCACCTTGCGGTTCTTGACGCTGAAAAAGGTCATCAGGAAGCCCGGGACCGGCTTGAAGAGCTTCTTCAGGACGTCCGCGTCGGGACCGCTGAGCTCGTCGATCAAGGCCGCATCGGTCACCCAGGCGACGCCGCGGCCGCGCGTGTGGCGCTGCTTGGCAAGGTCGAAGGCCTTGGGCGCGCGCGCGCCGAGCCCGTGCACGACCGCGATCGCCGTGTACTGGGTCGCGTCGAGGAACGGTCGCAGCAAGCTCGCGGCGCGCTCCCCCTGTGGAGTCGCCTCGTCGCCGGTGTCGGAGGCGCTCGAAAGGACGAGGGCGTGCGAGGAACCGGGTGCGGGCATCGGGACCTCCCGGGAAGAGGGTTGGGCAGACGGGTTGGCGTGGGCAGAAGGTAGCGCAAGCCGCCGCTCGGTGCTCCGAGTTCATGGCTGAACGGCCTGCCGGCTGGCCCGCGCCGCGCTAGACTCGGCTTCGGACTCCCCCGCCCCCCTCCCCAGCGAGAAGATCGAACGATGCACTCCCCCCTCCTCTCGCGGAGCGTCCTCCGCCTCGTGTCCGTGCTCTCTTGCGTTGCGACCGCGTCCGCCTTCCAGGCGGAGGCGCCGCCCTCGTTCGAGGTCGCCTACGAGATCGACACCGGTGACGTGCGGAACGAGTCGAGCGCCTGGGACGTCGTCGCCACCTTCGAGGTGAGCGTGCCCGGAGCGAGCTGGGTGCAACTCGCTTTCGACGAGATCGAGCTCTCCGGGGAAGTCTTCGACGGGACGGGGACGTTCCTGCGGACGACGTCCCACGCGGACGGCCTGTTCCAGGAGCTGAACCGCGCCCATTGCGGGGAGTGGCGCAACCGCACCGCGTATTTCAACGGCGACACGGTGCAAGTGGACCTGGTCGCCGCGCCCGGGACCGGGACGTCGCGGGTGCGCCTCGCGCGCGTGGTCGCCGGCCTGCCGCGCCCCGACGTCGACTCGCAGTGCGGGCCGACCGACGATCGCGAGCCCTCCGCCGACCCGCGCGCCGCGCGCCTCCTGCCGGTCGGCTGCACCGGCTGGCTGATCGACGACTGCGCGCACTGCATGCTGTCGGCCGGTCACTGCGCGAGCGGCGGCAGCCTGGTCACGGTCCAGTTCAACGTGCCTCCCTCCAACCCCGACGGCAGCCTCGTCCACCCCGGCCCCGACCACCAGTACGCCGTCGACGTCACGTCGATGCAGCTCGTCAACGGCGGCATCGGCAACGACTGGAGCTACTACGGCGCCTTCGCGAACCCCGGCACCGGGCTGACGCCGTTCGAGGCTCAGGGGAGCGCGTACCACATCGAGCCCCCGCCGCCGTTCGACCCTTCGGCGACGATCCGCATCACCGGCTTCGGCGTCGACGGCGGGGTGCGCAACCAGGTGCAGCAGACCCACGTCGGCCCGTGGTTCGACCTCACCGGGACGCAGCTCGAGTACCAGACCGACACGCAGGGCGGGAACTCGGGCTCGCCCGTGCTGCACGAGGAGAGCGGCGTCGCGATCGGCATCCACACGCACGGCGGCTGCGGCACCGACTCGGGCAACTCCGGGACCTCGCTCGCCCTCGCGGCTTTCCAGAGCGCCCTGGCCGACCCGCGCGGCGTGTGCCGGGGCGGCATGAGCCTGCTCGACGAGATTCCGACCGCCATCGCGGCGGGCGTCGAGACCGACCTCGACGTGCGCATCATCGGGGGCGTCGCCTCGGCGCCCTCGCTGCACGTGCGCTACGACGGCGGCGCGTTCCTCCAGCTCCCGCTCGCGGCGGGGGCCGGCGATGTGTACCGCGCGACGCTGCCGCCGCCGGTCTGCGGCGCGACCCCGGAGTTCTACATCACCGCCGACACGCTCTCCTGCGGCGCGCAGGCGCTGCCGCCGGGAGCTCCGGCGGACACGTACCGGGCCGACGTCGGGGTCGACGTCGTGGCCCTCGAGGACGACATCGAGAGTGCTTCCGGCTGGACCGGAGGTCTCCCGGGGGACGGCGCGACCACCGGCATCTGGACGCGCGTCGACCCGGTCGGGACGGCAGCCCAGCCCGAGGACGACCACACGCCGGCGCCCGGCGTGTTCTGCTGGGTCACGGGCCAGGGCTCGCCCGGCGGCGGCATCGGCGACAACGACGTTGACGGCGGCATCACGACGCTGCTCTCGCCGCGGCTGGACGCCTCCGCCGTCCCCGGGGCGCGCCTGGCGTACTACCGCTGGTACTCGAACGACGAGGGCAGCGTCGCCGACGACACGATGGTGGTCGAGGTGTCGGACGACGACGGCGTGAGCTGGACCACGGTCGAGACCCTCGGGCCCGGAGACGCGGAGTCGAGCGGCGGCTGGTTCCAGCACTCGTTCCGGGTCGCCGACCTCGTCGCGCCGACCTCCCTCGTGCGCCTGCGCTTCGTCGTCGGCGACCTCGGCAGCGGGTCGATCGTCGAAGCGGCGGTCGACGACCTGACGCTCTTCGAGACGGTCTGCGACGACGTCCTCGCCGACTGCAACGGCAACGGCATCGTCGACGCCGACGACATCGCCAGCGGCCGCTCGAGCGACGCCGACGGCGACGGCATCCCCGACGAGTGCCCGGCGGTGGGCACGGTCTACTGCCTGTGCGACACCGACGCCCCGTGCGGCAACTTCGACTCGACCGCCGGCTGCGCGAACTCGACCGGCAGCGGGGCGCTGCTGGTCGGCGCGGGCAGCGCCAGCGTCGCCGCCGACGACCTGCGGCTCGTCGCCACCAGCGTCCCCGCGAACCAGAGCGGGATCGTGTTCATGGGCGGCGCCCAGGTGCGCGTGCCCTTCGGCGACGGGCTGCGCTGCGCCAGCGCCGGGGCCACCGGGATCTTCCGCTTCCCGGTGCGCAACTCGGGGCCGACCGGGACCCTGGTCGAGGGCCCGGGGATCGTCGCCTGGAGCCTGGGCCACTTCGGGCCCGCCGGCCAGATCGCCGCGGGCCAGACGTGGCAGATGCAGGCCTGGTACCGCGACCCCGTCGGCGGTCCGTGCGGGAACGCGCACAACCTGTCGAACGGGCTCTCGGTGACGTTCGTGCCTTGACGAGCGAAACGAGCCCGGGCCCGATCGATAACCCCCGCGAATCGACGGGCATCGAACCTTTGCGCAGACGAACGGACACTCCGTCCGATATACCTTGGCAACTTCCGCAAGGAGAAATGCCATGCACGTCCAAAGCCTCGGGATCGCCTCGCTCCTCCTCCTCTCCGGCTCCGCGCGCGCCGGCGAGCAGGTCTACCGCACCGTGACCGTCGAAGAGCTCGGGCTCGACAGCTCCGAGCTCGCCGCGACCGCGATCGCGCCCTGGCCTCCCGGAGGCCAGCTGCTCCCGTACGTCGCGCTCGAGACGCCCGGAGAGGCGTACCTCGAGACGCCCCTCGACTGGGGGGCGGCCAGGTGGTCGCCGCGCGTCTGCGTCATGGCACCGGGCACGGCCGAGGTCCGCGGCACGCTGGTCGTCCCCGGGGCAGAGGGTCCTCTTCGCCACGGCTTCGTGCTCTCCGCGCCCGCCGTGCAACCGAGCGACGCGGCGCGCGTCGAGTTCTTGCGCGCCAAGCACAGCCACCACGCCTGGCGCTTCCGGCTCGGCCTGCCCGGGGCCGCCTGGTTCCGCTACCAGGCGGACCTCGCCGAGCGCGAGCTCCGCGAGCTCGGGATCGAGGTCGCCGCGCCGCAGGCCGACCGCACCTGGATCGGCCCGCGCCGGCGCAACGACCTCGAGGACTCCTACGACCTCTTCACCGGCGGCCGCGCCCTCGCCGAGAACCTGCAGCTCGACCGTGCGCTCGAGCCGGCGGAGGGCGGGGCCGAGTGGGTCGCGCTCGACGACATCCAAGGCGTCACCACGCGCGAGATGGACTGGAGCGCGCTCACGGAGGGCATCGACCCGAAGCTCGATCCGCTCGCGCGGCGCGTCCCGTTCGACCAGCACGCCGTCTTCTTCCCCTCCTTCGGCGCCATGGTGCGCGCCGTCGACGAGGGGCTCGCGAACGGCGCGCCGGTGCTCGAGCTGTTCGAGGCGAGCTCGGAGGACGCGCGCTCGCGCGAGCGCTACGAGCGCCAGCTGTGCCTCGCGCTCGACGCCGCGGCGCGGCTCCTGGGCGACAAGGTCGTGGCCGGCGTCGCGATCACGGGCTCGGACCCCTACCTGCGCACGGGCAGCGACGTCGCGGTGCTGCTCGAGGCGCGCTCGATGCCGCCGCTCGTCGCGTTCCTGCGCGCGCGTCAGGCGCAGGCGGTGGCGAACGACGGCGCGCTCGAGGTCGAGGGCGAGATCGCGGGTCGGGCCTACTTCGGCGCGCAGTCGCCGGACCGCCGCGTCGCCTCGCTGGCGGCGGTCCTGGACGAGACGCTCGTCGTGACGAACTCGCTCGAGCAGCTCGAGCTCCTGGTCGACGTGCACGCCGGCCGGCGCGCGCCGCTCGCCAGCCTCGACGAGTACCGCTTCTTCCGCGAGCGCTACACGCTGGGCGACGCGACCGAGGCCTGTTTCCTGGTGCTGAGCGACGCGACGATCCGCCGCTGGTGCAGCCCGCGCTGGCGCATCGGCGCCGCGCGCCGCACGCGCGCCGCAGCGGTCATGGCGGCGGAGCAGGCCCGGCTCGTCGCCTTCCTCGCGGACGAGCGCCGCGTCGAGCGCACGCTCGTCACCGAGGACCTCGGCGTGCCCGGCGGGGGCCGGCTGTGGCGCGGCCCCGACGGGGTCGAGTCCGAGGTGTACGGGACGCCCGAGTTCCTGACGCCGATCGTCGAGCTCGAGATCGAGCGCGTCACGGCCCGCGAGCGCGAGGCCTACGAGCGCTTCCGCGACCGCTACCAGTCGAACTGGCGGCGCTGGTTCGACCCGATCGCGGCGCGCCTCACGGTCGAGCGCGAGGAGCTCGGCATCGACGTGACGGTGATGCCGCTGATCGAGGGCACCGACTACCGCGAGCTGATCGAGCTGACGCGCGGAGTGCGCTTCGCTCCCGGCGCGGGCGACCCGCACGCCGAGGCGATCCTGCATTACGTGATGGCCATCGACCCGGACTCCGAGCGGCTGCGCTGGTTCGGCGACTTCCTCGGGGGCATGGCGCCGAACCTCGCCAATCCCCTGGCGTGGATCGGCGACAGCGTCGCGTTCTACGTCGACCGCGACCCTGTCTGGCAGGAGATGGCGGCGTCCGAGGATCCCCAGCACTTCCCGGAGAAGAACCTCGCGCGGCTGCCCATCGGCGTGCACGTCGAGTCGAAGGACGCGCTGCGCCTGGGCGCGTTCATGGCGACCCTGCGCACGCTCGTCGACACGTCCGCGCCGGGGCTCGTGCGCTGGGAGACGCGCGAGCACGACGCCCAACCGTACGTCGCCGTCCTCATGCAGTCCGAAGACTTCGACGAGCTCGAGGGAGTCGCGCTCTTCTACGCGACGCTCTCCGACGGCCTCATGCTCAGCCTGCGCGAGGACGTGCTGCAGCGCGCGCTCGAGCGCCGCAAGGCGCGCCGCGCCGAGCAGCCGATCGAGGAACCAGGGCCGGGCCCGTGGCTCGGCGAGAGCGTCGCCGTGCACGCGGACGCGGAGCTCACGCAGCTGTTCCTGGGCATGTGGGGCCGAGACCACGAGCGCGAGCTGCGCGAGCTCTCGTGGCGCGCGCTGCCGATCCTCTCCGAGTGGAAGCGGCTCTTCCCGGACGAGGACCCCATCGCGTTCCACGCGCAGCACTTCGGCGTGCGGCTCCTGTGCCCCGGCAGCGGCGAGTACCGCTGGAACGCGGGCTGGGGCACGATGGAGTCGAGCGCGTACGGGCATCCCGGCGAGGTCCGCGAGGGGCCGAGCGTGCCGCCGAGCCTCGCGCGCGTGCGCGGCGCCGACCTCGGAGTGACGTTCGAGGAGGACGGGCTGCGGGCGAGAGCGCGGATCGAGCGCGAGGCGCGCTAGGATTCGGTCCGCGGCTCGAAGCGAGCGGAGCGACTGAAGGCCGAGACGAAGCGTCTTCGCGCTCGACAGGCCGTCGGTCCCGCGGGTCTCCTACCGCGGCCGTCGCACGGCAGAAGAGCCCGATCGTGGAGAACCCGGACCGAGATCCGCCGCGCTTCAGCTCGCGGCTGAAGCGCGACCTGGGGCTCGTCGAGTCCTACGCGGCGCTCGTCGGCATCCTCGTCGGCGCCGGGATCTTCCGCGTCACGAGCGACGCCTACGCGGCGACGGGCCCGAGCGTGATCCTCGGCTACCTCGTGCTCGCGCCCGCGGTCTTCGCCACCTCGATCCCGTACGCGGTCTACGCCTCGACCTCGCTCGGCAGCTCCCCCGGCGGCGAGTACGCGCACCTCGCGGCGACCTTCCACAGGTCCTGGATCGCCTTCCTCGGGGCGTGGCTCAAGTGCGTCGCGTACCTCGGCGCCTGCGCGTACCTGGCGCTGGCGCTCGCCGACTACGCGCTCGAGATGCTCGAGGTGCTGCTCGGCCGCGGCGTGGAGCTCGGCGGCCACGCGCCGGTTCTCGCCACCGGGGCGCTCGTCTTCTTCTTCGCCGTCCACGCGGCAGGGGTGCGCTGGTTCGGGCGGGTGCAGGTGTGGATGTGCGCCGTGCTCGGGATCTCGATCGCGATCCTCGTCGTGCCGGGCCTCTTCGAGGTCCGCGCGGCGAGCTACCGGCCGTTCTTCACCGGCGGCGCGCGCGGCTTCGCGGGCAGCCTGCCGATGCTCTTCTTCGCCTACGCCGGCTTCGAGTCGCTGGCGCAGGCGGCGGGCGAAGTGCGCGCGAGCCGCGAGACCCTGCCGCGCGTCTACCTGCGCGGGATCGCGGTCACGACCGTCCTCTTCCTCCTCATCTCGATCGTCGCCTTCGGCGTGCTGCCGGGGCCCGCGCTCGCCACGAGCGAGGCGCCGATGGCCGCCGTCGCCGCCGTCTACCTGCCGCTCGGGGCGACGGCGCTCGTCGCGCTGGGCGGCACGCTCGCCGCGGCCACCTCGCTCAACCCGAGCCTCCACGTCCCCGCGCGCCTTTGGATCCTGCTCGCCGAGGACGGGCACCTGCCGCGCTGGATCGGGCGCGTCGACCCGCGCACGGGGACCCCGACCGCCGGGCTCGCGGTCGCGCTCGCCGTCGCCTGCGCGCTCCTGTGGAGCGGCCAGATGCGGCTCGCCCTGAACGTCGCCGTGTTCGCGCTGGTGCTCCTCTACTTCGCGCACGGCGTGGGGCTCTTGCTCCTCCCGCGAACCAACCCGGCGCTCTTCGCCGAGGTGCGCGCCCGCGTCCCGCGCGGCCTGCAGGTGCTCGCGAGCGTCGCGTCGCTCGCGTCGATGGGCGCCCTGATCGCCATCCAGGTCGTCCAGGACGCGCGGCGGATCCTCGCGAGCGACGCGCGCGAGCGCTGGCGCGGGCTCGACCTCACGTGCGTCGAGCTCCTGGCGCTCTGGTCGCTGGTCGGCCTCGCGCTGTACGCGGCAGTGCACCGCGGGCGCCCCGCGGGCCGAGGCCGTCCCGGCTACGAAGGCGCGTAGCCGTCCCCGTAGTACTTGGCCGTCGCGCGGGTGTGGAAGTCGATCGCGCGCACAGGCTCGTACCTGGGCTCGCCCAACCCCGGCAGGACGTCGAGCAGCTCGTCCTCCCACAGGTACACGTTCATCGGGAACGAGACGCGCGCCCGGCGGCGCAGGGCGGGGTCGGCGGGCTGGCTGACGCGGTGGGTCGTCGAGGGCAGGACGTCGTTCGAGATGCGCTGCATGTAGTCGCCGGTGTTGAGGACGATCGAGCCCGGCGGTGCGTCGAGGCGGATCCAGCGCATGTTCCGGCGGTTCAGGACCTGCAGACCCTCGCTCTCCGGGGCCGGCAGGAGCGTGAAGAGGTCGACGTCCTCGTGGCCGAGCAGCCGGCCCGCGCCGGATGCCTCCTGGGCGGCGTCGAGCGGCGGGTAGTAGTTGAGGCGCAGCGCGAAGTTCGTGCCCGCGAGGCGCGCGTCGAAGAGGTGCGGGTCGACGCCGAGGTAGCGCAAGAGGCTCTGGGCGATCGGCAGGATCAGCTCCTCCTGGGCGAGCAGCATCGCGCGGAAGACGGCCTCGGAGCGCGGGTCGGGCCAGAAGTCCGCGAGGCGCGTCGGCCGCGCCGGGTCGACGTCGAACGCGCGCCGGCAGAACACCCAGCCCTCGACGAGGTCGGGGTGGATGTCGGAGGTCTCTGCGAGCGGGAAGTAGCCCTGGTTCACCGAGCCGTGCCGCGCGGCGCGGAAGCGCAGCTTCTCCTCGAGCGAGTGAGCGGTGAAGACGCGCAGCGTCTCCGCCGCGGCGCGCGCATGCAGCTCGGGGTCGACGCCGTGGCCGACGAGGATCGCGAAGCCGATCTCCTCGAGGGCGGCGCCGAGCTCGCGCGCGAAGCGCCGGCGCCCCTCCTCGCCGCCCTCGAAGAACGCGCGCATGTCGCAGGTCCGGATCTCGAAGCCCTCGTCGAAGGCCTCGCCGCCGCCGGCCTCCGCCAAGCGGTAGCTGTGGCGCTTCTCGACCTGGTCGTAGCGCCCGAACTCGCGGCTCGTGGCCCGGATGCCGCGCTGCTTGCGCTCGTCCGCGTCCCGCGGGTCCTCCGGTCGCTCCGGTCGCTCCGGTCGCTCCGGTCGCATCGGTCGCATCGGGGGCTCAGCCTCCCTCGACGGCGCGCAACCACGCGTCGGCCATGAGCTGGTGCCCCGCGAGCGTCGGGTGGACGCCGTCGCCCGCCCAGTACGCGGCCGGCACGCCGCCCGTGGTCGCCGCGTCGAAGACCTGCTGGAACGGGACCCAGACGGCGTCGAAGAGCTTCGCCTGCTCGGCACAGGCCGCGCGGCGCTCGTCGAACTCGGGGAACCAGCGCTCGTCCACGGCGCCGCAGCGCAGGACGAAGGGCTCGCAGATCACGAGCTTCACGTCGGGCAGCCGGCGGCGCGTCTCGTCGAGGAGGTCGTGGTAGCCCTCGCGGTAGTCGGCGACCGTACCGGCGGAGTCGCCGTTCAGCTTGTGCCAGATGTCGTTGACGCCGATCAGGATGCTGAGGACGTCGGGCTCGAGCGCGAGCGCGTCCGCCTCCCAGCGCGCCGCGAGGTCGGGCACCTTGTTCCCGCTGATCCCACGGTTGTAGACGCGGAGGCCGTCCCTCGGCCGATCGGCGAGCAGCCGCGACGCGACGAGCCGCGGGTACCCGCCGCCGAGCGCCGCACCGTCGTTGGCACCGTCCGAGCCGCGGTGGCGGCCGGCGTCGGTGATCGAGTCGCCCTGGAAGAGGAAGACGCCCTTGGCATCGAGCATGGGACTACTCTAGTGGTGTGATTCAGGCTGTTGGGGCATCATCCCGAGCTCGCCTGCGTTCGCCGCAAGGCGCAGCGACGACGCGACTTCGTTGTGAGTCTCGGAGGAGCTGCAACGCAGCGGCGGGCGCAGGCGGGCCGCGATGATGCCCCAAGAGTCTGAATCACACCACTCTAGATCAGGGACGGCGAGCGGGTGACAACGCGCGCGTCGCGGGCGAGAATGCCGCCGATGAGCGCGACGTTCACCCCCGCCCAGGCAAACAGGACCCTGCCGCTGGTCAAGCGCATCGTGCGCGACATCCTGGCCAAGGCCCGCGAGTACCGCGCGCGCACTGGCAAGGGCGGTCCCGAGATCGAGGCCCGGCGGCGCCTCCTGGAGCGCGAGGTCGACGGGCACATCGCGGAGCTGCGGCGCATCGGGTGCGAGTACAAGGACTGGAGCTTCGACATGGGGCTCGTCGACTTCCCGGGCCGCATCGACGGCAAGGACGTGCTCCTCTGCTGGCGCAGCGACGAGGAGGCGGTGACTTGGTACCACCTGCCTGAGGCGGGTTTCGCGGGGCGCCAGCCGATCCCGCCGGAGCTGCTGCGGCGGGAGGCCTGAGAGGCTGCGAGAAACGTCGCACCTCCACGGCCTCTGAGCGGGCACGAGGATCACAGCTCGCGCAGGAACACGTTCCGGAACCACGCGAACGCATCGCCCTCGATCGCTCCGCCCGGCGCGTGGCGCTGCAGGCCGATGAAGCCCTCGGGCGCGCGCGACGCGAAGTCGCCGGGCACCTCGAGCGTGTCGACGTCGTACATCAGCCGCCCGTTGAGGTAGGCGGTCAGGCGCGAGCCGCGGTAGCGCACGTCGAACGTGTTCCACTCGCCGAGCGGCCTGAGCGCCTCGCGGTTCGGGTTCGCCACCGAGCCGTACAGGCCGCCCGTGAACTGGTAGTCCTCGAGCTTCGAGCCCGTCACGGCCTCCCAGTCGAAGTCGTCGAGGATCTGGATCTCGCAGCCCGAGTACGCGGGGTTGCTGCCGTCGCGCAGCGCGCGCAGGAAGAGCCCGCTATTCGCCATCTTGGCGATCTTGAAGTCGAGGCGCAGGTGGAAGTCGCGGTAGTCGTCGTCCGTCATCAGGTGCGGCGAGTCGCCCTCGAGCAGGAGCTCGAGCGCGCCGTCGCGCACGCGGTAGCCGGCGTCGGAGTTCGCGCCCTTCCACCCGGTCAGGTCGCGCCCGTTGAAGAGCGGGCGCCAGCCGGCGCGGAACCCGGCCTCGGTGATCGTCTGGTTCCCGGCCCCGTCGGCCTCGAAGTAGTGCCCCGCCTCGGGGTCGAGCTCGAGCAGGCGGATGTTCTTGAACTGCACCTTGCTGCCCTCGGGAGCGCCGGGCGAGCCGTGCACCTGGAGGCCGATCCTGCCTTCCTCGGCGAACTCCGGTCCGCCCTCGGGGATGCGGAAGTCCGTCAGGTCCTCGCCGTTCATCCAGACGGTGACGTGCATCGGGTCCCCGACGCAGCGGATCGAGAAGTGGTTCCAGGCGTCGCGCCGGTAGCGCGCGGCGCCCTCGGGGCAGTGGAAGTACCAGCCGTCGCAGTAGATCCCCCCGACCTCGCCGCCCGGGCGGTAGTCGAGCGTGACCTGCGCGCCGAGCTTTCCCTCCTCGCGCGGGGTCATGCGCAGGAAGAAGCCCGAGTCGAAGGGGTAGGTGACGTACGCGTCGAGGTCGAGCACGAAGTTGCGGTAGACCCCGGCGGTGTAGATCAGGCCGCCCCCGCCGTCCTCGGCCTCGCGCCCGGTCAGGGCGCCGTCCTCCACGGTCCACGCGGCGGGCCCGTCGTAGCGCCCGCCCGTCCGGGTCCAGCCCTCGAGGCTCTTGCCGTCGAAGAGCTCGATCCACCCGTCGCGGACGGCTTCGGGGCGCCGGGTTTGGCCGGAATCCTGGGGAAAGACGGGGACGAGGGCCAAGGCGATCGACATGGGCGGAATCATCAGGCAACCTCTTGTGAAAACACCGGAGGCGTGCCCGGCGCGGAGGTACGAGGGGACCACGGTACGTCGCCCTCGATCGACCCGCCACTCGCCCCCCGGGGGAGGAGAGCACCGGGAGAGCCTCCCGGTGCCCGCCGTCCCCAGCGCGACTCCGCCCCGTGGACCGTCACCGAATCGAGGAGATGACGAACCGATGAGCAAGCCTTCCCGTTCCCCGCGCCCCGACCCCTCGCGGCGCGAGTTCCTCTCGCGCTCGGCCGCGGCTGCGGGCGCCGTCGCGGCCGGAGCTTGCGCCTCCAAGGAAGTTCAGGAGGTCCAGCCCGACCCCCGGCCCGCGCAGCGCGCACCCGAGCCCGAGCCCGATCCGATCCCCGTGGCGCCGCCCAAGGGGCCGCTCGATCCGGACGAGCCGATCCGCATGGGGATCATCGGAACCGGCGGCATGGGCAACGGGCACCTCGACTCGACGCTGGCGCAGATCGAGCGCGGCGAGGTCAACGTGCAGGTCGTCGCCCTCGCGGACGTCTGCCAGCCGCGGCTCGACGAAGCGCTGGCCAAGGCGCGCGATGGCCAGCAGGGCATCGAGGTCGAGGGCTACCGCAACTACAACGAGCTGCTCGCGCGCGACGACGTGCACTGCGTCCTCGTGGCGGCGCCCGAGCACTGGCACGCCCAGCTCGCGGTCGATGCGCTGACCGCCGGAAAGGACGTCTACCTGGAGAAGCCGATGACCCTGCGGCTGCGCGAGGCTCTCTGGCTCTACGACGTGATGCGCCACAACCCGCACATGCGCGTGCAGGTCGGGACGCAGTTCATGATGCAGGAGAAGTATGCCGCCGCGAAGAAGCTCGTCGCGGAGGGCGCGATCGGCAAGCCGGTCTTCAGCCAGACGAGCTACTGCCGCAACTCGAAGATCGGCGAATGGAACTACTACGAGGTCAAGCCGGAATGGCAGCCCGGCCCGGCCCTCGACTGGGAGATGTGGTGCGGGCCGCTCGGCTCCCAGAAGTGGGATCCGCTCGTCTACGCGCGCTGGCGGCGCTACCGCAAGTACTCGACCGGCATCATCGGCGACCTGCTCGTGCACGTCATGACGCCGTTGATCTACGCCCTGGACGCGGGCTGGCCGACGCGCGTGGTCGCCTCCGGCGGCCACTACATCGACAAGGCGATGGAGAACCACGACCAGGTGAACATCCAGGTCGAGTTCGAGACCGAGCAGACGCTGATCGTCGCCGGCTCGACGTGCAACGAGACCGGCCTCGAGATCCTGATCCGCGGCCATGAAGGCAACATCTACCTGGGCGGCAACAACTGCGTCCTGCGGCCCGAACCGCTGTTCGCCGACGACATCGACGCCAAGACGATCGAGTGCGACAACTCGAACGAGCAGGAGAAGCTGCGCGAGAACTTCTGGAACGCCGTGCGCACGCGCGAGGAGAACATCAGCCAGGTCGAGTTCGCGACCAAGGTGATGGTCATCGTCGACCTCGCCACGCGCTCGATGTGGGAGGGCGGCGCCTACAAGTTCGATCCGAAGACGATGCGGGCGGCCTCGGCCTGAGCCTTGCGGCCGGCGGTGCGGTGCCGAACCTGGTACCGTACCGCCGCCATGTTGCTGCGCTTGGCCTTGCAATCCATGGGGACGCGCTTCGAGCTCGTCCTCTGCGGCGATTCCGAGCGCGACCTGCGCGCCGCCGGCGAGGACGCGTTGCGCGAGATCGAGGACGGTGACCGGCGCTGGAGCCTCTTCCGGCGCGACAGCGTGCTCGCGCACGTCAACCGCTGCGCCGCGCGCGGGTGGACGGCGGTCGACGCCGACACGTTCGAGCTGCTCGAGCTGGCGGGCCGAGTGCACGCCGCCTCGGGTGGGGCCTTCGACCCGAGCGTCGCGCCGCGCATGCGCGCGCTGGGCTTGCAGGAGCGGCCCGGCGCGACGGCCCCGAACGCCCCGGTCGGCTGGCACCACGTGCAGCTCGACGGCGCGCGCCGCGCGGTGCGCTTCGCGCGCGCAGGGGTCGAGCTCGACCTCGGCGGGATCGCCAAGGGCTTTGCGCTCGATCTCGCCGCGCGCGCGTTGCGCGGGGCCGGCGTCGAACGCGCCCTCCTGCACGGTGGGACGAGCACGGCCCTCGCGCTCGGCGCCCCGCCGGGGGCCCAACCGTGGCAGATCGCGATCGGTCCGGACGAGGGCGCGCCGGTCGTCCCGCTCGCGCACGCGGCCCTCTCGGTGTCCTCCCCGGCGGGCCGCCGGGTGGAGCCCCGGGAGGAACACGGGGGCCGCACGATCGGGCACGTCCTCGACCCGCAGAGCGGCGGCGACGTGCCGCACGCGCGGCGCGCCGCCGTGATCGCGCCTGCGGCCGGCGTCGCCGACGCCTGGTCGACGGCGCTGCTCGTCGAGGGGGCGCGACCGCCCGCGGACCTCGAGGTGCTCCTCGGCGAGAACGACGGCACGCGCACCCACTGGCAGAGGATTCCGCGCAAGGAGAGCGCATGACTTCCCCCGACCGCCGCACGTTCCTCGCCGGTACCTTCGGGGCCGCCGTCATCGCGATCGAGCCCGAGCTCCTCGCCCTCCCGCCGCGCCTCGCGGCCCCGGTGCGCGTGGGCATCGTCGGGACCGGCCGCCAGGCGCGCGCGATCCTCGCCGAGCTCGGCAAGTTCGAGGACGTCGCCGTCGCGGCGCTGTGCGACGTCGACGACTCGCGCCTGCGCGCGGCGGGGCGCCGGGCGCCCGAGGCGCAGGCCTTCGCGACGCACGCGGAGCTCCTGTCCGGGAGCGAGCTGGACGCCGTGGTCGTCTCGACGCCGACGCACCTGCACCGCGCGGTCGCGCTCGACGCGCTGGCTGCCAAGAAGCACGTCTACTGCGAGGCGCCCCTGGCGAGCACGCTCGAGGACTGCCGTGCGATCGCCGCCGCCGCGCGCGCGAGCGAGAAGGTGTTCCAGACCGGCATGCAGGCGCGCGCGAACCCGGTGTACCAGCTCGCGCGCACGTTCTACCGGGCGGGCGACATCCGCGACGCCCTCGCGCTGCGCGCGCAGTACCACAAGAAGGACAGCTGGCGTACCGCGGCGCGCGACGCCGCGGACGAGAAGGCGCTGAACTGGAAGCTCGACCCCGAGGTCTCGCTGGGGCTCCTCGGCGAGCTCGGCGCGCAGCAGTTCGACGTCTTCCACTGGTTCACCGATCAATACCCGACCGCCGTGCGCGCGCGCGGCGCCGTGCTCGCCTGGAACGACGGGCGCGAGGTGCCCGACACCGTGCACTGCGAGCTCGAGTTCCCCGGCGGCGCCACGCTCGTCTACGAGGCCACGCTCGGCAACTCGTTCGAGGGGCAGTGCGAGCTGCTCCTCGGCACGCTCGGCACGATCAAGCTCGCCTGGAGCCACGCCTGGATGTTCAAGGAGGCGGACGCGCCGACGATGGGCTGGCAGGTGTACGCCAACCGCCAGAAGTTCCACAACGACGAGGGCATCACGCTGATCGCCGGGGCGACCCAGCTCGCCGAGCAAGGCAAGCTGAAAGAGGGTGTCGGCCTGCCGCACCCCGCGCTGTACTACTCGCTGGAGGCCTTCCTGAAGAGCGTCACGGCCGGCGAGGAGGTGGTCTCGAGCGCCGACGAGGGCCTGCGCGCGGCGCTCGTCGCCATCAAGGCACACGAGGCGCTGCGAAACGGGTCCAGCGTCGAGATCGACCCCGAGCTCTACCGGGTCGACGCGCGATGAAGGGCGCGCCGTTCCGGCTGCGCGAGCTGCCGTTCGCGATCCGGCTCTCGATCACGTGCCTCGTGCTCGTGAACCTCGGCGGCTACCTGGCCTCCGGCCTCTTCGTGCGCGCGCACCACGCGAACCGCGACGAGCGCGCGGGGCTCTCGCTCGTCGACCTCGAGGGGGCCTACCACGGGGTGCGCAGCGGCTCGGCGCTGGTGCTCGCGCTCGAGGCAAACCACCCGTCGGAGCTGGGCGACATCGCCGGCGCGCCGCAGAACGCGGAGGCCGAGCGCCGGGCGCTGCTCGACTGGCTCGCGAGCGAGCGCATCAGCGAGGACTACGACAACCTCGACCTCGATCCGGCGCCCGCCGACCTGCTCGACGCTCTGTGCCTTCCGTGCCACTCGCGCAACGCCCCCGAGGACGCGCGCGCCGAGCCGCTGCTCGATTTCTGGGACGACGTCCGCCCGCTCGCGTTCTCGCGCGAGCTCGCGCCGGTCGACGCGAAGATCCTGCTCGCATCGACCCACGCCCACGCGATCGCGCTCGCGACGATCACGCTGCTCGTCGTGCTCTTGACGTGTGCCACCGCCTGGCCCGAGCCCCTCAAGGGCGGCCTGGCCCTCGCCGCCAGCGCCGGCCTGCTCGTCGACCTCGCGAGCTGGTGGCTCGCGCGCGAGTCGGCGCCGCTCGTCAAGCTCGTCGTCGCCGGCGGCGCGCTGCACGCGCTCGCGATGGGCGCGATGATGCTGCTCGTGATCGCGGAGCTGTGGCGCCCGCGGCGGGGCTGATCCAGGGGATCCCCGGGGCCGCTCTCCCGGGCAAGTTGGGCCAATCGCCCCTGCGGCGGCCGCCCGCGGGGGCTGATGGCGGGGCTGATCATCCGAGAGCCTCCTCCAGCGTACCGCCGGGCTCGAACTCGACCAGCACGTCCACGTCGCTCTGCGGTCCGAAGTCGCCGGGCGACTCGGTCATGCCGCGGTTCTATCCGGGGCCGTTCGTCGAGGCAAGCTGCGCCCTCGCAGCCGAGCGACCGCCTGGCCCGAGCTCCTCGAGCGGGGCTCCGCCTACTGGTGGCTGCGCGCGAGTCGGCGTCGTTGGGCAAGCTCGTCGTCGCCGGCGGCGCTGCTGGGCTGGCGCAGCTCGTCCTGATCCTCTCAGTCGAGGAGCTCCCCCACCTCGCCCTCGACCGCCGCGACGAGCTCCGCGCGCACGACCTCACGCGCGGCCTCGAGGTCGGGCTGCAGGTAGCGGTCCTCCACGAGGGGCGGGACCCGCGCGCGCAGTACCCGGCACGCGGCCTCGGCGCCGCGCCCGGCGCAGAGGTCGTCGTGGAAGCCGCGCGCCTGGGCGGCGCAGAGGAGCTCGATGCCCAGTATCGCCTCGGTGTTGTCCAGGATCGCGCGCGCCTTGCGGCCGGCGGTCACGCCCATCGAGACGTGGTCCTCCTGGTTGGCGCTCGTCGGGATCGTGTCCACCGACGCGGGGTGGGCGTGGATCTTGTTCTCGCTCGCGAGCGCCGCGGCGGCCACCTGGGCGATCATCAGGCCAGAGTTCAGCCCGGGTTCGGGCGTCAGGAAGGGCGGAAGGTGCGACAGGTCGGGGTTGACGAGCTGCTCGACGCGGCGCTCGGAGATGTTGGCGAGCGAGCACAGCGCGAGGCCCAGGTAGTCGAGCACCATCGACACCGGCTGGCCGTGGAAGAGGCCGGCGCTGATCACCTCGTCCTCGTCGGGGAAGACGATCGGGTTGTCGGTGACGGCGTTGATCTCCGCGGCGAGCACCTCCGCGAAGTGCGCGAGCGCCGTCTTGAACGCGCCGTGCACCTGCGGCACGCAGCGCAGCGAGTACGGGTCCTGCACGCGGTTGCAATCGGCGTGCGAGCGGAGCACCTCGGACTCCGCCAGGCACGCGCGCACGTTGGCGGCGACGCGCCGCTGGCCCTCGCTGCCCTTCAGCCGGGCGAGGCGCTCGTCGAAGGGCTTGACGCTGCCGAGCAGCGCCTCGATCGTGAGCGCGGCGATCGCGTCGGCGGCCTTCGACAGGTTGCGCGCGCGAGCGGCCAGCACGGCGGCGATCGCCTTCATGATCTCGGTGCCGTTGATCAGGGCCAGGCCCTCCTTGGCCGCGAGCCGCAGGGGCTCCTCGCCGACGCGCCGCAGCGCCTCCGCCGCGGGCGCGCGCTCGCCCCGCACCCACGCTTCGCCATGGCCCATGTAGGCGGCGGTCATGTGCGCGAGCGGCGCGAGGTCGCCGCTCGCGCCGACCGAGCCCTGCTGCGGGACGATCGGCACGAAGCCCTTCTCGAAGAGGCGCACGAGCGCGCGCACCGTCTCGACGCGCACGCCCGAGTGCCCGCGCACGAGCCCGTTCAGGCGCAGGACCTGTGCCACGCGCACCTCATCGGCCGGCATCGGCTCGCCCACGCCGCAGCAGTGCGAGAGGATCAGGTTCTTCTGCAGTCGCTCGAGGTCCGCGCGGCCGATGGCGACGCTCTTCAGCTTGCCGAAACCCGTGGTCAGGCCGTAGACGACCTCGCCCGCGTCGACCCGCGCCGCGACCAGGCGTCGCGCGCGCGCGACCGCCTCGAGCGCGGGCTCGCCGATCGCGAGCTCGACGGTCGCGCCGCTGGCGATGCGGGCGAGGTCGTCGAGGGTGAGCGAGGTTCCGTCGAGGAGGAGGCGGGTCACGGGGCGCGAGGTTCCCAAACCGGGCCTCTCCGCGCCAGGGTCCGACAGCGCCGCGTCAGTGCCCCGCGCGCCGCCGCTCCTCGGCGGACTGCCCGTCGACGGCGCCCTCGGGCAGGACGACGCTCAGCGCCACCTCGCGCTCCTGCCCCACCTGGACGACCATGTTCTCGAGCAGGAGCTCGCGCTCCCACTCGACGTCGACGCGCCACGTGCCGGCCTCGAGCTGGTCGATCACGAGCGCCTCCTCTTCGGGCGCGACGACCAGCGGGTCGCGCGGCGCGCCCATCACGAAGACGCTCGCTGGCAGACCCTGGAAGCGCGGCGAGAGCCCGAGCGTCAGCGAGCCGAGCAGCTGGCTCGCGCGCTCCACCTCGACCACGACCTCGCCCTCCGGATCGCGCACGACGGTCGCGCCGCGCCACAGGCCGTCGGTCGTCTCGGCGGTCAGGTAGTAGCCCTTGTTCAGCTCGGGGAAGGCCGTGAAGAAGAAGCGTCCCGCCGCGTCGGTGTGCACGACCTGCAAGCCCGAGGGCAGCTGCGGCAGGAGCTCCTCGTGGTGGAACGTCGGGCGCTGGAGCACGCCGTGCGTCGCGGCGAGGCGGTTGGGAGCTTCGAGCGTGACCCGCGCGCTCCCCACCGGCTTGTCGCCGCGCATCACGCGCCCCTTGATCTGCGGCGCGGGCCGGAGATCGATCACCTCGTGCGCGACGCGCCCCGGGTAGAGCTTGATGTTGATGAACGGGCGGTCGGCGACCGCGCCGCTGCGGAAGAGAACGAGCTGCACGAGCCCTTCCGGAAGGCCGTCGATCTCCTGCGTACCGCCGGGGTAGATGTCGACCGGGCTGACGAGGTGCCAGGGGAACGTGCGCTGGCCGCGAACGCTGTTCACGCGCTGGCCGCTGATCGGAAAGACGAAGAGCTTGGCGGGCTCGCCCGTCGCGCCGATGTTCCCGTTGACGCTGACCTTGAGCGTCGCGCTCGTGTCGAGCGTGAACGTGAGCCGGTCCTTGGGGATCGTCGTCCCGGCGGCGATGGCGAGCGTCTCGCGGTAGCGCGCGTACCCCTCCTTCTCGAACGTGGCGAGCACGACGTCGCCGCACGTCATGCGCGGGAAGTAGAACTCGCCCAGGTCGTCGGTCTCGGCGCGCTGCCCGTCCATCGTCACGCGCACGCCGGGCAGCGGGTCGCCCGCGCGGTCGACCACCTTGCCGTAGACGGCGGACGGCCGGCCGAAGCCGACGTTGAGCACGGCGTCCTGGTCGTCGCGCAGGCGCACCTCGCGCTCGGCGACATCGCGCAGCGGCGTCTCGACGCGCACGAGCGCCAGACCGGGGTAGAGGTCGCTCGCGCCGAAGCGCCCGGTGGCGTCGCAAGTGAGCGTGCGCCCGGCGTTGGTCCCCGCCACGAACGTGACCGTCGCGCCCAGGCCCTCGCCGCGCGGCCCGCGGATCAAGCCTCGCAGTCGCGCGCGCGCGCCGCTGCCGATCGCCCCGAGCCCGTCGACGTGCTGGAACGCGGCGCGCTGCAGGAGGCTCAGCCGGACCTCGAGCGGGTAGACGACGGTCGAGCCGAGCGCAGCATCGCCGAGGTCCGCGGGCTCGACCTCGACCAGGGTCGCGGTGCGCTCGCTCGGCGCGCTCTCCTCGAGCGGCACGACGGGCTGTGCCTGGGGCTGGAACGACACCGCCCGCTCGGGAGGCTCGGAGCCGAGGAGCAGGAGCGCCCCCGCGCCGCCGGCGACGACGAGCGCCAGGAACAGGAGGAGCAGGGAGGTCTTTCGCGTCTGGGTCATGGCGCGGGGGGGCCGTCGTCTATAGCACCGGCGCCCGCCGGCTGCTCCCCGAGTTCTCGTGAGCAATCACGATACCGCCGGCGGACAACCGCGCCCCCGGCGAGTTCCCGAGCGGCCCGAGCGACTTCGAACGCGCGGCCGAGCGCCATCCGCTCACCGGGATCAGGATCCGCGCCCCGGCAGCGGCGCGCGCGGGCTCGGCGGCACGGGCGTCGACGCGAACGTCACCGCCTGCAGCCGCGCCCCCCTCGACGGCTCGCTCTCGACGAAGATCTCGCGCACCCGGTCGAGGTGGCGGTTGACCTCCTCGAGCTCGCTCGCCGTCAGCCAGCCCTTGAGCCGACCAGCGCTGAGGCGTCTTCTCTTGCCGCGCCCCAGCGTGTGTCCCGACTCGAGCGCGCGCTTCAGGTCGCGCTGGGTGAGACGCAGCATGGCGGAGACGCTCGCGACGACGCGCGCGGAGCTCTCCTTGTCGCGCGGGTCGTAGGCGATGCCCATGTAGCGGCTGGGCGCGTCGAAGAGCGCTTCGCGCCGCACGCCGGCCCCGCGCTCGCCGCGCTCGACGAGCAGCCCGAGGCGGACGAGCTTGCGGACGTGGTAGTAGAGCGAGTCCTGCGCGCGGCCGAGGAGCTCGGCCAGCTCGGCGACCGAGCAGGGCCCGATGGCGATCGTCGCGTTCACGATCTCCTGCCGAACGGGCGAGGCGAGCGCCGCGATCTGCTCGGGGCGCTCGACCTTGAAGAGCTTGGTGCGCCGGCGGGGCATCGTCCTTGAAATGCTAGCGACCCTTTCACCGGAGCGCAGAGGGCTGCCATGGGGGCGGACTGAACGGTACGGTACGGGGCCTCGAGGAGCCCCCATGCGCACTCTCCGTCTCGCCCCCGCCCTCCTGATCGCCCTCCCGACCCTCGCCACGTTCGCGACGCGGACAGCCGCGGGCGCGACGCGGACGGCCGCGGGGCAGGACGTTCTCCCCACGCCGCGCCAGGTCGTCTCGCGCCACCTCGCGGCGACCGGGCTGTCCGAGCGACCAGCCGCGAAGAAGTCGCGGCGCGCCGTCGGCAAGATCAGCATCCCCGAGCGTCAGCTCGAGGGCGCGTTCGAGACGGTCGCCGCGCGGCCCGACCGCTACGTGCAGCGCACGAACATCCCGGGCCTGGGCGCGAGCAGCACCGGCTACGACGGCGATGTGGGCTGGCAGATGCAGGCGATGGCAGGCGCGAACGTGCTCGAGGGCGAGGCGCTGCGGCAGCTGCAACACCGCGCGCTCTTCGACGTCGAAGCACACCCGGCCGAGCTCTACGAGTCGATGGAGGTCCTCGGCAAGGTCAGCTTCGCCGATCGCGAGTGCCTCCGGCTGCGCCTCGTGCGCAAGGCCGCGGGAACGGAGTCGACTGCCGAAGGCCGCGCGCTGCGCGAGATCGACGAGTTCTACGACGTCGCGACCGGCCTGAAGGTCGGATCGCGGTCGACGTTCGCCGGCCCGACCGGCCCGCGCGAGGTCACCGTCGTGTACGATGCCTACCGCGAGTTCGGCGGCGTGCGCGTGCCGACGCGCATCACGCAGGAGATGGGCGGGATGCAGGTCGTGCAGGAGGTGGAGACGGTCGAGTGGAACACCGTCGACGAGGGCGCGTTCGAGCCGCCGCCCGAGGTGCGCGCGATCCTCAAGAAGAGGGCCGGCTCCGGCGACGTCTGAGCGGCCGGTCGACCGGCGGCTCGAAGCACACGTCCTCCAGGCGGGGCGCCGGGTGCTGCGCGCGCTCGAACGCCTCGCGCTCGAGGCGGAAGCGCCACTCGTCGCGCCGCGTGCCGTCGGGCAGCTCGAGGACCGACGACCCCGGCATGCGTTCGAAGCCGTTCTTCTCGAGCACCCGGCACGAGGCCTCGTTGCCGAGGAAGACGTCGGCGACGGCGCGCTCGCTGCGCAGGTGGCGGAACGCCAGCCGGCACGCGAGGCCGACCGCCTCGGTGGCGAGGCCGCGGCCCCAGAACGGCGGGCCGACCCAGTAGCCGACGTCGCACTCGAGCGGATGGTCGGCGAAGCGCAGGACCAGCGTGCCAGCGAAGCGCCCGTCGCGAGCGTCGACGATCGCGAGGTGGTAGTTGGCGGCCTCGGGCGCGGGCGTGATCCAGCTCGCGTAGGCTTTCTCGAGCTCCGCCAGGTCGGCCGGGCCCTTCCAGATCAGCCACTCGAGCACCTCGCGGCGCCCGTGGATCAGGGGGAAGGCGTCCGCCGCGTCCGCCGCGAGCACGGGCCGCAGGAGCGCCCGCTCGCCTTCCAGGCGGACGTCGGCGAGGCGCGGGCTGCGTCGACTGCCGCTCACCGCTGCGCCGGGACGTTCGGGGTGCGTGTCATGGATCGTCCGGGCCCGTCCGGGCTAGGCTCTCTCGCGCTCCCATGACCAGATACCAAATCGTGGAGCTCCTGGGGGACGGGATCTCGGCCGAGCTGTCGCGCAGCGTCCACGCGATCGCCGCGACGCTTCCCTTCGAGCTCGAGTTCCTGCCCGTCGACCTCTCGGACGAGAACCGCAAGCGCGCTGGCCGGGCGATCTACGACGAGGCCGAGCGGCGCGTGCGCGAGGTCGGGGTCGCGATCAAGTACCCCACCGCAACGACCGACGAGAGCCCCAACCGCGTGCTGCGCTCGCGGCTCGAATTTTCGGTGATCCACCGCCCCGTGTGCACGATCCCCGGCCTCGAGACCAACTTCACGAGGACGATCGACATCGACGTGGTGCGCATCGCGACCGGCGGGACCTACGAGGACGTCGGACGGCGCATCGGTCTCGACACGGCGGTCTCGCTGCGCGTGATCGAGCGCCGCCCCTGCGTGTACGCGGCGCGATTCGCCTTCGAGCTGGCCAGGATTCGCGGCACGAGCGTGTGCTCGACGAGCAAGTACACGATCCAGCAGGCGACCGACGGCCTGTTCGAGGAGGCCGTCGGCCTGGTGGCGAAGGACCACCCGGCGATCCCCTACCGGCGCGAGCTCTTCGACGCGCTCCTGGCCGGGATCATCATGCACCCCGAGCGCTACGGGGTGATCGTCTGCCCCAACGAGTACGGCGACTTCCTCTCGGACTCGGCGTGCGGCCTGATCGGATCGGTCGGGCTCGGCGACAGCGCCTCCTACGCCTTCGACGACCGCGGCCAGCCGATCCTGGCGATGTTCGACCCCGCCGGCGGCACCGCCCCCGACATCGCGGGCCAGGACGTCGTCAACCCGACGGCGGCGCTGCTCGCCCTCGCGAATCTGCTGCGCCACGTCGGTGAACGCGAGGCGAGCCTCGAGCTGCGCGCGTCGATCCTCGGCGCGATCGAGGACGGCCAGTGCACGCGCGACGTCCGCGGCGAGCTCTCGACGACCGAGTTCACGCGCGAGGTCGCGCGGCGGCTCACGTCCGAGGCGCGCCGCGGCTGAGGGCGAACAGGGTTGTTCGCGGCCGAACGCGGGTTCTTTCGACGTTCGCGGAGAAACTTCGCGCCAGTCACGGCTCTGCAAAACGCGTCGCGCGCCCGCGCCGGCGGCCCTAGAGTGCGGCCTTCACGCCACCCGGCGACCCACCCGCCCCCCAACCACCCGGGATGGACGGGATCCCGGCCGGTTGCACTCGGAGTCCAAAAAATGCGGTTCGCTCGACCCACGCTCCTCGCCCTGTCCCTCGCCGCCGGCCTCGCGCCGCTCGTCCTCGGCCAAGGGGGCGTCCCCGCCGACGTCTGGATGCGCTATGCGACGCCCGAGACGGCGGGCTACTCGCCCGAAGCCCTCGAGCAAGCGCACGAGTACTGGGCCTCGACCCAGTCGGCCGCGTACATGGTCGTCGACCGCGGCGCGGTGGTCGTCGCGTGGGGCGACGTCGATCGGCGCCTGATGTGCCACTCGGTGCGCAAGAGCCTCATGTCGGGCCTCTACGGCATCCACGTCGACGCCGGGACGATCGACCCGACCAAGACGATGGCCGAGCTCGACATCGACGACGAGCCGGCGCTCACCGACCAGGAGAAAACGGCGAAGATCGAGCACCTGCTCGCCGCGCGCTCGGGCGTGTACCGGCTGGCCGCCTACGAGCCGCCGCAGAACCCCAAGCCGCCGCGCGGCAGCCACGCGCCCGGCACGAACTTCTGCTACAACAACTGGGACTTCAACACGCTGCTCACGATCCTCGAGCAAGAGGCGCAGACTAGGGTCTTCGAGGACTTCGAAGAGCGCTTCGCGAAGCCCCTCGGAATGCAGGACTACCGCGTCCGCGACGGCTACTACCACTACGAGCGCGAGAAGTCGATCCACCCGGCCTACCCGTTCCGCATGACGGCGCGCGACATGGCGCGCTTCGGGCTCCTGTACGCGTACGAGGGCAAGTGGGGCTCGGACGTGATCCTCTCGGAGGACTGGATCGAGCTCAGCACGCGCGCCCACTCGCGGAACTCGGAGACCGACGGCTACGCCTACCTGTGGTGGACGCGCGACGACGCCGAGGCCGAACCGCATCGCATGTTCTCGGCGCGCGGCGTCGGCGGCCAGTCGATCGACGTGCTCCCCGACCTCGACGTCGTGATGGTCAACCGCACGAACACTTTCGAGGACGGCCAGCGCGTCGGCGACGGTGAGCTCCTGCAACTCGTGCGCCTGGTCCTCGCGGCGCGCGTCGGAGAGCCGGCGGAAGAGCCGGAGCTGGTGCCGCTCGAGTCGCGCGAGCCGCCGGCGCGCGTCTCTCTGCCCGAGGACTACCTGACCACGCTCCAGGGAGCCTTCGAGGTGCCGGGGGACCGCACGGCGCGCATCGAGCTCGCCGGGAGCGAGCTCGTCATGCACTTCATGGGCATGACCTTCGACCTCCTGCCGCTCTCGGACTCGCTCTTCTTCGTCGAGGGGGTCGAGCGGCCGTTGCGCTTCGAGTTCGACGACGAGGGCAGGCCCGCCGGGATCGTCGTCGAAGCGCTGCTCGTCGAGCAAGCCGGTGAGCTCGTGGCGACCGGCGAGCTCGAGGCCGCGTGGTCGATCCTCGAGGTGGCCCTCGGGACGTTCCCGGAGTGCGCCGAGACGCACGTGGCCGCCGCCCGGCTCCAGCACGCGATGGGACACCGCGAACGCGCCGAGGAGCTGCTTCTGCGTGCGCTCGAGCTGGCGCCGGGTCACCGACGGGCAACGGTGCTCCTCGCCGAGCTCACGGGCGAGTGAGCCCGCGGGCCGCGCCGGCGACCTGCTATAGTCGCCCGGCGATGCCCCGGCCGTCCGCTCCGCGACCGCGCTGCGCCCGCGTTCTCGCCGGCCTCGGCGTCGCACTGGCGGTGGCGTGCGCGCCGCGCGAGGAACCGCGCCGGCCCGACGTCTTCCTCTTCGTCGTCGACACCCTGCGCGCCGACCGCCTCGGGTGCTACGGCTACCCGCGCCCCACGAGTCCCAACCTCGACCGCCTCGCCGCCGAGGGCGCGCTGTTCCTCGACGCGAACGCGCAGTGCTCGTGGACCAAACCCTCGATGGTCTCGCTCTTCCAGGGGCGCTACGTCACGCAGTACCGCGACGTGTTCGACGAGGATGCGCCGACCCTGGCCGAGGTGCTCCAGGCGGCGGGCTACCGCACGCTGGGCGTCGTCGGCAACGTGCTGCTCGCCGAGCGGACCGGGTTCGGGCGTGGCTTCGACCACTACGACGCGCGCCGCAACCCGGCGCGGGACCGGCGGCCCGGGGAGCCCGGCCGGCCGGTCGACGTCCTCGTGCGCGACCTCTGGCCGGAGATCGGAGCGCTCGCCGCCGCCGGGGACGAGCGCCCGCCGCTCTTCGTCTACGTGCACGCGATGGACCCGCACCACCCCTATCTCGAGCACCCCGAGCTCGACGGCGAGCTGCCGCTCGACGGGGCACCACCGCTCGCGGAATGGCAGCGCGCGCGCTTCGCCGAGCTCGGCCCGGAGCCGGCCGAGGACGACCCGGACTGGCGTGCGGCGTGGCGCGAGATGCAGCTCCTGCGCGGGCTGTACGACCGGGAGGTGCGCTTCACCGACGCCGGGATCGGGCGCATGCTCGAGCGGCTGCGGGCGGCGGGGCTGCTCGAGCACGCGCTCGTGGCGGTCGTCGCCGACCACGGCGAGGTGCTCTTCGACCAGGCGACGCTGAAGCCCGAGAGCGATCTCGCGCGGCTCGCCCCGGACGAGTTCTTCCACCGCGAGCACGGCAGCTTCCTCTACCAGTCGCTGATCGGCACGCCGTTCCTCCTGAGGGGCGCGGGCGTGCCGCGCGGCGTGCGCGTCGCCGAGCCGGTCGAGAACGTCGACCTCTTCCCGACGCTGCTCGAGCTGCTCGACCTCCCCGCGCCCCCCGGCCTGCACGGCCGGAGCCTCGTCGGCGCGCTGCACGGCCGTGCCCCCGCGCGCGAGGCGGTGCACGCGTTCGTCATGCAGAACGTCTCGGTGCGTGAAGTCGCGAGCGGGCTCAAGCTGACCCTGCCCACCCCGGTCGGCGAGACGCTGGGCGCGCGGCCGACGCTCTTCGATCTCGGCGCGGACCCCGGCGAGACGCGCGACCTCGCTGCCGAGCGCCCCGGCGATGTCGAGCGCCTGCGCGCGCGCATCGAGGCCTGGCGCGCCGCGCACCCGACGGTCAGCAGCCTCAAGCGCCCGCTCGACGAGCGCGAGTTCGAGGACCTGCGCGAGATGGGCTACGTGGGCGAGGACGAAGAGGACTAGGGGCCCGTTGAAGAACTCACGTGGATACCGGGGCGGTGGCATCCGCCCTGGGTTGGCGCCTGGAAACGCAGGCGAATTGGTGGATTCGTCGAGGCTTTCAGGTGCCGAGCCAGCGTGGAGGACGCCGTCATGGTGCCGCGTGAGTCCTTCAACGGGCCCCTAGGGCGCGTGCCCGCCGTCCCGCGCCGCGTGTGGAGCGGCACCACGCTGCTCGCGCTCGGACGAATGTGGGGCTCGCTCTGCACGCTCGCCATCCTGTACATGACCGCGCGGCACCTCGAGACCGCCGCGTTCGGGCGCCTGACGTTCTACCTGGCGGTCTTCCTCCTGCTCGACAGCCTCGCCGACCTGGGGACGGGCCACGCCGCGGTGCAGCGCACGGCGAACGACCCCGATGCCGTGCCCGGCGTCCTGCGCGCCACGCGCCGCATCCGCCTGGCGACGGCGAGCGCCGGCGTCGCGATCGTCGCGGCGGGCGCCTTCGCGGCGGGCGAGAGCGGCGCGCCGTGGATCGTGCTGGCGAGCCTCTACCCGCTCACGCACGCGCTCGAGCTCTCGACCCTCGTGTTCAAGAACCGTATCGCCTGGTCGCGGCCGGTCCTCGTGCGCATGGCCGCCTCGACGGCGAGCCTCGCGTTCGTCGGCGCCTTCCTCGCCGCCGGCGCACGGGAGCCCGCGCTGTTCCTGCTCGCCGTGGCCGCGGGCAGCACGCTCGGCAACTTCGGGCTGCACCTCGTCGCCCTCCCGCACCTGCCGCGCGGACCGGGCGTCCCGGTCGCGCTGCGCCCGGTCCTCATGGCCGCACTCCCGATGGGCATCGCCGGGTTGTGCCAGCAGACCTACTTCTACGTCGACAACCTCTTCATCCGCGCGATCGTGGGCGAGGCGGAGCTCGGCCCGTACAACGTGGCGGTGCGCGTGATGTCGTACGGGATCATGATCGCCGTGTACGCCTCGCTCGCCGCCCTGCCGTGGCTGACGCGCGAGCACGCCGCGGGGCGGCTCGCCGCCGCGACGGAGCACCTCGTGCAGCCGCTCGTCGCGCTGGCCGCCCTGGGGGTCGGCCTCTTGTGGCCCTGGTGCGAGGAGCTGCTCGCGCTCTTCGGAGCGGAGTTCGCCGCGGCCGCGGGCAGCCTGCGCTTCCTGCTCTGCGCCGCGCTCGCGGTGTACGTGGGCGCCGGCGCCATGTCCGCCATCGTCGCGGCCGGCCGCTCGCGGACGCTGCTCTGGATCGCGGTGCTCGGCCTCGCGGTCAACCTCGCCGGCAACGCCTGGCTCGTGCCGCGCCAGGGCGCGCGCGGCGCCGCGGTCGCGACCCTCGCCACCGAGGTGACGGTGGCGCTCGCCGGCGCGCTGGTCGTCGCGCACGTCGGGGGCGCGCGGCGAGCCGCCGCGGTCGACCCGCGCAGCGCGCGGCGCGCCTGGCTCTGGCTCGCCGCGCCCGCGCTCTTCTTCCTCGCGCGCTGGGCTTCCGGTTTCCTGCCGCTCGGGGGGCTCGCGCCGTGAGGGTGGGCCTCGACTACCGGCCCGCGCTCGTCAACCGCGAGGGCATCGGGCGCTACGCGCGCGAGCTCGTGCGCGCCCTCGTCGAGCTGAGCTTCGACGCGAACCTGGGCCTCTTCGGCTACACCTTCGCGCGCCGGCGCTTCACGCTCGCCGAGCTCGGGATCGCAGGCTCGAAGGCCGAGCTCGTGCGCCTGCGCCTGCCCTCGCGCTCGATCCCGTGGCTGCTCGCGAAGCTCGGCAAGGGCGTCGACGACCTCGTCGGCGGCTGCCAGGTCTACCACCACACGCAGCCGAACCTGCTCGCCGTGCGCGAGGCCGCCGAGGTGGCGACGATCTTCGACTGCATCTACACGATCGACGCGGACGAGGAGTCGCGCGCCGGCTACCTCGACCCCGACGTCGCGCGAAGCATGACGCGCGTCGCCAAGGAGCAGGTCCAGCGCGCGGACCGCATCCTCGTCCCGACCGAGTTCGTCGGCGCCGAAGCCGTCCTGTCCCTCGGCGCCCAGCCGACGCGCGTGACGGTCACGCACCTGGGCTGCGACCACGTGCTCGCCCACCTTCCGCCGGGCGGGTTCCCCAAGGCCGAGGAGCCCTACGTCCTGACCGTCGCGCGCGTCGACCCGCGCAAGAACCACCTGCGCATGCTCGAGGCGTTCGAGCTCCTCGTCCGCGAAGGCCTGCCGCAGCGCTGGGTGATCGCCGGCCCGCGCGGCTACCGCGCGGAGATCTTCGAGCGAGCGCTCGCCGAGTCCCCCGCGAGGGGCCGCGTCGAGTGGCGCACCGACGTCGGCGAGCGCGAGCTCGTCCGGCTCTACGCCCAGGCCGACGTCCTGCTCTGGGCGAGCCTCAACGAGGGCTTCGGCCTGCCGCCGCTCGAGGCGATGGCCTGCGGCACGCCGGTCGTCACGAGCTGCGTCACCTCCCTGCCCGAGGTGTGCGGCGAAGCGGCCTTCCTGGTCGAGCCGACCGACAGCGAGCGCATCTTCGAGGCGACGCGGCGCCTCTTGACCGAGCCCGACCTCGCCGAGGAGCTCGCGCTGCGCGGCAAGCGCCGCGCGCGCGAGTTCACGTGGAGGGAGTGCGCGCGGCGCACGCTGCTCGGCTACCAGGCGGCGACGCAGGGTGGCGCGGCTACCGGATCAACCGCAGCGCGGCCGCCACGCGCAGGTCGATGACGGCGTCGATCCGATTCTCGATCTGGAAGAACCGCGCCGCCCTCCCCGCCGAAACCGCCTCCGAGAACTGCTGGAACCACTCTCGCTCGAGCTGGAGCCGGCGGCCCCGAACGCCAACGTCGCCAGTTCTCGAGCCCGGTCGTCGGTCATGTGCTCGAGCTCGCTGCTGCCGCGCAGCCGGTGAACGTCAGCGCGACGAGTTCGCTGGTCGAGACGGCCCGGACGTTCCCGCCGACCTCGAAGCGGACGGTCGTCGACACCTCCCTCGAGTCGGGTGGGCGGCCTCCGGGCCTCGCGAGCGCCTCGAGAGGTCGGGCGGAGCCGCCCCGGCAGCCGAGAGGGCTAGCTAGTTCAGCACCCCGGGGCTGGACACCGTGGGATGAAACTTCGCCAACTGGGGCCACCTGGCGACGGCACGGAGGTCGGCATTCGCATTGGTGTC
>Ga0302046_10000152_pt1 | contig 74265 bp, 82 predicted proteins | sample RVTome_11_FD_200261 | JGI IMG/M metagenome (GOLD analysis project Ga0302046, IMG submission 200261) | Soil microbial communities from uranium-contaminated site in the Upper Colorado River Basin, Wyoming, United States - RVT147D111 (version 2) ... | reverse complement strand
GCCAATGTACGTGGCTATCTCCGAAAACGCCAACGTCAGCCTCATATCGTCAGAAACTATTTTGAGGAACAACACGTTCGATATGCAGCAATATGAAATGCAACTTATTTATCGCTCCCCGTAGTAAGACTCGGGGCCGAGGAAGGGCGGGTAAACGCGTGGAGGAGAAAACCCCGACGACCGGGGAGAGACCCCGGATGATCCGATGAGACGTCCTTGGGTCATGGGAAGCCGTGGACGAGAGGCAAGGGGACAACATCCGGGAGTCGACATAGAGCAATGGGCAACGAAGAAGGAACCCGAAAACCGAAGGGGGATGGACGAATCCCGGAAGGGATACCGACTGGGAGAACCCCAGAAGGTCAGAAGCCATCCGGTTCCGGCCAAAGGGCCGCCCAGGGTCCGGCAATCCTTGATGGGAGGGAGTGTCCCGGAGAACGGAGAGTGAAGCAAGAGAAGGTCTTGGAACGGGTCTATGACCGGCGACGTTTGCAATGGGCGTGGCAGAAGGTGAGAAGGAATGCCGGTGCAGCCGGGATAGACGCGATGACGGTGGAGAGCTTCGCAGAGAGGGAGCAAGAGCTTTTGAGCCTGATCCACGAGAAGCTCAAAGCTGGAACTTACCGCTTCAAACCAGCAAGGAGAGTGCTGATCCCGAAACCGGGGTCCACGAAGAAGAGGAAACTGGGGATACCCGTGGTGATGGATCGAATCGTCAGCCAGGGCATCCACCAGGTTTTCGAGGAGATCTTCGACGGGGAATTCACCTCATCGAACTTTGGCTTTCGCCGAGGAAGGAGTCCACACCAGGCGATTGGGCATGTGCGCCAAGCGGTCGTGGAAGGTTATGGGTGGTGCGCCGCGATCGACTTGCAACAGTTCTTTGATGAGATACCGCATGGACTGATCCTCAAGCTGATTGGAAGGAGAATCTCGGATGAGCGACTTTTGACGCTGATTGCAAGAGCGTTAAACGCTGGAGTGATCATCGACGGGGTGTTCACGAAGATCGGCAGAGGGTGTCCGCAGGGATCGCCCCTGTCCCCCATGCTCTCCAACATCGTGCTCCATGAGCTGGACCGCGAGTTAGAGAGCCGGGGGCATCGGTACAGTCGATGGGCGGATGACTTCCTCATTCTCCTTAAATCGGAGAGGGCGGCAAAGCGGGTGATGGAATCCATCAGCGGCTACCTCGAAGAGGGGCTTGGACTACCGGTGAACCGAGAGAAAAGCTGGGTGGCCCCTGTTCGCAGCGTGGAGTTTCTGGGGTTTCAGATTTTCCTGGGCAAGATCCGGGTGAGTCAGGAAGCCCGGACCCGATTCAAGAGCAAGGTGAGAGAGATGACCCGACGGAACAATCCGTTGTCGGTGGGCCAGATCATCCGAGAACTCAATGCGTATCTCAGAGGATGGATTGGGTACTATCGCATTCAGGAGTTCCAGAGGGTATTTCGGGAGCTGGATGGATTTATCCGGAGCCGGCTTCGAGCCATGCAATTGAAGAAGTGGAAGAAGCCCCGGAAGTTTCAGAGGCGGATGATTTGGGCAGGATTTACGTCCGAGCAAGCCCGACGAACATGGATCAGGATGACGAAATGGCAATCGGTCCGAAGGCGGGAGGCCCGTTTCGTTCTCAATCTGACGTGGTTTAGACGGTTAGGGCTTTTCTTTCTGGATGACTTCACTCAACAGAATCTTGAACTGGGTTTCAACGTTACTCGCTAATCGAAGAGCGGCTTACCTGGCCGGTACGAGCCGTTCTGTTGGGAGGGGGTGGCCCAGAGGGCTACCTCCTACCAGATTTTAAGCCGCTTTTTAATGGTTGGAAAAGAAAAAAATAGGCTCAGGTTTTGCAATAAAATATTTTTCCCTCTTCCATTTTTTCCTCCCTTTCTTTCGAAAGTGATTAATCCCTTAGAGGATTGGGTTTGGTAAAAATATCAATGGTTGCGGTATTTATATAAAAAATGGTAAAAGTAAAAGAGAAATTCTAAACATCTTTGTTACCCCAATTGGTTAATTAGGCCTAAAAAATTTAATTATGTCCGATTCCAAACTTGAGAAAGTTAACAACCGTCTTTACCACGAGCCCATTAAAGATGGAAAAAAAATTAAGTGGGAAAAAGAGCTTGAATTCTTTTTTATTATTTTAAATAAGGTTCGGGTAAATCTTGATTTATCCATTGAACACCCGGAAACCTCCCATTTAGGCTTAAGGAAAGGCCTAACAAAAGAGAATCCGGGAGCAAAAGAAGCAAATCCTATCGTTAATGAAAAATCAAAAGAAGAGTTCTCAGAAGATTTTAGTTGGAGAATAACCGCGATCGGAAAAATAGATAATGGGATAGGTTTGATCAAGGAGGATGGGACCTTTTCTAAATCCGGTGATTTTTTTAATTATTTAGATGTCATTCTTATTCCCCTTCCACCCAAATTTTCAGTTACAGAAAAAGAAAAAACCTCTGGGAGGCTCTTCTACGGTGATGCCAAATGGGAAAAAAGAATGGACCCTTATTTGGTCTTGGAATTATTCGTTCCTGTTTCTTCACATAAAAAGTTCTGCAAGGAGCTTGTGTCCGGCAGGCTAACTAGTTTAACGGTAGGGGTTTATGTTGATGTTTTTCGTTCAGAGGAAGACAAATCCTTAGAAGAGACAGATATGCAACGACCGTACCTCATTGAGGAAAAGGCCATTAATAATCGTGTATACCTCTCCTCCATTAACGCTTATCGAGACATAGAAGAGAAGAGGACATAGGACAATGATAAAATGAAAAAGGGGGATAGGGTGTGCAATATTGATCTTTAAAAAATCCCCCAGCAGGTTTTTTGTCCATGTCCAACCAATATTTGCCATAATCCTTTCCACTTCTTCAATCGCTTTTCCTACCGCCATATCAAAATTTTAATTTTTATAAAAAAACGAATAAAAATTCAAATTACTGTAAATTGGAGATCTCCCACCCAAGGTTTTTGATTTGTACGTAAAACCAACCTCGTCTCGTTTAGGCCACAATAGTATTCAATTCCTTACATTAAATTTTGATTGCTTTACAAAATAAAGGAAGAGTAGGATTTCCCTATAAAGGAGATTTTCCTGAGTTTTAAGACCGCTAAAAAGAGCGTTGCCCCTTCTCCCTCTAGGGGGGAAAAAAAAAGAAAAACCAATGAAAGCCAAATTGAAAACGTTTCAAATCTTACTTTTTAGTTTTTTATTAGTATTCTTTATCAACGCATGCGGAAAAGGGGAGGGTGGGGATGAAAATCTTGGTGGGGGAGGAGGACCCACGGTAAACAACGCTCCGGTGGCGGATGCAGGGCCCGATCAAACAAAGACAGTCCTCGTTGGAGATGTGGTGGTCCTGGATGGAAGCCATTCCGGGGATGCAGATGGTGACTCTCTGATTTATTCCTGGGTGCTGATGGCTTTACCTTCCGGGAGCACGGCTACCCTTTCTGATCCTACCCTTTCTGATCCCAATTTCGTTGCGGATCAGCCAGGTGATTATATTGCCCAGTTGACGGTCAATGATGGAACCGTCGATAGTGCTGTTGATGAGGTATCCGTCACCGTTCGTGTTCCTCCACCCGTTATCACTATCAACAAACCGGAGAATCTTATGGTAGTGGCGAATAGTCCTGTTACCGTGGAGGGAACGGTTGATGATCTTGCCGCCACTGTTATGGTGAACGGGACCGGTGTCCTCAACCACAAAGGCAGTTATTCCACCTCCGTCCTACTGCAGGAAGGGAGCAATATCATTACAGTGGTAGGCCAAAACGGAACGGGGGAAAACAGTGTCAGTGTAGAGGTGATCCTGAATACGACCAATAACCCGGCGGTTAGTATTACATCCCATAAGGCTGGTTTTCTAGTGGGGGAGGAGTTTGAGATAGGGGAGGCGTACCCTTCCGCCCAGGTCCTCGTTGGGGGCGTGATTAAAGTGAATACGTCGGTGCTATTTGCAAATACCCCTACTGTGACTGTAAACGGGGTTGCAGCCGCAGTATTGCCCAAGGTTTTTAACAGTGATTGTGGTTTAATAAATTTTCCCCCTTTTAAGTGCTTCAACTTCACAGCACCAATCGCGCTTGAAAAGGGAGCACGCACCATCACTGCCGTTGGCACCGATGTCCAGAGAAGAAAAACCACCGTCAAAGTGGATGGAACCGTGGATTATTGCCGGAAAGCCGTTCACGATGAAAATAACCCCAATTATGGGATCGATCCAAGAGAACCCAGGGTTCCGGCGGTACGGGACAACAATCAGAGCAACCGGTGTATTGAGATCGACGGTTGTTCAATGCCCTTCAGCGATGATATTGCCGGCCTAAAATTTTTAGCTAACAATCCGATGCCACTGGCCAATCAAAACGCGGTTCCCATCGAATTCGGTTCCGGTACGGCGCCCCCCAGTGAGTTTTTCGTCTTTGGTCTCCAATCCTCACGGGCCCTAGGTTGCAATATACATGACGGGTGTTATCAAACCCATGTTCCGGAGGCTAATCGGGTAGACGCATGGCGCGAATGTAACCTCAATCAGTATAAGGATCATTTGGCACTCTGCCGCAGGGCTTATCCCCCGGATGCCACCTGCCCTCATACCGGAGTGAACGCGGTTTTGTGCCCAGCCTGGAGAATCGATTGGCTTTCGGAAAAAGCCATATGTGCCCGAAACGCCACGGCGTATTTTACTGCGGTAAGCACAGGTTACCTCATTGGTCAACCATGGGGCGGGTGGAAGGCCTATCAGGACCGTCAGGAACAATACAGTCCTGTTCCATAGATTTCCAGAAAATGATAAAAAAGGAGAGAAGGTCATTGTCAGTTTTTTTTTTGAGGAGGTTGTCATGAGCGCGGTGAGGGTACTGGTTGGAACACGTAAAGGGGCTTTTATCCTAAAGTCAGATGGAAAGCGAAAAAAGTGGGATGTGAACGGGCCTTTTTTTGGAGGGTGGGAGATCTACCATCTCAAAGGGTCTCCCGTTGATCCGAACCGGGTGTATGCGTCCCAGACCAGCAGTTGGTTCGGCCAAATCATTCAGCGGTCCGATGATGGGGGAAAAACCTGGCATCAACCCGGAACACCTCCGGGCGAACCGACGACCACCCCGGACGGTATGCCCATGGGAGAGAGTAATAAGTTCGTTTACGACACGTCTCCCGAAACGGGGAAACCACTTACAACACACCAGTGGTATGACGGTAACCCGCACCCGTGGGAGTTTAAGCGGGTTTGGCACCTAGAGCCATCCCTTACCGATCCGGACACGATTTACGCCGGGGTGGAAGATGCGGCCCTTTTCCGCTCGGACGATGGCGGTAAAAACTGGAAAGAAATTTCCGGCCTTCGCGGACACGGTACAGGATCTTCCTGGCAGCCCGGCGCCGGAGGGATGTGTCTCCATTCGATTCTTTTAGATCCAGGCAACCCGAATCGTATTGCCGTCGCCATTTCGGCTGCGGGGGCGTTTCGGACGGATGATGGGGGCAAGACGTGGAGACCGATCAATCGCGGCCTGCATTCGCTCTATATTCCCGATCCCACCGCCGAAGTAGGCCACTGCGTTCACCGGATTGCGATGCACCCTTCACGTCCGGAAGTGCTGTTCATGCAGAAGCACTGGGACGTGATGCGAAGTGATGATGCCGGTGAGTCCTGGCGGGAAATCAGTGGAAACCTTCCTAGCGATTTTGGATTTGTGATTGACGTTCACGCACATGATCCGGATACTATTTACGTTGTGCCGATTAAAAGCGACTCGGAGCATTATCCTCCCGATGGAAAACTACGTGTTTACCGAAGCCGTACGGGGGGAAACGATTGGGAACCGCTCACGAAGGGTTTACCGCAAAAGGATTGTTATGTGAACGTATTGCGTGATGCGATGGCCGTTGACAGACATGATCCCTGCGGCGTGTACTTCGGTACCACCGGTGGACAGGTGTACGTATCGTCGGATGCGGGGGACAGTTGGATGCCCATTGTACGGGACCTTCCAGCAGTGGTTTCCGTTGAAGTCCAGACCTTGGCATGATTAGGGTTATGCTTCCCCATCATCTGCGAAATCTGGCAGGCATCGATGGCGAAGTGACTCTGGAGGTCGAGGGTCCGGTCACCCAGAGTTCTGTGCTCGACGCCCTTGAGACCCGTTATCCGATGCTTCGGGGGACTATCCGTGATCACGTGACCCAAAGGCACCGACCCTTTTTGAGGTTCTTTGCCTGTGGACAGGATCTAACCCACGAACCGCCGGATACCCCGCTGCCCGAGGCTGTCATGAAGGGGATTGAACCTTTTCTGATTGTAGGTGCCATAGCGGGGGGGTAAGGATAAAGCCAATCAGTCCAGTCCAATCCCATCCCTTTATTTTTATTTTGAGTATTTGAATTCTTTTTAAAAAAGTTTTGAATCAGGAAAGGTGTATGAAATATTCCATTTCACCAGAAAAATCGAAACTCGACATTGATAAAATTCATGACTTTCTTTGTAACCGGTCCTATTGGGCAAAAGGGCGAAGCTTGGAGAACGTAAAGGAAAGCATCGAAAACTCCATGTGTTTTGGAATTTATGACCGTAGTGAGAAAATACTTGGTTTTGCCCGGGTTGTCACAGACCAGGTCGCGTTTGCGTACTTAATGGATTTCTTTATCTTGGAAGGGCATCGGGGAAAAGGGCTTGGAAAAATGCTATTGAAGCAGATCGTTGAACATCCGGAATTGCAGGTAAAACTTTGGTTGTTGGGTACGGTGGATGCCCACGGGTTTTATAAAAAATTCGGATTTTCAGAATTAAAAGATCCCGGGCGATTTTTAGAGATTAAAAATGAAACTCTCTGTTAACAAAGGTTAAAAACGGGGTCTGGCGTGGTTGTTAGGTTTATATAAAAAAATCAAAGTTAAGAGTTTAGGATTTTTTAAGACCATTTCAAAATAAGAGGAAGGAAAAGATAAATGTATGATTTTTTGTTTTTGGGTTAATTAAAACAAACCTGTCTCGAAAAAGTGATTAATTGGGAATATCATTTAAACTCTCTCCTTTTCTCTTAAAATTTAACCTGGGCAGCCAACCAGAGCTTGTCCGTATTGATTGCCGTTCCTCCGGTATTTTGGGAGTTGCCATCGGCATCATACAGGGCATATTTGGCCAATAAGGTATAGCGGTTGTTGAAGGTTTTGGTGGCCAAAAAGCCAAGCTCTGTCCCATAATCAAAACTGCCTTTATCCGACGAAAAATCATGGTAGACGGCTGCCAGTTTTACACCCATCAGGTGGGTGCTTACCGTAAAGAAAAGGTCTCTGATACCGTTGGCGGGCGTTGCAAGGAATTTGTCTGTCCACCCTTGAAAAGCGTGCAGTGTCGCCAAGGGTGTTGAGAAACCATAAACGCCATCTCCTCCCAATTCTTCATAGCTGATCTTTACCGTCAAAATCCTGAACGTTCCCCCCAATTCCGCCATCCAATAGGTTGCATCATTGGTGCTTGCTCCGTTGGCAAAGTCGCTTTGATCTGCAAACTCCCCGGCATATAAAATCTTTGTTTCTTCCGAAATGGGAGTACTCCCATTTAAACGCAAACCGAAGGTTTTAGTGGAAGCTGCGGAAGTATCGTTTAAATCCAAAAGATAACCATATGCGGTCAAGGTCACCGGTTTGAATTGGCTGAAGGAGATATTGATGAGGTGTGTGTCCATGGATATGTCCGCACTGGTCGGATGATGATCCCCGAAAATTCTGTTAACATTAAAAATATAGGCATAAATGGCGGAAATATTTGGAAGGGTGGTGTTTTCCAAAGAAAGCAAATCGAAAGTCTGCTCATTCTGCCTCCACCCGACATTTCCCACAAACCGGGCGTTGTCCAAAATAAGCCGGCGCCGTCCAAGGTGAAAGATGGTTTCCTGAAGTCCGCTGTATTTCAAAAAGGCTTGGTTTACCTCGGTATCTTTCGGATCCGCCACCACGGGAAATTGGGTTTTACCGTTGTGGGTGTTGTTGTATCGTTCATCGCCGACCACCGTGATATCCTCGAACTCCAAATAGGCAAGAAAACCCTGAAAGGACCCTGTTTCATATCCCAACCGGGTTCGAATGGTAGAGCCATTTGCCTTTTTTGAAAGGTTGGCCTGGTCCACCCATTCATACCGGTAGCGAATGTCCGCAGAGACTTTCCCCCCCGCGAGGGCATCCAAAAGAATATCCGCATGTGCCTTATCCAACGGAAAGACCAGTAGGAGAAAAACACCCCAAAGAAGTGCCAAAGTGTAGAATGGAATGTGAAGGAACTGTTTAATTGTTTTTTTTATAATTTGATTTTATCTCTTTCTAATTGAAAAAGGGTTCAAGATCTTTAAACTTTAAATCCGGAGAGCTGAGGGGACTTTGGTTTAGGGTAAGTAGTGGGCCATCAAAAATCCTTTGCGGTAAAATTATGCGATTGCTTTAGCCGCTCTTTCTAAGAGAAAAGAGGTTTTTTTAAATAAATGATAGGATTTTTTGGAATTTCGAAAACCAAGGTTTTCCATGACACTGGCCACATTGGTTTGATAGATTTGGGGAACGCCAATAAAAATCTAGTGGGTTCCATGACTGATATGAGCCTTTGCGTTTGCTTCTTCAGCGATTTCGATAATTCTTAGGAGGTCCTTTCCTGTAAGATTTCGGGCGGAATCCTTAAGGACATAGTGAACTTATTTTCCTCCGAAAAAAATTTCCAATGGTTTGCTCATTTTTTCCTCCTTTTTTATTTGTGTTCTTAAAAAACTCGAAAGCGTCTTTTTTTAGTTATATTAAAAGAGCAACAAGTGTGCCATTTAGAAGATGTAAATCCACAGGCAAACGTAACTTGTTATAAATTTTTGAATTTTTCTTTTTTTTTGTTTTTAGTAAAGGCCAAATTTTTATTTACAAAAAAACAAGTTTGTAATGTTAACGACAAATTCGTTTAAAACCGACAAACCACTTTAAACCTTCCCCCTCCAACATTTCTCAGAATCCTCCCTCATTCCTAACCCCCACGTTAATTTGATTTTAAGGTTAGCCCCCCAACCTTTGGCCTCTTTTCTTTCTTCCCTTAAACATTTTTCTTGTGAACTAATAAACTTTTTTCTATACTCCTTCCCATATTAAAAGAGAAATTGAAAAATGTTGGGTAAATCAAAGGATACACCCGGGACCATCCCGCCTCCGCCATTGATTTACGGTGGAACATTTCTTTTTGGATACCTTTTTCACTGGGTTTACCCCATCCGGTTTTCTCCCGGTCCGTTGAGCTCCCTGATCGGGTGGTCATTGGTTATTTTTTCGGGCCTTTTGGTCTTTCTTGGGATTTGGGCAATTAAGCGTGGGGGGACCCATGTGGATCCCTATAAACCAACGACGGTGCTGGTGGTGGATGGACCTTATCGGTTTACCCGGAATCCGCTTTATTTGTCTCTTACCTTGCTGTACATGGGGATTGCAATCCTTCTTAATCTTGTGTGGGCTGCTCTTGTTCTTCCAGTCGCTTTAATCATCATGCACTTCGGTGTGATTGCTCGTGAAGAAAAATATCTTGAGAGGAAGTTTGGACAGGGGTATTTACAATATAAAACCAGGGTTAGGAGGTGGATCTAAGAAACGTCAATGATAACCCAGGCTGGGCCAAAATATAGGATGGAGGTCTTTTTTAAAAAGATAAAAATTCAATAGAGGGACCCCGTTAAAGTGAGGTCCCCCCCTAAGGTTTAATTAGACTTAAATTAAAATCAACGTTTAGGCCCTTCACCAGGCCCTTTACCACCTCCTGGGCCCATTCCCACGCCTGGTTTCATGTGGCCCATTCCGTTTTCAGGTGGCATATCGGGCAGGGTTAAGCCACGTTCTTTTGCACGTTCCTTCATATGGATGTGATGCTCTTGTCGGATTTCCTCCCGTTTCTCAGCAGTTTTCGCTGCATGGATTTTTCCGCGGTATTCTTCCCGTTCTTTCGGGGTCATCAACTCACTCCCGAAAATTTGCTCCTGTTCCTGGTTCTGGGTTTGTTTCTCTGTTCCCTGTTGTTCCTCGGCTATCCCTAACCCAGCGGATAGCACCAAACCACTCACTAAGACAGACATTAAAAATATTCGTTGCAGCATGGTCTCCTCCTTTTCTACTTGCGTGAGGTGCAGGAAAAAACTTGAGATTACCAGTCTCTGTGCACACTCCTCTCAATTTTTTTAAATGGGGGATTTCTCCCCCCCTTACAGCTAGGAAAATGCATTTCTTTTTTTTAAAAAAGTAAAAGAGCAAAAGAGGTGCCAATATGATGTTCAAAAAAAAACCGTGTTATAAAACCTTGTCTCAGCTCTGATATCTATTTAATAAGGCAAAGAGTGCTTAAATTATTTAAGGATGAAACTGAGGTTTTTGCCTCTTCCATGCGGGCCTAGAAGGTCCTGTTAGTCCTCAGACAGGATCGGTTCGGGTTTAGGCCAAGTGAAAATTCACTCTCTTGACCCTCAGCTTTACTTTTTGTTTGCTGGAAAAATAGACAACCCTTTGGAACAGGGTGGATGGGTGTATTACCGGTTTAATTCGTGGGGAATTCGTTTTAAAGTTTCAAACCCCCTTCAGTGACCGGGGTGGTGAGAAAGAAATCAAACGCCAACGGTCGTCTTCCACGGTGTTGATATTATCATCTGGCGCATCAATATCCGCAAACCCTGGTTTGAACACCCATAAGGGTTAAAGGGAAATTGGTTTTAAAATTTCTATGGAGCATGGGTTTCCTTCAAAACTGACTGAACTGCTAGACCCTTATTTAGGCTGAAAGTTTTTAAGAAATCCTGGTTGCTCTTTTGGAAAGGCCCATCCAAGGAAGAGGATCAACAAGGTCAACATCATCCCACCAAAGAAAAGAGGAATGCTAATATAAGCCAGCCAGTCTACAGAGGCCTTGGCGGCATGTTCTCCCATAGAAGAAATCCCAAGACCTGCAATAAGCCAACAGAATGGATAAAGAAATGCCCCAATTCCTACTGCTAAACTAGTCCATTTTTTAACAGAAGGGTTTACCCAACTAAATGCCAGCACCAGAATAATGCCAAGGCCAAGAGCCCCAAGCCCTTGTGCGTGGAAATGGGCTCTTTGGGCGCCAACTGTTTGTGACCTGTTTTAGGATGTTGGCTGGGGTTTGTTCGTGGATATCGGGATGGGCTTTTACCTCGGAAAGAAAATAGGCCTTGATATTATCTTCATTCACTCCAAAAATCATCCCCAAACCGGTTCCAAAAACAATAGCCAAAAATGAAATCATTAGCCCGGAAAGGACCGGATTCATAAACTCTTTCAACATAAATAAATCTCCCGTACTATTGTAAATTTAAAGGATTCCCTAATCAGATAAAAATCTCATTGTCTTCATCAAATTGGGGGAGTAGAATTTGTTTGACATCATGAAACCGCTACCCGTTTTTATTAGGAGGCATCTAAAAATTTTACGGTTTCTTTGGTGGAAATCTTTCCAGAATTCGACGGACGGCTTCCTTTATCCTCTCATTTCTTTTTTCTGGGTTGGTAGCATATTTAACTTCGGCTTGGGCAGATCCACGCCAGATTAGCTTCCGGGTTTCTGGATCAACCACGTCCAAGATCAGGGTCCCTTCATCGTAATAAAATATCTCGGTTTCAGTGATTGCCATTCCAGGAGGAACATATGGGGTTCTATAATGTTCCCATGCCCAACCCGGGGGATAGGCATAGAAATGGTTTATGGTCTGGGCCCCAAGTTTTCTATCGATTGCCGCATGATAGCCAATCCAGAAATCAGGTTTTTCGGTGCCTTTTTTTTCAAACCCATTCAAAGCCAGTTGGTCCTCAACCGCATTCCTGATATGAGCATCCAGCAAAGGGTTATCGATTCGAGGGTCTCCGGTTTCCTTTTGTGGACCTGGGATCCAAGAAAAAGTTTTCAAACCCGAAAAGTTTGCCCAAGGATCGTAGTCTGAATAAATTTCTATCGTTGAACAGCCAAACAGGATTCCAAATAACATAAGACTGAACAAGCATTTCAAACGTTTCATTTTTCTCCTCCCAGCAAATATTAAAATCCCGTTCGTTTAGAATAGATCATACGTTTTTAAAGAGGTCGATGCAAGACAGAGCAATCCTTGTGTCTATAGGGATTAGGATAGGAAAAGAAATCAAATTTCGTTTTAATTCATTCTGGGTCTCCCCGGGTTGGAAATGGAACACCAACGGTATTTGATTCAAGGATCGGCCGGAGACCCTTCACCAAAAATCTTTCCACCCCTTCCATTGTTATTAGCAATGCATTCCAGGTTTCATCATAAGAAATTTTCCGGAGAAGGGCCATTCTTCGAATGGTTTAACCGTTTTTTTATAAATAGATTGGGGTGAATTTTTCCAACGAAAGACCTTTAACGGGCCTTTTCAGGGTTTTAGGGAGAGGTCGGAAAAAATGAAGCAGAAATACCCGGAAAAAACAAAATAAGGCCTAAGTGAAACTGGTTCTTTTGATTTTCGAGGATTGGTTTAAATCTACAACCCAACAAAAACTCTGATCCGAAGACCCGTTGATTTAGGTTAGAAAGGAAGACTTCTGGATATTGAAAACACTGTAGCCGTTCCTTTTGTGATTCCGCCGAAAATACCAAATCGGAGTGCAAGATTTTAATAGCCTTAAAATTTTTGAGGCCTTTTGCACTCCTCTGACTCACACTTAATATATATTGGCTCCAACCACAGCGGCCATTTGCATCATATCAATGGTTTGGCCTTCTTTTAGATTGGTTAAATCGGTCAGTTTTCCTGACTTGCTGGTAGATTTCGTATTCCTAAATATTGTGAGTAATTTTGGATCAGCCACAATAAATTTTCCACTGTTTTCTGGCTTTCCATTTTCAGTCTTTGTTTGAAGTTTATTTTCCTTTATGTAATCCCACAGTTTTTTAGTAATTTCTGTTCTGGGAAGCTCACTGGTCCCCAAAAATTCCGCCAAATCTTTTTTCAATTTCACTGCTTTTTTCAATCCTTTTTCTTCAGCCATTTTACACCCCTTATTAACCTGTTAAAATTTTTCATATGGTTTAAAAAACACAGAGATCTTATAAGATAGGAACACAAGAAACAACTAAAATTTTCAGAATATCTGATTTTTTATTCCAGATATTTCTAAACTGAGGATATAAGCCCTTCAATACACTTTAAAATATGAAACCTAAATAAATAAGTCAATCTTTCCGGGCATTCCGGGACAAGGACAGAGGTCTAGGTCCAGAGGAACCCAAAAAAAAGGGATAGTGCGCGAGGTGCCAGCTTTGACCCACAGCCAGTTCGGTTGAATTATCAGCGGATTTAGTGTTAGAATGTTTGACTTGCAATTGTTTCTAAACACAAAAGGGGGTGATAACGTTGGGAGAGAAAACGATCCGGAAAGAGAAAAAGAAGCCTAAAAAATCAAAACTTAACAAAGGGAAATCTAAATGACCTCCGAAGAGCAAATTGCGAGAATGACAAAGGCCATCAATGAAGCCATTAAAGTGATGGGAAACCGGTTCGGGTCCACGGAGGGAGATGTGGAGAGGGCCATTCAAGGGCTGAAAACCTCTCTCCTGAAGGACGCCCCGGTGGTTCCGCCAAAGGTCAAGGCTACCTAGGCGGAGTGGCCAGGAAACCGGATTGAAAAATAGGAAGTTATAGTTCCCTTATTTCGGTTTTCCAAGGCAAGGGGCGGGTTTTTAACCCTGACCAGGAATTTTGAAGTAATTCTTCCCTCAATGGTAAGGCAGGGATAAAAAGGGGGGGTAAATTTCCTTTCCCGCCCCAATTTTTTCAGCAAGTTAGGGCAAATCAGTTTTACCCTTCATTCCCAAACATTTCACCGCTTACGCTTTAATTGAGGCTTTGCCTCGACCGCCAAACCTTTGCCTCCCAGCGCTTTTCAGAATTTCCCCTTACTGCCCACCCATCACGTTATTTTGATTTTAAGGGGTTGGTTCTAACCTCCAACGTTTTACCTCCCTTGTTTTTCAAAGTTCCCTCCTATATATTTTGAAAAAAAACTGAAAACTCCTGGAATGAATCCGTGAAAATTGAGAAAAAAGAAAAAAAACTATTCCACGGGTAAAGGGGAAAGAGGAATTCCAGCTTGATCCCATTTCGATTAAGGCAAGAAGGTTTCCAAAAGCCTTTGCCGGGTGTTTTAAATTTGACAGTGGGTGATGGAGTTTTTATAATGAGGGCCGCTGTTTGAGGTAAGGATGTTTTAATAAGGGCGGAAACTTCCTAATAAAGAGCTAACCCAGTGAGCCTAGGAAATTTCTAAAAAATTCTGAATACTTACCTATACTAGATTCAATTTATTAAGTTCAATGGGGGTTCCTCTCTGGAAACCACTCGGGTCTCCCCTTTTTTAAGAAATCAAATCTCCATAGTTTTTATCATGAAAAGAGTTTAATGTCCTCCCCCCATCAAGGGGTATATCCCTTGGATTTAATGCTACAATTCGACAATGGAGGTTAAATGAGCGAGAAGGATGATTTAGGCAAAAATCCGTTTTTCGACAAAGGTCCTAATCTTATTATCGGAATGGTTGGGCTGATTGTCATTTATGCCCTGATTAGCTCCTCCTTTGAAATTATCGGTGCCGGGGAGAGAGGGGTTGTCTTTAGCAAGTTTGGAGGGGTCAAAGATAAGATTTTAAATGAGGGGTTACATTTTAAGATCCCTTTTATTGAGGATATCATCCAGGTGGATGTCAAGGTACAAAAGTCCGAAACCAATGCCACCGCAGCATCAAAGGATCTCCAGACCATCTCATCCACCATCGCTTTAAATTACCACATTGACCCAGCACAGGTGAATACGGTCTATCAAGATATTGGGGTTTTTTTCAAAGATCGTTTGATTGACCCTGCTGTTCAGGAATCCGTTAAGGCCGTAGCGGCTGAGTTTACTGCCGAGGAACTCATTACCCGACGCAGCGAGGTAAGTAAAAGGATAGAAAAAAACATGAAGACGCGGTTATTAGAATTTAACATTATAACGGATGGGTTCAACATCATTGATTTCTCTTTTTCGAGGGAATTCAATGCCGCAATCGAGGCGAAGCAGACAGCAGAGCAGCGGGCCCTGCAAGCGAAGCGGGATCTGGACCGGATCAAGATCGAGGCTGAGCAGAAGATCACCCGGGCCACTGCAGAGGCAGAATCACAGCGCATGCAAAAAGAGACAATCTCTGCAAATATTTTGCAACTGCGGGCCATTGAAAAGTGGGATGGTAGGTTTCCACAAGTAATCGGTGGAGAGATACCGTTTATTGACATGAACCAATTAACCCCAAAAAAGTAAAGAGAATAGAAACCAAAAATATAATTTCCTTCCTTTTTTATTCCCCGAATGAGAGTTTAAGAAAGACGAAGTACCCTCCAGCTCAGACGCATTCGGGGCGTTTTGGTCCGTGAGGAAATAAGCAGTAAGCCCGCCCCCCCCCAAACCAGCTTCTACTCCTTTTTAAAGTGAATGCATCAGTCATTTTGACCCTTTCATGACCTCTTCACAAACGAAGGGGCAAAATTTTTTTTCATTTCCCTATTGAAAATAAGAGGGTGCTGGCAAGGATTCTTGGAGAGAGCATGTGAGGGTTTTGGGTTCATAAATTTACACAGCGATTGTTTCAATAAAATGAGTTTCGTCTAGGGAGAGTCCTAAACGTTCAACTTGTAAATCCTCTTTCATGTGCCGCTCACTGCTTGTCCCCGTCAAGGGGAGTATCCCAATCTGCATAGCAAATCGAAAAATGATCTCCTCGGGACCTGTTCTTAAGCGTTTGGCCATAACCCCTATTTCAGGATTTCCCATTATTTTCCGGTTTGCCGTTAGAAGCGAAAAGCCTTGATAAATGATTTGATTGGCTTTGCAGATCTCCCTGATTTTTTTATCCCATCCTAGAAGGGCATAACACCTGTTCTGAACCACCATGGGTTTCATCGTGGCTGTTTCACATAGTTGTGTGAGTTGTCGTGCATTGACATTGCTGATGCCGATCATTTTGGTTTTTCCTGATCTATAGATTTCTTCCATTGCAGCCCAAACCTCCCAGTCCTCTTCGCCCAGTCCATCCTGCGAATAAGTCCCGTGTAATACATAGGAATCAAGGTAATCGGTATGAAGGTGTTTCAGGGAGCTATCAAAGGATTGGCCAACCTGAGTGGTAATATCGGCAGAGGCATCATAGGGTGTTCTATGGTCCTGGCCTTCGGCAGGTGTAAATTTGGTTTGCAAAAAAAGGGTCTCCCGCTTGATTCCTTTTTGATGGAGTGCGATTAGAGCCTCACCCACCAGGGGTTCATCGTAATGGATGATCTGATTTGCAGTGTCTATGGCTGTAAAGCCTGAAGAAACTGCCAATTGGACCAGTTGAGCAGTGGCTTCTTTCTTCCAGGCGGTTCCATATATAAAGGAAGGAATTTTTACGTTATTGTAGCTGGTATGTTCCATCATGCACTCATTGTGAATTACTTTAATCTAATGAGACGAAAAGGTTCAACCGGTCCTTCATACCCTTAACATTCCATCTCCCAGTCTTCAAAAATTAAAACCTGGGAATTAAGGATTTTGGAGAGCAAAAAAGTATAACCCAGAGGACTGCAGAAGGGAAATTCTAAATTTTTTGATGGACAGGCCCACCACACCGGGTTAAACTACACATAGTTTTGGGTAGAGGAACGGGCTTTGTTGAGGTTTTGGGGCTATTGCCCAACAAACAATTTCCATGATTTAATAATCGGTCATCTTTCAAAAATCAAAAAAAGGGGGTCATAATGGCAAAAGCAATTATGGAAACAAGCAAAGGAACCATCCATTTGGAGTTGTTCGATCAGGATGCTCCCAATACGGTCAAGAATTTTTCCAAGCTATCTAAAGATGGTTTTTATAAGGGACTTAAGTTTCACCGCGTGATTCAAAATTTTATGATCCAAGGGGGTTGCCCTCAGGGTACGGGAACAGGCGGCCCGGGTTATACCATAAAGTGTGAGATCAACACCCAGAAACATACTCCTGGAACCCTGTCCATGGCTCATGCAGGAAAAGACACCGGGGGAAGTCAATTTTTTATTACACATACCGCAACGCCACATCTGGATGGAGTACACACCGTTTTTGGGCGCACCCAAAATCTTGACGTGGTCAATGCCATAGCGCAGGGCGATGAGATCAAGTCGGTAACTATCGAGGAGTAAATCTAAATAAGATAAATTGCATGATTAAAAGACCTGACCCCAGGTTTAGAAACCAAAAAGAGAAAACCAACTCCTTCATCGTAAAACTTTATTTTTTTCATAGAGGAAAAGGTGATTAATCCTAGGAGTGTAAACTTCTTTGTCATTCTTTTTCCACCGGGTTTTTATAACCGCATCTATGACAGGCAGTGAATTCCTTCCTTGGGCCGTTATCATTCGCCCAAATTTTATTATTACTAAAAGAGGATATTCGAACCCTGTGCCCCTCCGTAATGCTTGACCCCTCAATGGGAATCGAAACAGTACCGAATTTTGCAATCCGATCCCCGATATATTCTCCTTCATCTCCAATGGCAATTCTTTTCCATTCTCGGCCCGTACCGGGCAATTTGAGAACTAACCCGGGACCGATTAACTTTTGGAACCGCCCCAGGACGATGACCGCAAACCGTTCATTTTCCTGAGTAATCTTAATTCCCGAATAAAGGAAAAGAGCAAGGACTATAAGTAATACCCAGTTTAGAAGGTTTTCCATTTTCTCCTCTTTTAAAGGTCCTTAAAGAATTTTCGGATCATTTTTTTTCCTTCTGCCATCTAATTTAATTATAATTATTAATTTAAATTCGTCTAGTTGAAGAAAAATTAAAGGGTTGGTAAGTAAGGGGAAATAATAGAGATCAACGTTTCAGGAAGTCCTTCTTATTTGGAATGTCTATAATACAAGTGGAGTAGGTAGATAGGAAAAAAGGGATTTCTGAAAGGATTGCTATCTAAAAAGACCCGATTATGACATGTTCCCTTTAAAGGCTTTAAAAGCCGAGCCCGCCGATTCACGAATTGATTTGCCATCCGTACCCGCCGCATCGCCCTTGCCGGTATCCTGGATCACCCCGGTTTCCACATCGACCTCGCGGGCGGCTGTGCGGGTTTGATTTCCCGCCTGCTGAATACAGCCGACGATCATCGTTTTAGCCCCGATAACCGTTCCTTCTTTGACACTCCCGTTGGAGATGTGATCGACAATGCAACTCATTGAGGGAAGGGTATCGCCATCGGCATTCAGGCGTATGTAAAAGCAGACCAACCCCGAGCTATTACGAAACACATATATAGAATCGGGGCGGGGTTTTAATCCTGCATCACGCATACCGTCGGCGATGGCCTGCTCAACGCCTTGCAATCCATTCACTGAACCACCGCTTTCACAACTGTATTGGGGGGGTTGGGGTGCCCTCCTCCTGACATCGATCCAAACCGATATTTCCTATGGTTCCGCATTCAAGTGCCCCTTTGACACCTCCGAACTGTGCGTTTCCGATAGACACACTTAGCACCAATACAAGAAGAACTCCAGCCATCTTTTTCGATAATTTTAAATTCATCTTATTACCTTACAAAACCAACCAGGAAGGTGTGAGGACCTTGTATTTTATTGAAAATATCTGCAACGCAAAGGTTCACTTGATGGTCCCCACGGGATCATAAGATTAACTTTCCTCGTTCCCAATGTCAATCCTGTTAATCATGAAAGAAAACTTAAAGAAGCTTTTGAATTAAGCCCATTTTCCTGGAGGTCGGGGTTTGGAAAAAAATATCAAAATTTTAAATGGAGCATAAAACCGTTGGGGTCTGCTGGGGCAGTTCCTATCAAGGGTTTAACATAAAAAGGGATCCCTTTCAGTTTAAATTTTTCCCAAGCTCCTGCTAAAGCGTATCCTGAGAAATACCCTATTTCCCACCCTGCATCACTTCATAGGGCCTGTGTTTGTTTTCCACAATTCGGCCGGTGCCAGTTAGAAAGTCGGCCAATTGAAATGGAATGGCATACCCCAAGCCGTATCGTTTATGAACGGTGCCGCCAGGGCAGCGGTGCCGGAAGCATGGCCGGAAGGAAAACTTGAATCATACCGTCCGTCAGAACTTCCATCGGGGCGGTCAGAAATGATGACCACTTTTAAGGTTAAAGTCAACAAGCTGCTTAAAATAGCCCCATTGCTTGTTAAAAGTCCAAATTCTCTAATGCTGTTTTTTTTTAGGCTGAGCCCCAATCAATAGATTCCTGCCTGGGGTATCCCCCGGCTTATCCATTTGCCGTAATTATCACCTTCCGAAAAAGGTTTCTAAAGGGCTGGATTAAATCAAACCAAAGGTTAAAAAAGATTTTTGGGGGAGTTGGGTGATGTGATGGGTGAGGTCGGTTTTTTAAAAAACTCAAAATGACAGGGGTCTTCAAAAGGAAGGCCATTTCTTTTATGGATAGCGTTATGACCTGACTAAAGGAAGCCATTTAGAAATGATCCGGGCCCATTTTGCCCCCTTGGTTTATTGGGAGGCGATGAGACGCTGTACAACCTGGAATTCCAGGAAATTTTTAACAATTGCCCTTTTTGGCCTGACCCGGTGGGCAAAAATGACCGGAGCTTTTTTCCGAATTCTCATCTTTAACTTCCACGCCAACCCCTCCGATTTTCCCTTTGACCTGGGTGATCTGGCAGGCGGAGAGTGAAAGTACGAAAAACGCAGTTAAAAACAGATTAATGATTCGCATCGGACCTCTCTCGGTTTTAAAAATTTAACATCCTATTTTGGGACTTTTTCCCCAGTCATTTAATGAATATATCTGAATCAGGTTTTTGTCAAACCGGTCTTTCTTCGTTCACCCCAACGTTTTTTCTCTCTTTATTCCCTAAGCCAATCCGTTATAATCCCCTGGGATCATTGAATAATGGGTGATTGTTTTAAGTCATTTTTTAACAGGGTTGGGCTATTGGGCCTCCGGAGGAAAACATGCACAAAAAAAAACATTCCATATTTTAGAATCTGGAACTGTTCACGGTGCTTGGAGAAAAGGCCATGACCGGGGAAGCACTCGGTAAGGCTCTGGGGCTTCATCCCCGGGGCATCTGGGACTTTTTCGATACGCTGGTAGCCCTCGGATTCTTGGATCGTGATGGGGACGGGCAAAAGGGTCTTTATCGTAACACGGAAGCGACGGGGAATTTTTTAAACAAGAACAGTCCGGCTTACATCGGAGGATTCCTGGAAATGGCCAACGCCCGATTATTCCGGTTTTGGAACGACCTGGGTTCTGCGCTTAAAACAGGGAAACCCCAGAACGAGATCAAACACAGTCAAAAGGCCATGTTTGAAGAATTGTATGCCGATCTCCCGCGCCTGGAGCAGTTCATGGGCGCCATGAAAGGCATCTCCCGGGGAAACTTTACGGCGCTTGCGGAAAAGTTCGATTTTTCAAAATATAAGACGCTCTGCGATGTGGGCGGTGCCACCGGTCTTCTCTCTACCGTCGTGGCCCAAAGGCATTCTGAAATCCGCTGTCTGTCCTTCGATCTTCCGCCGGTGGAAGGGATTGCGAAGAAAGCGATAGAAAAAGCCGGCGTATCCCAACGGGTCAAGACGGTTTCTGGAGATTTCTTTAAGGACCCACTTCCGAAAGCGGACGTGATTACGATGGGCATGATTCTGCACGACTGGAATCTGGAAAAGAAAAAACAACTCATCCGTGCCGCTTACGAGGCACTTCCGGACAACGGTCCTTTCATCGCCGTGGAGAATATCATCGATGATGCTCGCCGCCAAAATGCCTTCGGGATGCTCATGTCGCTGAATATGTTGATCGAATTTGGAGATGCCTTCGATTTCACCGGAGCGGATTTTAACGCATGGTGCCGGGAGGCTGGATTCCGCCGATTTGAGCTGATTCATCTGGCGGGGCCTTGCAGTGCGGCAGTTGCCTATAAATAATTGGACTTAAACTTAAGGGATGGGCTTTGTTAAAAATATTTTTGTGATTAGAAGCCCCAATATTTTATTGGCTTTCAAGAGCGACCGCATGTGTATCTCACGTAAAGACTCAGAGTGTGTTAATCCCCAAGCTAACGGAACCCCTCTAAAAGCAAATATTTTCAAAGTTTTTATACCTTTCTTACCTTGAAAAAACTCAATTTTTTCCAGTGGGGCCACCTGTCTCAACCTCCAGGTTTGTTTAGTCGCAAAATGTCACACCAATAAACATGCGCGATCTACCAAAAGGTTTGTCCCCTTTTATAACTATATGTTTTATTGTGTTAAAAAAACATTTTGATCAATGATTTAATAAAGGGCACGCCTTTTGTATTTACTTATTGTTAACAACAGTGTAAGGAATTTTAGATTGGGAAAAATCCAATTGTAAGCTTATAACTCCGGGGATCCATTTATAGGGAAAAAGACAAAAAAAACAGTAGAAAAGGAGATTTAGCCATGAACAAGAAAAAAGAGAAGAAAGGAAGGACCCTTGCTCCGTGGAGGCGGCCGTTATCTGAAGTGACTTCTCGGGAAAGAGAAATGGAAGAACTGTTTGAGGATTTTTGGAAAAGACCTTTTGGGAGGTTCCCCTTTAGTCTGAGCTGGCCTTGGAAGCGCGGCCCATGGAGTGAGGTCGGTTTTACAGGTCCCGCTGTGGAGATCTTTGAGGAAAAGGGAGATGTGGTCGTAAAGGCGGAGCTTCCAGGAATGAAGAAAGAGGACATTGATGTTAACATTACCGAAAATTTTATCACCCTAAAAGGGGAGAAGAAAAAGGAGGAGGAGAGAAAAAAAGAAGGTTATTACTACTCCGAATGCTCCTTTGGGTCCTTTGAACGAACCATCGAAATCCCCAGGGAGGTTCAGATTGACAAAGCCCGCGCGACCTTTAAAGAGGGGGTCTTAGAATTAAGATTGCCTAAAACCGAAGAAGCGAAACGCAAAGAAGCAAAAATTAAGATTGAATAAGAACACCCCATAGAAAGTTAGCAGATAAAAGAAACCTCTTTTTGACTTTCCGGCTAGTTGTTCCTAAAGGTCGGGGGGTTTATTAAAAAGAGGATATGTTGTAGTCAAATTCATTCTTCCCTTCAGGCAGGGCGGTTTCCATGGAGACGAAAGAGTCTTTTTTGTTAAAAAGGGGAACCGTTTTTTTTCGCTTGAGGGAAACAGGAAATGGAGAGCGTAAATGCCAATATATGAATACCGGTGCGAGGAATGTGATAAGGTTTTCACTGTGGCCTTGTCTCTTTCCGAAAAAAATAAAATTGTCGTTCAATGCCCGGGTTGCAACAGCAAAAAAGTGAAACAACTCATTACCTCTTTTCAGGTTAAAACGGAAAGTAAAACCTAGAGATGGCCAAGGGGTTCTGGAACCCCTAAAGGGGGCTTTTGAATTGAAACAGTGAACAAAGAACGTACAGTGAAACGCTCTTCAGACATTTGAAAGGGGAAAAAAATGAATCATCGAACGGGAGTTATGTTAAAAATGGTTATGGTTTTGGGTATTTTGATGTTTGCCGCGGCATGTGCCGGACCTGGAGCCCTCCAGCAGGATGACAGGGATCTCCTTCAGGAGGCAATTACCTCATCCAGACAAGTCAATTCGGCTGCGAAAAAGGTAGAGTCCGATGCAAACAGGGCCGAAACCGCGGCCAACCGGGCAGAATCAGCCGCAAAACGTGCGGAGTCTGCCGCAACCCGGGCGGAATCTGCGGCCATGCGGGCAGAATCCTCTGCGGAAAGGGCTAATCAAGCCGCCCAAAAAGCTGTAAAATCTTTCGAGCTTCAACAAAAAAAGTAGTTTTATTATCTTTGGATGAAAATTATCCGGAAATTAAATGAGGAAGGCCATTGTTTTTGGTGATGGCCTCCTGAAGGGTCTTTGGGTCCAACTGGAAACCCAGGTTGATTTCTTTTATCTTCGAGAGAGCAGCATGGTAGAGCTTTTGGGGTTCCAAGTTATTTTTATGGACCTGGATATAGAGACCGCCATTTTTAAATCCCACTTTAAGGGGCTGGTTGACAATTTCAACCCGTAATCCTCTGGCAGTTTGATCGAAAAGCCATGGCATATCTTCGGGGTAGAGCCGTATACAGCCCCGGCTAATCTTTCTTCCTACACCCCAAGGCCGGTTAGTCCCATGGATTCCATAGCCGGGAACTGAAAGTTGAAGCCAATATCCCCCCAAGGGATTTTCCAGACCTAGAGGTATCACTTGTGGTAACGAAGGATCTTCACGTCTTGCCGATGCAGGAGGAAACCAGGATGGATCTTTGAGTTTATCGGTAATCCGGAAGACACCTACCGGGGTGGAGAGCCCCTCTCGGCCGATTCCAATGGGAAAGGTTTTCACCATCTTCAATCCTGCGGCTTCAAAGAAATAATATAGCCTTAATTCGGCGATATTGATCACAATCCCTTTATCCTCCGCATCTGGGAGGATCCAGACGGTGGGAATAATCAGCGGGGTGCCCTTTGGAGGTAACCAAGGGTCTATTTCAGGGTTAACACTGAGCAGTTCAGAAAAACCCAATCCGAAGAACCGGGCGATTTCATGAAGAGATTCATTGTTTTTAACTAAATACGATTGTGGAAACCCAATAACGGTTTCCTCGGAGATTTGATAAGAATAAGCACCCCCTCTGGTGGATGAATAGGATGTTGGGTCTTGGGGTTGGTTTTCAACGCCATAGCAAAAACCTTTCACTAATAACAAGGAGGTCAATAGGGTTACCCATTTTTTAAACATAAACTTTGAAACACATTCCGGTTCTTACTAAAAAGGTTTTCAAGGGCATTATTGCAGTTTAGGAGAATTTTCGGTTTAAGGTATAAAAAGTAAAAGGACACAATAAAAATGAGCTTTTTTTTGTGGTCAATAAAAAGGGGGTTTCAATCATTAAAAATAAGGCTCATCGTGGAAGTGAGTGGGTAAATTTTGTCATTACCCGTCTGTCCGGCGGGCACTTGCAGGCAGGGGAAAGCGAAAATCCAGGCCCTTCCCGTCATTCCCGCGAAACCTGTCCTCGAATGCCTCTATCGGGGAGCGGGAATCCAGAAGATGTTGATTTTAAGGAGCCATATCGGATTCCTGCCTGCCGGCAGGCGGGCCCGATAAAACCATTCGGGAATGACGAACTGGATTTTGCAGGAACCTCTAATACTTCAAAGGCTTCAACCACAGAATGACTTTGACTTGACCCTTGCCCTGTATGGACCTTAAACACTTTTTAACAATTTTTACCCACTCGATTACACGAAGACCCAAAAATAAATATACTTTAATAAGAAGCAGGTCTTTAAATTGGGAAGCTTAAAAAAGGTTTAAAGGTTTCTATCTTTTACCCAGGGGTTTCACTTTTTTTGAGTAGTTGGATAATCTCTTTAAAATCTTTCTCCTTTGCAACATCCAAAGGAGTTTTTCCCTTATCATTTTTTAGGCCTGTTTCGGCGCCATTTTTAAGAAGCAGTTCTACAATTTCTTTCCTGTTATTTTGGGAGGCCACATGAAGGGCCGTATCCCCTTCCACTCCTTTAGCGTTAACATCTGCCCCGTTATCCAGTAATGTTTTAACGATATGTGTATACCCTCGAAGAGAGGCCAGATGCAGGGCTCTTGCGCCGGAAAGATATTGAGCGTTTACATCGGCTCCCTTATCGATTAGAGCCTCTAAAATTCCCATATGGCCAAGTTGGGCGGCCATGAGCAAGGCAGTGGAACCATCCGGGTGGCTCATGTTGACATCCACGCCATTGGCAAGAAGCATCTTTACCGCTTTCACCTGACCATTGGTAGATGCTGCAATTAAGGCTGTTGTCCCGTCCTCAAGCTTACTATTTACATCGACTCCTTTATCCAGTAAGGACTGCATTTCCTGGACTTCTCCTTTTCTGGCGGCATTAATGAGTAAAATTCCATCTGCCGCAAAAGAGGGTAACGGAACAAAAAGCAGACCCAACAAAACACAAACCCATATTCTTAAATTCATTTTCCCTCACTGTTTAGGTACAGCTATTGGTTGAAACGTTTTCCCTCTTTGCTCGGGGAATCGTATGGGTCAAACATTTCTCTAAAAACAGATCTAGAATAGCCATAAAATATTTCCCTGTCAATTTAAAGATAGCACCCTCTTGTTATAAAAGATTTATAAAAAGAATAAATTTTTTTCTAAATAGGGGGGGTCAGGAAAAATTGAAATCAGATTAATGAAGAAATGGCTTTTTCAATCGGGGACAAAATTTAAACCGAAAACTGAGGCAAAGGGGGAGAGATGGGAATTAGAGACCCTTCAAGGGTGGACTTTGGAGGTCCTTTCCACCTGACCGTAAGCACCGGACAGGAAGCCTTTTGGACCACACGTTCAGCGACGCTTCCCATTAAGGTGTGGGCGAGGCCGGTCCGCCCGTGAGTTCCCATGACGATGAGATCGGCCGGGATTTGATCGGCGGCTTTGAGAATTTCCATTGGCGGGGAGCCCTCCCTGCACAACAGGTAAACATTTTGACATTGGTGGCGAATCTGTTCTTTTAGACCGTTTAATTTATCCGTTTCTTCCTTTTGAATTTCCTTGATCGGGTTGAAAAGTTTTGGGTTGATGCCATGGGCCGGAAAATGGATTACATGGAGCAAATGGACCTCTGCCCGAAAGGTTTTTGCAATAAAAACCGCATAGTCTAATGCTTCATGGGAGCATTCCGAAAAATCGGTGGGCATGAGAATGCACCTTATTTTATCGGGCAACTTTTTTCTCCAATTCCCTGATTTTCCATATTAACTTTCATTCCAACGAAAGTGCTCCTAAATCATATTTCCTTTGAACCCCAAATTTCAAGTAAAAGGGTTCAACACACTTTTTTTGCTCTTCCAATTATTTTCTTATTATAGGTATAATTTCGATTATTGGAAATCTTGGGAAGCATTTTAGAGAGAAACTTTTTTTTTGCTTGTCCAATTCCTGGGTTATTCAATTTAAATCCCGGAGGTAAAAATGAATAATGACAAAATTACCATTACGGATCACGCAAGAGGGAAAAAAATTGACCTTCCGGTTATTCGGGGGACCCATGGGCCTCCAGCCGTGGAAATCAAATCGTTATTTCGAGAACTGGATTATTTCACCTACGATCCGGGCTTTGTGGCCACGGCTAGCTGTCGAAGTGCCATCACCTTTATTGATGGGGAAAAAGGGATTCTGCTTTACCGTGGCTATCCCATTGAACAGCTTGCAGAGAAGAGCAGATTTCTTGAAGTTGCCTTTCTCCTGTTAAACGGTGAGTTGCCCACCCACGCCCAGCTGGAACAATTTGAGCATAGTATTCTTCATCACACCATGATCCATGAAGGGCTGAAATCTTTTTTCCAAGGTTTTAATCATGATGCACATCCGATGGCCATCATGGTCGGTGTGGTGGGTTCGCTATCTGCCTTCTACCACGACTCCACCGATATTACCAACCCTAGACACAGGGAGATTGCAGCGCATCGTTTGATTGCAAAGATGTCCACCATTGCCGCGGCAAGCTACAAACATTCTATTGGTGAGCCCCTTGTTTATCCAAAAAACAACCTTAGCTATACTGGGAATCTCCTGCATATGCTGTTTTCAGTTCCCTGTGAAGATTATGCCGTTAACCCCATAGCAGAGAAGGCCATAGACCTGGTCTTTTTGCTTCACGCGGATCATGAACAAAATGCGAGCACCTCGACGGTACGCCTTGCGGGCAGTTCAGGGGCGAATCCTTTTGCTTGTATTGCTTCTGGGATCGCAGCTCTGTGGGGGCCGGCTCACGGGGGGGCTAGCGAAGCGGTCCTAAGGATGCTCATAGAGATCGGTGAGAATAAAAATATTTCTAAGTTTATTTCAAAAGCAAAGGATAAGCATGATCCTTTCCGTTTGATGGGGTTTGGTCATCGTGTTTACAAGGCATATGATCCGCGGGCCCGAATTATCCGTAAAATGTGCCATCAAGTGTTGGAAAATTTAGGCGGAAACGATCCTCTATTCGATCTTGCTCTCAACCTTGAAGAGATTGCTTTGAAGGATGACTACTTTATTGATAGGAAGCTTTACCCCAATGTGGATTTCTATTCAGGGATCATTTATAAGGCGCTCGGAATTCCAATTCCTATGTTTACGGTGATGTTTGCAATTGCTCGAACAGCGGGCTGGGTTGCCCAGTGGATGGAGATGATCGCAGAACCTGAGCACCGTATCGGAAGACCACGGCAAGTGTATGATGGGGCCCCAAAACGATCCTACCTCACGATGGAGGAGAGAACATGAAGGATTCCTTGAAAAGGGGATTCATGAGATATTTTCAAGAAACCCTTCAAATAAAAAGCAGAGTTAAGGGGATATAAGAATATTCAATATAAAGGCAAAAGGAACCCCACTGAGGCAATTTGCTACTGAGGAAACCCCTCCCCTGTGGCGGATTGTCGAGGTTTGGCTGGGTTGAATTTTCAACACTGTTTCTCATTTAATCAAGAAAAAAGAAGGTTAAATCGAATTTACGTTCTTAAAACAGCGGTGTTTTTTCATTCCCATTGTTTTTAAAGATAATTTTTTATTTCAGAACCCCCCCCTGGCTCTCAACCCAGGTTCTACCTGCAACCATACTCATTTCTTCCCTTCCGCAAGTCTTTCTTCTTGATGAATTTACCTAAAGGTTAATGGCATTTTTCTTGCATTTTTTTAGGGGTAAGAGGTTGTGGTTTTTTGAAGGAAACCTATTAACCCTCTCAGAAAGAGGGGAAGGGGAGGCAAGTAAAAAAGGAGGTGCGCCATGGCACTGTCAGATTTTTGCAAGGGACCTGTAATTACTGCATCTCCGGAAGAGAGTGTGTTGCATGCTTCAATCTTGATGCGGGATAATAAAATTGGATCTGTGGTGATCACCAAAGATGAAAGGCCCATTGGTATTTTGACAGACCGGGATATCGTGATGCGGTTAATGACGGATAGCAAAGAAGGATTCAACACAAAAATCCAGGAGGTGATGACCAAAAATCCTTATGTGGTTCCGGAAGGGATTGGCATTTGGGACCTGATTAAGAGGATGAAGAAATATGCTGTGCGGCGCTTTCCGGTTGTTTCCGGTGAAGGTAAAATTGTTGGGATGATTACAATGGATGACCTCATTGAGTTAATGGGCGAGGAGTTGTCCGGCCTGGGTCATACCATTTCTCAAGAAGTGGGCCACGGTGAAATGAAAGCCGCCTAAGGATTAATGGTCTTTGGAGGAAAAGAGGAGTTTTTTTCCTCCATTTTTTTTGAAAAGCGAGGAGAGAGAAAAGGAGAGTGATTTTGACTCAAACCAATTTTTTTAGCCAAGCAAAGACCCAAAAAACGATTTTTCCTGATAAAAATAAGATAGGTGGGATCATGTGGAGAAGTTTTATTTTTCTTTTTTTTGCAGCCAATTTTTTAGTGGTTGGTGGATGCGGGGAAGATGAAACCATCATTGTGGAGGTTGATAAACCCTTTAATGAAAATAAACTCAACGTGAAAATTACAAGGGTCGTGATACCCAGCAGCGATCGGAAACCGGTGGTGTCCTTTGAGCTAACGGATGAAGCAGGAAATGCCCTGGATCGTGATGGGATTTCTACATCAGGGGCTGTGCGAACCCGTTTTCTCATTGCACGAATCGAAGACGGGGAACGGCAATATACCAGCTATATCACACGCAATTCAACAAGCTCTATCACGGGGAATTCTGCTCTTCAAGCCAACTCTGAATCCAATGAGGGAACCTACACTGCACTGGGAAACGGTATTTATACTTATACCTTTGATATTGCTCTTCCTTTGACCTTTAACCCCGATATTACCCATACCGTGGGAATTTATGCGGATCGGCCTTTTCAAGGGAAAACATACATCTCCAATACTACCTTTGATTTCATCCCATCGGGAGGCGATGTCCGAATTGTTCGGGATATCGTCCGGTCAGAGGCTTGTAACAATTGCCATAATCCCTTGGGAGCCCATGGGGATTTCAGAAGGGATGTTAAGGTTTGTATCCTTTGTCATACGCCTCAGACCAGCGATCCGGATACCGGTCAAACCATGGATTTCAATGTGATGATTCACAAGATACATAGGGGGGCGGAGCTTCCCAGTGTTCAGGGGGGAACCCCCTACCAGATTATCGGATTTGGTTCCACTGTATTTGATTTTTCAACGGTGGAGTTTCCGCAGGATATTAGAAATTGTACCCAGTGCCATACCGGAGGGACACAAAGTGACCATTATAAGAATAAGCCTTCCAGGGCATCCTGCGGTTCTTGCCATGATGACGTGAATTTCTTAAGTGGGGCCAACCATGGGGGAGGCATTCAGTTGGATGATAATAACTGTTCTGCCTGCCACCTTTCTTCCACCGGTAAGGAATTTGATCTGTCGGTGGTTGGTTCCCATACGATTCCAGTCAAGTCCATCCAGGTTCCGGGATTGATTTTCAATATTGTCGGCGTAGAAAGCGCAGAGACCGGATTGAGCACGGTGGCCCCGGGAGAGCATCCGAAAGTCACGTTTAACATTAAAACCGGGACAGGAGGCTCCGTCCTCCCTTCTGAAATGAGGGTTCTCAGGTTAACTTTGGCCGGTCCCACGACAGACTATACAATCCAGGACTATAATAACGACGCATCCAAAACTCCCCCTGAGGAAGATTATAAACAGGAGGATCCCCGATCTTCTGCAATTGCAGATGGCTTGGGGAATTTCACCTATACGTTTGTGGGTCAAATTCCAACGGATGGCTCCGGTAGCTATGCCATCGGCGTGGAAGGATATCGGTGTGTGACGGTCCAGGGAATCAATTCAAGGAAAGGGGGGTTGAATTGTTCAGGAACCAGGGACCCCAATGGCAATGGCACAGAAGATCCCGGAGAGGTTTTTAATGAAGTCCGGGATGCCGGGGAAAATGTAGTCACTTATTTTCCAGTAACGGATTCAGTGGCAGTGCCGCGCCGGAAGGTTGTGGATACCTCCACCAAATGTGTCTCCTGCCATGGTATTTTCTCAAAGGATTTTTCCGTTCATGGCGGAACCCGAAATACCACGGAGTATTGTGCGCTCTGTCATAACGTCTCCCACGATACATTGGGGAGGCAGCCTTCTACGGAGGGTGTGGCGACGGTCACCAAATCCGTTGATTTCAGAGTGATGATCCATAAGATTCACCAAGGGGAAAATCTCACAAATTCCTATGTTCTCTACAGTTTTTCCTCCCAGCCCATCGATTTCAGCGAGGTCCTCTTTCCGGGAAATACACGGGATTGTGAATCCTGCCATTTAAGCGGAACCTATTCCCTAAAGTCCGGGGAAGGAATTTTGGGGACGGGGGTTTTGTCGACCCTCACACGAGAATTCATCCGGACGGGAACCACAAAAAATATCACCAATACATTTACAAGCCCCCCTGTGGTGACGGTCTGCACCGCCTGCCATGATCATGTGGACCCCGAAGTGGGGACCAATCACTTGGCGGGGGCCCAGCCTGAAAGTGATTGTGTCATTTGTCACGGAGAAGGAAAAGCCTTGGGGGCGGAGAATCCATCTGTTCATTTTCCTCCCCTTCCGCCGGAAAGGCGTATGGAACGTCCACAGGGATAAGAGAATGGGAAAATTTTCTTTTCTGGTTCCTCTGCTCCTCCTGTTCTTGTTGAGCTGCGCAGAATCGGGGGATGATGAGGGGCAGAACTTAGGGAATCTTTTTGAAGGTCCCGGTGGTATTATTGTGACACAGGCGGAACACCCTGAGGGTTGGGGACGTTCGGACTGTTTGATTTGTCATCCGGCAGAAGAAATCCATCGTGTTAATCGAACAGGTGAAGGAACACTTCCCCTTGAGGATATCAGGGAACTTGCCCTGAGGGCAGGCGTAGGGGGGTGCTCGGTATGCCATGGGGACAACGGGGTTACCGAATAATTGGGAAAAAGATTTTTAAAAATCGGTTTGATTGCCTTTATCTTACTCTTTTCCAAAACGGGGGAAGCCAACGGCGAAGAAGAGATGCTAATGCCTCAGGGTCCTTCCGTCGTTGGAAACTTCACTCTTGCCTTCCAGGCCAATAGCCCTCTCATCCGTTCCAATGGAAACCGGGAAAAGGTCCATCCCTTTTACCAATACCTGGAGCTCAATGCGGTTAGTCCGAAAGAGGGTCTTTCCTTTAACAGTTATTCAAGAGGAAGGCAGGTTTTTAGCGGAGAAGAACGCTCCTTTGATGCGTATTACGCTTTCCTGGAATATAGAAATGGTGGGGGAACAGTCGATGTCCGGTTAGGCAGGCAGATTCTAACAGAGGGGACCAATTATTACCTGGTGGATGGAGGTTTGGTTAAATTTCGCCCCACGCAAGACATAGAAATCTTGGCTTATGCAGGGTACCAGGATCGAGATACCCACCCAGACCCTGAAGCTCCCTTAATCAGCTCATCCATATATGGGGTCAAATTAAAATCCAGTGAATTTCTCGATTCGATTATTTCGTTGGGATATGAAAGGATCAATCCCCAGGATTTTGGCTCAAGGGATTTTCTTCATTTATCATTGAACAGACTGGTTCCGTTTACCGAGTCTGCGGACTTTTATACACGGGGGGAAATCGATGTAGGGGAGGGAGATCTTGCACTTTTGACCACGGGGGTGGGAATGACTCCCTACAAATCCCTTCACCTCAATGTGGAATATGATGTTTCCCGGCCTGACGGAGATCGGGGAGATTATTTGCAGGACCGCATTTTTGATCTTTTTTCAGTCAGCCGTCTTCACCAGGCGAAGACCGGTGTGACCTACATCCCGGCGAAATTTCTAAAAACCTCTGCCAGCTATGCATTTTCCAGATATGAGGTATCCAACGGGGTGAGGGCCTACGGCCATCTGACCAGATTGGGTTTTTCCTGGGATTTTTGGCGTCGGGTCGGCCTCAAAGCCTTTCAAGGGCTTTATTATTTAAAAGGCCGTGGAAAGGACGAGGCGGTGGGGGTGAATTTCAGCGTTTCTGAGGAAATACTCAGAGGACTCAATTTACATTACTCGTTTGCATTTGTTCATGTGGAGACGTTGACCAACAAGATAGGGGATGCTTTCAGCCATGCGTTTGGACTTCAATATTTATTGATCCGAAATCTTTTATTGAAAGCCGAGGTTGAATTGAATGATAATCCTGATTTTCAAACCGATACCCGTGTCAATCTGGTAGCCAGCTATGATTTTTACTTCTGAAATCAAAAATGAGATCTTTCTTGGGGTTATCCTGGTTGGTATTTTTCTACTTCAGGGATGCCGTATGTCAGAAGTGGAGTGGGGATGGAAGGCCCAGAGGCCGGCGAGCATCCAGGAAGTTTTCTCCCATGAGGTACATGAAACCGTGTTGGAAAAAGAAGGGTTTGCCTGCTCGGTGTGCCATCCCATGGGGGCATTGATTGAGGAGGAAAAAGAAGAAGAAAAAATGTATGATTTTTCCAAAGAGGTTTTCTTTCCCGGAAAAGAGACCTGCCATTTTTGCCATTTTAACCCCAAGGGAATCAACGTGGCGCCGGGCAGGTGCGGCCTCTGTCATTTCGATCTTCTGGAGGTTCAGCCTGCCAATCATCAATTCGACTGGGGTTCCAAGCATGGGGTCTACGCCAAAGCAGATGGGGGAGATTGTGGAAGCTGCCATCTTCCCAAGTTTTGTGAGGATTGCCATCAGCGAAGAGATCTTCCGACGCAAAGGGTTCATGACCGGAATTTCAGGTTTGTTCACGGAATGGAGGCTCGGGTCAATCCAAAATCTTGTGGTAACTGCCACGAGCTGATTGGGTTTTGCGCGAGCTGCCATATCGAGGGGGGATATGAAAGGTAATTGGTGGCTAATGGTCATTCTTTTTTTGATCCTATCTCCCGGAGTCATAAGTGCCCAGGAGGGGGATGAGGAAAATCCCCATGTGGAGATGCTTGACGATCAGTTTGTTTGCCTGGATTGCCACACCCGGCTTCCGAAGGAAGGGGAAACCAGTCCAGATTATTTTCTGGTTGATCTTCCCTCAGAGAATTGTCTAGGCTGTCATTCGGAAGTGGAACATTCTGGGGTGAAGGAACATGAGAAGAAAGATTCGGGTCCGCTTCCAGGGGATGAAAACAGAAAAATGACCTGCTTTACCTGCCATGATCCCCACCCCCAAGGTTCCATTCATGGAAGGATTGTTTATGATTCGGAGGTGAACCCAAGGAGCAGGGATTTTACAAGAATCATTCATTTTCCGGATGTTGAAAAAAGGGCCAAAAAAGAAGTGGCCCCGGGTAAAAAAAAGGAAGTTTATCTTAGGTTTCCCATGGGTCAGGACCAACTTTGCCGGGAGTGCCATGACCCTTTGAAGGAAGCCCAATGGAGAGAGGGGATTTTATGGAACAAGTTTTTAAGGTTTTTTTCCTATTCATTGCCCTAGTTTTTGTAGGAAGTATGGCCTTGGCCCAAGAGAAAAAAAGTGCCGAGGAGGGGCGTAAAATTTTTGTGGAGAAAAGATGTTATACCTGTCATACGGTCAAAGCGGAAGGCGAATTAATCGAAAAGGAAAAAGAGGCATTCGCCAAATCCAAGGGGGTTGAGCTAAAAGGCGAAGATGAGGATGACGGCGACGGGGAAGATGAAGATAAAAAAGATTCAAAGATAGGTGGGGATCTTTCCCATGTGGGAAAGGAGAGAGAAGGAAAGTGGATCCGAGACTTTATTCAAAAACCCAAGGACCAATTTAAGGATTCTTCCGATTGCAAGAGAAAAGCTAAGAAAAAAGATCGAAAGCGTTTTAAAGGAACGGAAAAGGAACTGGAGGTTTTGGTAGGATACATTTCCGGTTTGAAATATCCGCAACAAGAGAAAAAACCCGAAACCTGTTTGAAAGAGTAGATTCTAAAGAAAGATTGAGAGGGAAAACGTATGCTTGAGGAAAATTTGGTCAAAGCTATTGGTATTGGCTTGTGTGTGTTCACCATTCTTCTTGTGGTTTATACGATTTTCTTCAGACCGAAGTCCTTTCTGGAAGATATCACCGCCCGTTGGCTTTTATTGTTTGGATTTGTCATTTTATCCCCTCTGGCCTATCTGTTGAGCTTTGCCATGGTGTTCGAAGATTCTAAAACGGTTTCGTTCTGTAATTCCTGCCATGTGATGGAAAGCCGTGTTGAGAATCTCAAAAACCCTGATAGTGAATATTTGGCCGCCCAGCATTATCAATTCCGGTGGATTGCAAATAATCAGTGCTATCACTGTCATACGGATTATAATCTTTTCGGAGGGTTCAGAGGAAAAATTGCCGGGTTTAGGCATGTTTGGGCCTATTATGTGGTGGGTTATGAGTTGCCCCTAAAAATTTATGGGACTTACGATAACCAGATCTGTCTTTATTGCCACGGGCCGGTACGTAATTATCAAGAACTGGAAGAGCATCAGGATTACCTAAAGGATCTTGATCTCAGCAAGAAGTCCTGTTTAGGATCAGATTGTCATATCGCAACACATCCCAAAGAGAGGAAGAAAAGTGGCCTCTGAAAACGTAAAAAAATTCAATAAGGCATTGATGTTTGCGGGAATCTTTAATATCATCGGTCTGTTATTGGTTTCATTCTCACTCTTTAAGGTGACTCCCATTACCATCATTCTTTCAACGGGTGTGGGAGGTCTCCTCATTGGCATGGCGGTTCTTTTATATCTTAAGGTGGTTATTCAAGATCTTCGGAAACAGAAAATTCTATGATGAAAGACCCATAGGCCTTATACGGAATTAAACCCTTCTTGACTAACCAGAACCCGTTTGTCTCCCAAAACGGTTTGAAAAATATTTCGGACCTCCCATAATTTTTCTAGCTTGGCCCATTCCGAATATCCCCCGGTATTGAGTCTTTTCACAAAATCCGTCCTCAGGGTTCTTTTTCCGTTTGAACCATCGCCGATGAGAAAATGGTCTAAGATCACCCTGTGGGATGCCTCGCCAATCCCTTGTGCAAAACCGATGGGATTTTTTAGTGGCAGTAGGGGACTGACAGTCGTTTGGGTCTGTATTCCTTTATCCTTGAACGCTTTTAGAGTTCCCAAACGCTGAAGGGGAGGAAAAGTATGGGGAGGAAACCCCGGAACGGGGTCCAGATCAGTTTCGACGGTCATGGAAACCCAGACCTGACATAGCCCTGATAATTTTTTTATGAGATGTAAATCCCGGCCGATTAAAGTGGAATGGGTTTGAATGACCAGAACATCGGGTGGTCGTGAAATCATTTTTTCCAATAATTCAGCCGTTAGCCCGAGGGATTTTTCCTGGGGGACATAGGGATCGGTGATACTGCTCATGTAAATTCTTAAAGGTTTTGCCTTTCCTCGTAAGGGGTGTTTGATTCGATCATAATCTTTTATATAGGTTTCTTTAATATTTTCTTTTGCTCCATAAAGCCCCCACGGTCTGCCCTTAGTGTTCCATGTGATGTGCTGGGCATAACAAAACGTACCGCAAAGTGCATTTGCAAAGGAACACCCACTGTAAATATTAACCGTGTGGGTAAATCCATTTTTCAGAAAGCCACCCGTGGGCGTCAGAAGGGTTTTATTGTCGATCCAGTCCATTTTTTCGCATTTGATGATTTAATTAAAATTCTTTATAATTATAGTGGAGCGTATTTAATAATAGAATTATTAAAAATGTATTCCTGCTTTTTTTATAAGGTAATATGTCTTCCAACTGATGATTAACCTATTTTTAAATTTGTTGATAAAACAATCAAGGGAAATGATGGCACATTCTGGTAAGGTTTTTATAGGATGTCTGGTAGCTGTTATCTTTGGTATTTCGGATAGTTATGGCTACACAGGAACGAAAGTTGGTAACGGGGGAAAAATCCATGGGAGGGTGATATTAAAAGGTCCCGTACCGGAACACCGGGCCTTTCCGATAGTTCTTTATCCGTTTGGGTCTTATTGCAAGAAAATATCCAATGGAGAAGGGTTGATTCTGCTCAAAGAGTTCAATGTCGATCTTGATGGAGGTTTGCAGGATGCCGTGGTGGCGGTTCAGGGTGTGACAAAAGGAAAGCGATTTCGGTCTAAAAAAAATCAATTTGTAGCCATTAACTGCATGTTTCATCCTGCCGATGTTCCCGAAGACAAGCAATTTGAATTGCATGCCGGAAGATTGACCCACGTTCATCCGCTGGTCAGCATCATGAGGAACCACCGGCGCGTGTCTGTCGTGAACAAAGACCCTGTTCTACATGGAGGTCAGATTTATCAGCCGGAAACCGGTCACCGGGTGTTGAGTTTCCCTGTTCCGGTTTCTGGGGGAAAATTCGGGGGAACCATCCATTTGGGAAAGGGTAAAAAAATTGTCCAGATGATCTGTCCAATGCATGAATTTATGCAAAGCTGGGGATGGATCGTGGATAATCCCTATTTTGCCAAAACCCAAAAAGGAGGAGGGTATTTGATTGATGACTTATTGCCAGGGAAATACAAAGTCACCGCTTGGCATCCCCATCTCAAGCCCATAGAAAAAGAGTTTACCATCCTTGAAGGGAGAACCGTTTCGATCGATTTTGAGTTTGATCCCACTCAAGTGGTCCGTCCATTATACGAAACACAGGAGCATTTCCGGATTCCACCTGAGTCCGATCCCTTTCAGGACCTGGAGGGTTGTGAAGACCCTTTTTGTGTGAAAAGAGATTGAAGTTTTTTTTTCAGGATTTAACACGGCAGGAAAAAACTATTGATACACCTGAAGGGAGGAAATTTCGTCAAACCCCATTTCAAATTCCAGGCTGCCCTGGTCTGAAGCTTTTTTAAAAACCAGGATTCTTTTTTTAATTTGTGTTAACTGTCCATCCATAATGAGACCGTCTTTTCCTTTTACCCGGAATGTCTCTCCGATCTTTTTGTAAGCTTTGGTTAAGGGAACCTCCTCAAGGGTTGCATATTCCTCCGAAAAAAAAGTTTTAATTTGGGCCAAGGGTTGGTTCTTATTTTTGTTTTCCTGCTTGGGTTGACCGGGTGGGATTTCCACAATTTCAGTGGGCGTTTTTCTCAGTTTCTTTTCCTTTGTCTTCGTTAGACTCTTTATTATTTCTTCCAATGTTTGCCTGATCTTTAAGAATTTTTCTTTTTCTTCAGGGTTGAGAGACCGCGTGTTCTGGATCTGATCCAATAATTGATCAATTTTTTTTCCCTTTTCTTCTTGGGATATCCCTTTTCTGGTTACCTCATAGATCCCTTCAAGCATTTGAAGTCCCCCTAAACCGATCAGTAAATAAAAAAGCAGGGAGACAAATCCGGAAATTGAAATGATATGGATCAAAAAAGGCTTTTTGGCTTCAGACCAGTTTTTTATTGCGAAAATAACGGTGGTAAAGGGGGAGAGGAATAAAACCAAAAAACCCCATAGAACGCTTTCCCGGAAGGCCACGATGACTAACCAAATGAAAGAGGTAAAAATGGCTGTTCCGAAGAGGATCCAAAAAATAAACGCGAGAAGCGTTACCGTCATTTAAGACCTCCAGACCTGTGTTCTTTATGTGTTTAATTCTATCCCATTCTAATTTTCAGTCAATTGAGCAAAGGTTATATTTCTTATGGAGAATTTAAGGGGGAAAAGATATGGGGATTAAATAGGCGTTTTTGGGCGAGGATTGAATAAAAAAATTGTTAAGGAACTTGGTCCCATCCTTTTTTAATCGGTTGATCCACCCTAGTCTTCATGGTTTGGACCTCTTGAAAGAATTGATCCAGGTTAGCGCTTTTCACCAGTTGAAAAGGAGGGGGTTTTAATTCGCCGTGGAAATTTAAAGATCCTATTAATTGGTTGCTAACAATATTCCAGGAAAAACCGAAGAGGCCGACCATGGTAAAGACCACCATTCCGGTCCCCAAAGCGATTTTCTTAGATGATTTATGGGTGCAGAGGCGCAGATGTCCCCACAGGATAAACCCTAAAACAAGACTAACCCCAATCCAAAACAGAATATCAGTGGAGAAGCCTGCCGAAAAACCAAAGGAATAATATTCGTGGGCGGTATCAAATACGGAGAAAGCCAACAGACCCACACAGACAATAAACACATGGGCTTTGAAATAGTGATGGTGCATAAAAATTTTACTCAATAAGGCCCAAATTCCTGCCCAAATACTAATTCCGGCAATAAACCACAGAGGTAAAAGAACCAAATCTCCAAGCTGGGGTTTGGAAAAAGAGTTCCAGAATGTTTCAACCATAATCCATAAACCGGTTAATATCAATATGCCAAAAAATGTAGATGAGCGGTTAAACGATTGGGTTAAAGCCGCGAATCCATATTCAAGTTCTTTAGCGGATGGAACATCAAAAGCAGGTGTCCGGATTCGCAGAAGGGTATGACCGACCCGAATGATGATTTCATCTCCGATGACCTTTCGCATAATGGGTTTAGAGGCAGGCATCTGGTAGACTCCGTTGGTGCTATTTAGATCCGCTATATAAAGCTGCCCGCTTTCACTTAATTCAATGGAGAGATGGGTGGGGGAGACGTACTCGTCATCCAGTATAATTTCATTTTGATAACTGCGGCCGATATGAATGGGGAAACGGTCCCGTCGAAAACGTTCGCGAACTTTTCCCGATTTTTCGAGAATCTCAACGACGATTACCGGTTCCACGTTATGTTCTCCAAAAATTTACTTGCAAACCTTTTGGCATTTTCAAAACTGACCCCTGTTAATGAGACCGAAGTCTGCAGTCCCTTGTTGTTCCCATCCAAGGTGGCAGCCATGATAAAAGAATCATACAGGTTTGGCAGTTTCTTATATCCCCTGGCACAGAATACCACCTTTAAATTCGGTCCCTTCTGTGCGACAAAATTGGAATGGCACCGGAAAGGGCCGACTTCCTCTTCATTGGTTGAGATTTGATTCTTTTCCACCTGGAAAAATTCTTGATATAATCCGTAGAAACGAAAACGGTTTAAATGCTCCGTTGAAATAAAGGTATTGGTAAAAATCATTGTCCCGGAAAACTGGGACCCCGAAAGGTATATTCCATCTTCAAAAGAGCACCGTTGGGTGACTGTTTCATATAGTTGATTGTCCCTTCGGAAAGAATCTCCCCAACATTTGATAAAAGGAGCGATTTTCCCGGGAACCTGGTAGGGCCCCAGGGTGACGGTTTCCCAGCCGTGAGATAAAACCTCCACCAAGTACAAATCTTGATGACTCAAGAGCTGATCGCGCAATTTCAGGATCAAAGTTTCTGGTCCCGCTGGTTTCCTTGAAGCCGTTTCTTTTAAAAGAGTTTGAGCGTATTTAACGGGAACAAGGAAACTTAACTGGTTTCCCGCGGTGGCCACATTGATTCCCACCACTTTTCCATTGGAAAGAATAGACGGGCCTCCGCTCATTCCGGAATTAATCGAACCGGTAAAATGGATCTTTTCATAAAGGGTGTGTTCCAGAAGACCGCTATGAGTTCCTTCAATAATGGTTTGTCCCAGGTCCCAGGGATTTCCCAGGGAATACATCCGGGTCCCTTTCCTTACCGGTTGGGTATGAAATTGAAAATGAGGGAGGTGGGTTCGTTTGGTTTTAACAACGGCTAAATCATGAATGGCATCAAAATTAAGAACCGTTAAGGGGCTGGACTCATTATTATAATGGATAATTTCTCCTCGAAATTGTTCCGGCCGATGAATCAATTGGGAGATCACATGGTAATTGGTGAGAATATGTCCCTCTGGGCTGACCACAAAACCGGAACCCACGGTGGATTTTGCTCCGGAAGAAGCCTCCAGGATACGAATTTGAACCACCCGGTCTCTGTATTTCTCAAATATATGTTCAGCTCCTTCCTCCACCCCAAATGCATAGGGCAACCCTAGAATCCCTTGAAGGATAAAAATAAGAGACCCAAAAAGCAAAACCTCCTTACACTTCCTTTTTTTTTCCAAAAACATCCCCAAAATCAATGGTTTCATAAGTCCTTTACTCAAGGGTAGCTTTCAGGGTACCCCATGTCAAGGTTTTGGACTGATAAACGATGCTGGCATAGGAGAACATTTGTTTTCCGTATGCATTTCGTTTTTAAAATCAAGACAAACGGTGAATTTAAAAAATAAAAGTGGTTTCTTATTTCCTTATTAAAAAAATTGTTAGGAAAGGGCTTTTGTTCTCATTTTTTTCTAACTTTTATTGTTCAGTTTTAGGGGTTTTTAAAATTTTATAAATTAAATCAATAAGATGCATTTCAAATGGTTTAGGGCTGTGATAAGGGGGAGCCAGTATTCTTTGAGCGGTTTCCGGTTAAGAGGGGGTCCCAATTCCAGGGGGGCCAAAGGAAACCCTAACCACGGTCCCAAGTGGTGGAATTATTGGTTTCTGTTATACTTTTTCAAGATGTTTTATACCAATGGAGGGGAAACATGCAGGAAACGCTAATCGTCAGTGCAGTCCGGACCCCTATCGGTAGTTTTAACGGGGTCCTAAGTTCGGTTTCTGCAACGGTCCTTGGAAGCAAGGTGATAGCGGAGGCACTTCAACGGGCTCACGTTCGGGCGGAAGAAGTGGACGAAGTGATTATGGGAAACGTCCTTTCTGCCGGCCTTGGCCAAGCCCCCGCCCGCCAGGCGGCCATTGGGGCGGGGCTCCCTCATTCAGTGGGTGCCGTTACCATAAACAAGGTCTGCGGTTCAGGGTTGAAAGCGGTAATAATGGCTTCCCAGGCGATCCGGGCGGGAGATGCAGATATCATTGTGGCGGGGGGAATGGAAAGTATGAATAACGCCCCTTATTTATTAGAAAAGGCCCGGTGGGGTTTTCGAATGGGAGATGGTCAGATTGTAGACAGTATGATTCGGGATGGCCTGTGGGATGTCTACCATAATTTTCATATGGGGTCCGCAGCGGAGCTTTGTGCCCGTCAATATAAAATATCCAGGGAAGAAGCGGATCAGTATGCCATTTCCAGTTTTAAAAAGGCCTTGGAGGCTCAGGGGACGGGGGCCTTTAAAGAGGAATTGGTTCCGGTTTGGGTTGAACGTAGAAAACTTTCCTCTGATGTCATCGAAGATGAAGGCCCCTCGAAGTTTAATTCCAGTAAAATGGTTAACCTTAAACCCATTTTTAAAAAAAATGGAATCATTACCGCGGCCAACGCTTCACCCATCAGTGACGGGGCTTCGGCTCTAACGATCATGTCAGAACAGAAAGCGAAAGAGATAAATGTCTCCCCCTTGGCACGGATTGTGGGGTATGCCTCTCATGCCCATGAGCCCAAGTGGTTTACCACAGCCCCTGTCATGGCCATTCGTAAACTCTTGCAAAAAACAAAACACACCATATCGGATGTAGATCTTTTTGAAATTAACGAGGCCTTTTCGGTTGTCTCATTGGTCGCCAATCGGGAATTAAATTTGCCCCCTGAAAAAGTAAATGTCCGAGGGGGAGCCATCGCATTGGGGCATCCCATCGGGGCAAGCGGGGCAAGAATTCTTACCACATTGGTTCATTCGCTTGTTTCCCTAAACCAAAAAAGAGGAGTGGCTTGCCTTTGTATCGGAGGTGGAGAAGCCATTGCCATAATGCTTGAGCGGGAATAGGTAGAACCCCTTTCCTTATCCTCCTAAATTAAATTTTTTATTTCAGTTTTATTTCTTCTCCCATAGCGACTTAGCTTTTTATGACTCATGCTTTTCCTAAAGCTTTCACATTTTATGGCCGACAAAGATTTATATAACTATTTGAAAAACCATATAAAAATTTTGCTTTCAGAGGAGCTAAATAGGCTTTGGATTAATTCTTACAATGAAAATAGCGAAAAAATTTCTGGTTCTTGAATTGGGAATATTTTTGGTGGGCCTCCTTGCCGTGGGTATGGTTTTCTTTTCCCTTTCTTCCCAAAAAAATGGAAAAACATGTTCCCATGGTGGAATTATCCCACAATTTAATGCGAAAGGTGGATGTGTGGCATTTATGGCTGGAAGAGGTATTACGGGGAAATGCTTCTGTTAATTTTCAGGCTGATGTTCTCGACAACCTTAAACAGGGACTTGCCCTAACCCATGCGGTTCTTTTCCAAGATCATCAAAAGATGGGGGGGATTGAGGTGATTGGTCAGGATCACAAAGGGAATGCCCTTCTGACAAACCTTTATTACCAAATGAGGCTTTTTCAAGAGTTGGCTACGGCTCGTTGGAAACAGGCAGGGCAATCTATGGAAAGCACAGAGGTCTCTAAAGCTTACAGCGGGGTTTATTCCGAAATCAGGAAAAAAGGTGTGGAAATTCAGGAAGTGGTAGATTTGCTCATATTGGGCGAGCACAAAAGAATTCATCAAGTTAATAGGTGGATTGCAGGGCTTTTCATAACTCTTTTGATTGGCATCAGTCTTGTGGTCAGACGCGACCGAGGGTTCATGAGGGAGAAAAACAGTGAATTGGAAAAAAGAGCCGGTGAACTCAGTGAAAAAACAGATGAACTTAAAATGAAAACCCTAGAGGTCACAAAGGAGAATAGGGAGCGGAAAAAAGCGGAGCGGGAAATAAAGAAATTTAATGATTTATTGGTTGCCATCAGTCAGGCACAATCCGAATTTATTTCTGAACGGGACACCCATGATCTTTTTGATGCCATGTTAAATAGAGTGTTGGCCCTGACCCAGAGTGAATACGGGTTTATAGGAGAGGTTCTTTTTAAATCCGATGGCAGGCCCTATTTAAAAACACGCGCTTTAACCAATATTTCATGGAATGATGAGACCCGGAAATTTTACGATCAAAATATTCCGGAAGGATTAGAATTTCACAATCTCAAAACATTGTTTGGCGTGGTGCTAAGCAGCGGGGAGCCGGTCATTTCCAATTCTCCGGAAACGGATTCCCGGCGGGGCGGGCTTCCGGAAGGGCATCCCCCATTGAATGCATTTTTAGGGATCCCGCTTTTTTTAGGATCGAAAATGGTTGGGATGATGGGAATTGCCAATCGTCGGGGAAGCTACGATGAGGGTCTGGTGGAATTTTTAAGGCCCTTGTTGAATACCTGTGCCAATATCATTGAAGCCAATCGAAATGCCTTAAAGCGCAAAGAGGCAGAAAAAGCCCTTCAAACCAGTGAAACCCGGTTCTCGGGAATTTTAGATATTGCCAATGAAGGAATCATTTCCATCGATGAAAACCAAAACATCATCATTTTTAATAAGGGGGCGGAAGGTATTTTTGGATATTCCGAGGAGGAAATTCTTGGACGGTCTTTAGATGTTCTCATTCCGGAAAAATTTCGTTCCCACCACGGGGGTCACCTCTCAAAATTTTCTGAAACTGAAGGAAGGTCCCGTTTGATGGGGGAAAGGCGCGAAATTTTTGGTTTACGTAAAAATGGGGAGGAGTTTCCAGCAGAGGCGTCGATTTCCAAATTAAATACAGGAAAAGAAAGAATCTTTACCGTGGTTTTAAGGGATATCTCGGAACGCAAAAAAGCGGAAATGGCCTTGTCGGAACAGGTGATCCGGGATAGTCTCACCAATCTTTACAACCGACGTTATTTTAATCACTGCCTCGAAAAGGAAATGATCCAAACTGTTCAAAAAAACCAATCTTTTTCTGTCCTGATGTGTGACCTGGATGGTTTTAAAAAGATCAATGACTCCAAGGGCCATCAAGCGGGGGATGAAATTATCAAAAAGGTCTCCCTCAGCATTAAAAATTCCGTCAGGGGAATTGATCATGTGTTTAGGTGGGGAGGAGATGAATTTGTGGTGCTTCTTTCAGGAACAGATAGAAAGGGGGTTTTATTGACCTCGGAGAGGATCAGAAAAGGGATCCAAGATTTAAGTGGCGGATTGGCCAAGAAATGGAAATGAGTATTGGTGTGGCCCTTTTTCCTGACCATGGGGAAACCGTTGATGAATTGATTCAAGTTGCGGATCGGGCCATGTATATCGCAAAAAAGGGGGGGGACAAGGTCCATATTGGGGAAGAAGAATACCTGCTTAACGAGAATTCCATAAAAGTGGTATTTCAACCGGTAGTGGATGTCCGGATGGACCGGATCATCGGATATGAAGCGTTGAGCCGGGGTGCCCAGGGGAAGTTGAACATTCTCGACATGTTTAAGAAATATCATGCCGTGGGACAGTTGAGCGAGTTAAAGCAGTTGTGTTTTTATTCCCAGATAGAGGCCGCTCAGGAGATTGGTTTGGAAACGGTTTTTATCAACGTGGACTTTAATCTCTTAAAACAGATTGAGTCTGTTCAAAAACCGAAAGGAATAGACGTTGTATTAGAGATTTCCGAGGGAGAGGCCCTTCATGATGTAGCCAACCATTTGGAAACTGCGAAATATTGGAGAGAAAAAGGGTTTAAATTCGCTATAGACGATTTCGGAGCTGGGTTTATTTCCCTACCTTTTATTGTTCAGCTCATTCCTGAATATATCAAATTGGATCGGTCCACCGTTATTCAGACGGTAACCTCCATTAAATTTCGACGAATCATGCGGGATCTATTGTTGGGGTTACGAAACTGTTCTACGGATGGCATTATTGCGGAAGGGATTGAAACGGTCAAAGAGCTTCAGGTAATGAAGGATTTAGGCATTTATTTAGCCCAGGGATATTTGCTTGGAAAGCCCGAGGAGTTGAAGAAGCCGAAGAAATAAATTGTTTTATTGAAGGAATATCTTCTTTTTTGTTTTCCTGCCTAAAGGTTAAACCGTTCACCTAATCTCATGGGATACCATTAAAACACTCCCAGGGTCCAAAATCTCTTCCTCTATATGGAGGGTTTGGAAAAAGCCCGTGGTTTAAGAAAATAAAATTAAAAGGGTACTGTTTTTATGCACAACTTATGAAGAAAGGGCTTAGATGGGAGGGGTCTGGGTCCCCCGTGTTGAGTTTAAGGAGGTAATGGATGACCTCATGCCGCCAGATATAGTGGCTTCCGACCTTAATATGGTTAGGTTCTAAATACTCCCCGCTGCATCCGCTTTCATAAAACTTACATGGAAAATTGGGAGGCATTAAGGTAATGGACAGTTCATCAAAGTTTCCTTCCGAAAATTGTGTGCACTTTTTGGTTTCATCAAACGTGGTTTTCAAAAAATTCTCTGTAGATGAGTCCACAAAAACCCCTGCCGTGCCTGCGGAGTGGCTTTCCCCACCACACCCGGTTAGGGATAGAATATTAAAAAGACCCATTGCAGAAAAAAGTAAAAACTGAATTGGTTTTTTAAATAACATTACCTGACCGCACCCGTAATAAACAAATTTTTTCTGGAATTCAAACCGAAGCAATTATAAATGCAATATATGTGCAAAAAAGCTGATTAATTTTTATTAGCAAATAAAACAATGGGTTATGAGTTAGATAAGGGGATAATTTACTCTAGGTTCCGATGACACTGGCGGTCATTATTGGACAACCTATGAAATCGGTTACACAACAATTTTTTTTATATTTGGATCAAGGGTTGGATTTTTTAATCCTACTCTTTTATCTTTCCTTTACTTTTTATCCTTCCCTTCAAAAAATCTCTTAGCCCCCGTAATTGGAAAATGATATCCTTTTAAGGAAAATTGGAGTTTTTCTATGCCTACCCGAATCATCGGTCATCTGGATATGGATGCTTTTTTTGCAGCCATTGAGGAGTTGAATAACCCTCGATTAAAAGGCTTACCTATGGTGGTCGGGGCTGACCCTCAGGATGGGAAAGGACGAGGGGTAGTTTCCACATCCAATTATCCAGCTAGGGTATATGGCATCTATTCCGCAATGCCCATCACGCAAGCCTGGGGCCGGTCAGAGGCGGCCAAGCGTCGCGGGGATCCACCGGTGGTTTTTGTCCGGCCCCATTTCACCCGTTATACCGAAGTTTCGGGAAAAATTTCATTAATCGTTAGGAAGCACGTGCCCTTGGTTGAAGAAGCCAGTATTGACGAGATGTATTTGGACTTAAGTTTTGCCGGGTCCTTTGAAAAAGCCCAAAAAATATGCCAAGAAATAAAAAAAGAAATTCACTCCAAAGAGAACCTAACCGCTTCCATTGGGATTGGCCCTAATAAATTAATTGCCAAGATCGCATCGGATTTTAAAAAACCCGATGGGTTAACCCTGGTAAAGGAGTCGGATGCTGAAACGTTTGTAGCGCCAATGTCGGTTCGGAGGATTCCTGGGATCGGACCCAAAACGGAGGCCCGGTTGGTTGAGCAGGGGATTCGGGTGGTGAAAGATTTAAAACGGTTTACGAAGGAGGAAATGAAAGAGATGTTTGGGAAATGGGGCTTGGATCTATACGAAAAGGTCAGGGGGAGAGACGATTCCCCCGTTTTGGAGGATTATGAAGTTAAATCCGTTGGGGAACAGGAGACTTTTCCTGAGGATACACGGAATTCAGATTTTATTTTGAAATGCCTGATGGCCATGGCTAAAAATGTGATGGCCCGATTTTTCCAATTAGGATTTAAAACATTCAGAACGGTTGTGGTCATTGTCCGTTTTTCAGATTTTGAAACCAAAACGCGCTCCCGCACTATATCCGAACCCAGCGGGTCACAAAAAAAACTCGAAACGGAAGCAATTAAATTGCTTTTGCCTTTTTTGGACCGGCGGGAGAATCCTAAAAAAAAGATGTTCCGCTTGATTGGGATTCGGATCGAAAAGCTTGAAAAATAATCTGCATTAAAACTCTGTTACCTTCCTTTTTTCCTTTTCAACCTCAAATAAAAAAAACGATTCTAAACCCATGATAGAAATGAATAATGGGTTTTTAATGTAGCTTTAATTGATTTTTAATGTTGTAAATTTAAAATTTTAATTAATCTAGAATGAAATTGTAATCTACAAGGGTCATCAATTGGGGTATTTTTGACAAGTATAAAAAGGTTTGAAAACACCTTTTCAATGAAGGAGCTTTCAAAAATGGATAAAAAACTAGGGAGGTTTGAAACCTATTTGGGTTGGTCCGTTTTAATGGTGTTTTTATTGGTTTTACCCGGAATTGCCTTATCAAAAAGCATTTCAAATGGACAAGAATATGTCTTTAAAGCAGTTGATTACGGTTTTGAAGGGCCTGATATGATTCCTTCCGGCTGGACCCGGATCAAAATCCTTAACGAGGGTAAAGATCTGCACCATGTACAGATCATTAGATTGGAAGATGGAAAAGCCCGGAAGATTTTATTGAGGCCATTGGGAAAAATCCGGCGATTTTTCCTTCTTGGGCACAATTTGCAGGGGAGCCAAACGGTTTTATTCCAGGGGAAGGGGGGGCTCTGCCACTGTTTATTTAAAACCTGGCCGTTTTATGGTGACCTGTTTGATTCCAACCGCAAACGGTGTCCTCCAGGCGGTTTTAGGAATGGTAAAACCCTTTGTCGTTACCAAAAGCCCCCTCCAAGTGAAATTTCAAAAGAAAAAAGGGGAATTAGAAATTCAAACCGTGGACTTTCAGTTTAAGCTTTCAAACGGGGTTTCAAAAGGTCCACAAACCATTCGGGTTCACAATCGGGGAAAACAGGCACATGAAGTGGTTCTCTTCCAGTTGGCCCCTGAAAAAACGGTGAGTGACCTTCTTCGCGAATTTGAAAAACCCGGCGAGGAAATGACTACAGGGAAACCGTTGGGGGGAATGACTGGGCTGGGGAAAGGTGATAGCGGTTTTTTCGAAACAGAATTTAGCCCGGGAAATTATGCTCTGGTCTGTTTTTTCCTAGATCCTAAAAAGGGCGCCCCCCATTTCTCTTTGGGGATGGTCAGCCAATTTACCGTTCATGAATAAAGGTGATTAGAATGTGTTTGTGCATTCAAATGAATGACACCTTTATTAGACCCTAGGGAAAATCAAAAAAAACCTCATACGCTTTCGAGTTGTAAAATTGGGAATTTAGGCTTATACTTGCCCTCAATTCCCAATAAAAGTAAAAATTTATGTTTTCCTGGGTTGGCCCTGGCAACCGGGCAGTCCTTATTGCGCTTTTTTGAAACCTGAAGGAAAACCTTGTAAAGAAGTACAAGGTCATTTAATTAGTAATTTTTAATTTTTTTTTAAATCTTTTTAATGGTTTGGATTTATCTTTTTCATCAACGAATTCCCAAAAATGGGATAGGGTTCCTCCAAAATTTGGGGAACTCAGGTGTCCATGAGAATCACGTAATCTATCATTAACAAGGTTTTGTATTTTTAATTTGAAATCTTCTCTAAATTGACGGGAGTTTCATTTTAAAAAAGGAGGGAATTACAGATGAGGCGAAGTTTAGTAAATGAAGTTTTGGCTCTGGCCTTAACGGGGGTGTTTTTGATCGTGGGGGCGGGATGTGCCAAACGGGTTGGGACCGCGGAGCAAAGTGTGGGTGTTTTTCCGAATGAGTCAGCCACCCCTACAGAAGAGGTTTTTGACGAAAGGTTTATGGTTCAAGAAGAAGACCTGCAGGATACGGAGGTTCGGAAGAATGATATGATGAACCAGGGTATTTCCGCGGGACTGGGGGACGTTTATTTTGAATTTGATCAAAGCCTTTTACGGCCAAAGGATCTAAAGGTGTTGGATGAAAACGTCAGGTGGTTAAAGGCCAATTCTGCAAGGAAAGTAACAATACAAGGTCATGCGGATGAGCGGGGCACCAACGAATATAATCTAACCTTGGGAGAACGCCGGGCCCAGGCAGCAAAACGGTATTTGCTCAGTCAAGGAATTGAGCCTCATCGGATCAGAACCATTAGTTATGGTGAGGAAAATCCGTTTTGTAAGGATCGTAATGAGGGGTGCTTTCAGCAAAACCGTCGGGGCCGTTTTGTTAAATTGAATTAAGAGTGATCCTTGTCAAACTATGAAGAAAAACGGAGGAAAAGCTCGGCTATATGTCTGGGGGGCAATTGGATTTTTCGTGTTTTTCTTTGCCCTTCAGGATATTGGTTCTTTGGTTCCTAAGGAATATCAATTTGAGGCGGAGATAGAGGTTCCAAAAACGCCAGAACAGGTTTGGAACAAACTAGTTCAAACGGATCGTTGGAAAGAATGGGTCCCTCAAATTCAATCCGTTGAAAAGGTGTCCCAAAATTACCCCGAAATAGGAAGCCACCTTCAAGTGGCCAGTTTTGTGTCCGATGGAAAAAAAATGGTTGATCAACTTGAGGTCACTGAGAGGATTGATCAAAAAGTATTTGCGGTCCGGCATACCAAAGTATGGATTGATGGAAAGGCTGCTCCCATCATCAATGGGATGTCCAGATTGGAGTTGGGCTCTGATCAGCCTGGATGGACGAAAATAACGGTTACGGGGTCCTTTCAAGTCAAGGGCCCCGTAAATCGGTTCCTTGCCCGTTATATGATGAAGCCTGTGGTGGATGAAACCGTTTCCCGCACGGTAGCAAAAATTCAAAGCCACCTTCAAAAAACGGAACGAAAAACCTAACCCCCATTAGCATTCTTTTTTTTTATAACCGGCCTGTTTTTCCGCCAAACCAATTATTTTCGGTAAATGTTTAGCCCGATCTTTTCATCTCTTCCGGGAATGGAAATATTCCCTTCAGTTGAAGAGATAATGGTGGTTTTGCCTGATGAGGATGGCCCGAATTCTTTTGACAGGTCCACTTTAATGGTGAGTATATTTCCTTCGACATTCATTTCCACATTTTTCACGAATGTTTCTCCTTAATCCTTGTAAAGTGTTATATGATCATTTGTCATTTTGAAAATAATCCAATGAGTATTGCAATTTACTCAAGTTAGACATCGGTTGGTAAGCATAATCTCCTAATCCTGCCAGGTCAATCATTAATAAATTTTAGAAGTGATTATTTTTAAAAATTTCCCCCTCCGCTTTAGCGCATCACCTCTAATATTTTTCAAAACCATTGACCCCCCCCCTTAGAACCCGCTACAATTTCCAAAGAAATAATGGTCTGCCTGGAAATCATTTTAAATCGGGAAAGCATACCAAAGGGGGCTTACCATGGAAAAGGGTAGGAGTTGGCTGTTGGGTTCCCGTAGCCGGGTATTTTTTACGGTTTTATTTGTTCTTCTGCTTCTTGATCTTGGGCGCTCCATTTATGCCAGGATAGGATTCTCCCAACCTGCTGAGGTTTGGCAACCGGATTCCAAAATCTATTCAGATTTAAAATGGCCCCCGGGCAATTACCTTTCCCCGGACCTGCCATTGGGTGAGGGCATTTATTTTCAAAAGTGCGCGGTGTGTCATGGTCCGGATGGAAGGGGAAACGGACCCGCGGCACCCTCCATGATTCCTCGGCCACGGGATTTCACAAAAGGACAATTTAAATACAAATCCACACCACCCGGCCAACCGCCAAGCCATGAGGATTTGGTTTCCACGGTTTCCAATGGACTTCGTGGAAGCGCAATGCCTTACTGGCATGACCTTTTATCCGAAAATGAAATTAATGAGGTCGTCAGCTTTATCAAAGGATTTTCCAGTGTTTTCCAGGATTCTATTCCGGAATCTATTGAGATTCCACCTAGGGTAGAACCCAATGAAGAAAGCCTAAAGCGGGGTCAAATTCTTTATGGACAACAGGGATGCCTTGGCTGTCACGGCCTAGATGGACGAGCCACCCCAAGGCTTAAAGATTCAAAAGGTTATCCTGTTTTTTCCAGAGATCTGTCAGCCCCATGGACCTTTCGAGGGGGAAGTTCTCCGGAACAAATTTGGTTGAGAATAACTACCGGTTTGGCCCCCAGTCCAATGCCATCTTATGCGGAAGTGATTCCCCCCGATGAGCGTTGGGACCTGGTGAATTACGTTTTATCGCTTGCCCGTGTTCCCCCATGGGAAGCAGGAGGCAAATTAGAAGGGCCGGGTCAGCATCGTGATTTGATCCGGCGGGGTGAATATCTGGTTCATGCACAAATGTGTGGTCTTTGTCATACCCAGATCAACCGGACAGGAATCTACCGGGGGGATGATTTTTATCTTGCGGGTGGAATGCGCGTGGATGCCTATCCCCATGGTTTCTACATCTCCAGAAATCTTACCTCTGATCCCGAAACGGGTTTAGGTCGGTGGGCAAAAGAAGAAATTGCCAATGCTATCCGAAACGGAAGGTCGCGGGACAGGGTCCTTAATCCCGTCGATATGCCCTGGCATTATCTGCACGCTTTGGAAGAAGAGGATGCAATGGCCATTGCCAGTTACTTGAAAACCCTAAAACCTGTTTATAATAAAATATCCCACGCTTTGCATTATGGGGTTGTGGAAACAATTGTCATGAAACTGCTGGAGCCTACCAAAGTCCTTCGTTTCATCGATGGGAATTTTGGTCAAAGGCCTCAGGGGCCTTTACTTGGACTTCCCCAGGAAATCCTTGTGGGTGCACAATTGTTGGTATTTATTCTTGGAATTTTTGCTTTCCTTTTTGCCGGGCCGCCAAATCGCCGCTACCCTCAGACCATCAGCGGTTGGATATTTTTATTTTTTATGGTTATTGGAATATTTTTATTATGCATGGTGGGCTTAGCCGTTTTCCGATTTCCTGGCTTTATACTGATTCCCCCTGATCGGGTGGCCAATACGGTTCTTACCAAAATTCCCACGCCTAATGAAACCCATTTAAAAAGTCCGGAGCAGGCCGCTTTGGTGAAACGGGGCCGGTATCTATATACCGTTGCTTCCTGTGCCCTGTGTCATGGACCGGAGGGGGGTGGAGGCCTAAAAATTAGCTGGCAAGCGTTCGGTACATTGTGGACTCGGAATATCACACCCCATCCCGAGAATGGGATAGGGGCCTGGAACGAGTTGGAGATTGCCAGGGCAATTCGAAGTGGTGTCACACCGGATGGGCGAATGCTTCACTGGCAGGGGATGATCTGGGATCACGCATCAAACTGGGATGAAGAGGATATCCGGGCATTGGGGGCATATCTTCGAACCCTTCCTCCCGTTGACAATGAAGTCCCTCCGGCTCGGCCACCCGCCCCCGATGATTGTAAAAAATATACCTTTTGGATTACCCCAAGTGATTTGTACGGTTGTCAATAATTTGGAAAATGTTAAATATGATTTTATTTGGCTAATTTCACAGAAAGAATTTTTAATTGTAAGATTCCTAAAATCCGTTCGTCATTCCCGCAAAAGCGTGAATCCAGATTAATTGGTTTATCTCATATTGACCTGGAATTTCCCATCGGAAAATTTTCTCTAATGTTTATGTTCCTAAAACGTTTCATCAATGTAAAAGATCAAGAAGTACCAGCGGTTCTGTGGTCTTTCGCCTATTTCTTCTGCCTGCTTTGTGGCTATTACATCCTTCGGCCTGTACGGGATGAGATGGGGATTATGGGGGGAGTGGAGAATCTTCAATGGGTTTTTACCGGAACCTTTGTGGCCATGCTGGGTGCAACCCCTATTTTCGGAGCAGCGGTGAAGCGATTTCATCGGCATGTGCTTCTCCCGGTGGTTTACATTTTTTTTATTGCCAACCTCCTTATCTTTTATGGGTTCTTTCAATATGAAATCGCAGCGGTCTCCGCAGCAAGAGCATTTTTCATATGGGTGAGTGTTTTTAATCTTTTTGTGGTCTCCGTTTTCTGGAGCTTTATGGTGGATTTGTTCAGCAACGCACAAGCACGGCGCCTGTTTGGCTTTATCGCTGCCGGTGGAAGTGTGGGGGCAATTTTAGGACCTTTCCTGACAGCAACATTAGCCCCTCGCATTGGTCCGATTCATTTGCTTCTGATTTCTGCCTTATTTTTGGCAATGGCTGTTTTGTGCATTAAAAACCTGATTAAGTGGGCTGATAAAGGTGTGAACGAATCTGGTCCATTGGAGAAACCGTCCCTGCAGGCCACAACTTCAAACCCCCATAAAAAAAACGATGAAGCCATTGGGGGAGGGTTATTGGCGGGTATTTCATTATTATTTCGTTCCCCTTATTTAATGGGCATTGGGTTTTATATTCTTCTTTACACAAGCATTTCTACCTTTCTTTACTTTGAACAGGCCCAAATCATCCGTGATGCTTTTGATGATTCGAGCCAACGGACCTCAGTATTTGCCATCATTGACCTGTCCGTGAATTTTCTAACTGTGATTACACAGGTCTTCCTGACCCACCGCTTTGTGGCCAGGTTCGGTTTATCCGCGACACTTGCTCTGATCCCTGGGGCTATGCTGATTGGTTTTACCTTTTTGGGAATGGCCCCGGTATTGGGTGTATTACTCGTTTTCCAGGTTATTCGGCGAGCGGGTAATTATGCTTTTGCCAAACCAGCACGTGAAATGCTATTTACGGTGGTCAGGCGGGAGGAGAAGTATAAAGCTAAAAATTTTATTGATACGGTGGTGTACCGTGGGGGAGATGCGGTCAGCGGATGGGTTTTTGCGGGGTTAACCAGTGTCGGATTGGGATTATCTAGTATTGCCTTCATCGCCATGCCCATTGCATTTGTTTGGTTATTGACCGGCGTGTGGTTGGGGGGCCGCCAGGAAAAGCTTCGAATGAATTTATTGACCCAAACAAAATGAAACAATAACCTTTCCTCATTCCCCTACCTTCCCCTCTATCCAGGGGGAGGAATTAACCTCAATCTTCCTCCCCCATTTTTGGGGGGGAGGGATTAAGGGAGGGGGGCTTTATTGTTTTATGGGAGGAAACAATGGAATTTAAAAAAGGCCCAGGGGATAGATCAAGAATTTTTAAAATGTCACGTCGAGAAGCCCTCCTATTAATGGCGGGTATGGGGGGGGTATTTGCCCTTCCTAAAATCGGGCTTTCACAGACCCAAACCCAGCTAAAAAGGGCAATACCGAAGGGTGGGGAACTGATCCCCGCTATGGGAATGGGGACCTCCCGTACTTTTGAGGTTGGAACCGATCCTAGAGTCCGTAAAAATGTCAAAGAAGTTTTAAAGCATTTTGTTGGGATGGGAGGAACACTTGTTGATTCCTCGCCCATGTATGGAACCGCCGAAACAGTAGTGGGTGATCTGGCCGCAGAACTGGGTATTCAAAGTAAACTATTTCTTGCCACGAAGGTGTGGACACGGGGGAGAAAAGAAGGCATTCGGCAAATGGAAGAGTCCATGGAACGGATGCGGGTGAAGCGTATTGACCTGATACAGGTCCATAACCTGGTGGATTGGAAAACCCAGCTTGAGACTTTGCATGAATGGAAGGAAACCGGCCGAATTCGGTACGTTGGAATTACCCATTATGTTCCCAGGGCTTTTGATGATCTGGAGCATATCATGGAGAAAGAGGATTTGGATTTTGTTCAACTTCCTTATTCTATTTCCACAAGGGGGGCTGAAAAGCGTCTGTTACCCCTTGCAAGGGAAAAGAAAATTGCCGTTTTGGTGAACCGGCCTTTTGAAAAAGGTGACATGTTTAAAAAAGTACGGGGAAAAGCTCTACCCCAATGGGTTTCAGAGTTTGATTGTCAGAGTTGGGGTCAGTTTTTCCTGAAATTTATTCTCTCCCATCCGGATGTCACCTGCGCGATTCCTGCGACCAGTAAACCCAAACATCTAAAAGACAATATGCAGGCGGGGTATGGGAGACTCCCTGATCCGACAATGCGGAGGAAGATGATGGAATATTTGAAAAGCATCTGAAATTCTTATTGATCCATTGTGTCATTCCCGCGCAAGCGGGAATTTAGGATCTATTGAATATAAAACCCCTGGATTCCCGATGAAACATTCGGGAATGACAGGAAGGGAGTTTTGTAACCCTTTTTAGTAAAAAAAATGTTCCTCATGAGGTTGTGTAGGTAGAAATACCCTCTCCCTTGATGGGAGAGGGTGAGGGTGAACTATACATGTGAAATCACCCTTTATTTCATTGAAGAGAAGACTCTTTCGTCATTCCCGCGTAAGCGGGAATCCAGTGATTGGACGGCCTCAAATTCAGACGCCAACAGCCCATAGGTCATTTCATTTTGGATTTTGTGTGTTTTGAGAAAAAGATCATCATTGAGTTGGATGGGGGACAACATGCAAAGTCGGAAGTAGGCGAGAAAGATAAACTAAGGGATAAATGGTTTGAAGGACAGGGTTATAAGGTGTTGAGGTTTTGGGACCATGAAGTCCTAACTAATATAGAGGGGGTGTTAGAAGTGGTCAGAGGAAATGGTTCATAACACCCTCCCCTTAATCCCCTCCCATCCATGGAGGGGAGATAAAAAAAGATCCACACAATGACTGGGAGAGTTATTAATTTTTTAAATTGTTAGGAAAAAATTGCAATTTATTTTTAACTTTCCCTGGACTTGTTTTTCCCCATTGATTGAATGATCTATTTTTTTCGTCCCTCATCTACTCCATAATAATCAAAAAGGGTTTGAATATCTTTTCGATCCGATAAACCGCTTGCGGTTTTGTATTTTTCAAGTTCCGGGGTGGCTTCATCGTTCCAGGCTCTTTTGACCATAAAGCTGTTCCAGATTAAAATTTCTTCTTCGTTGGGCTTTCGTCCTTTCTCAAAACACCATTGAAGAATTTCCTCATCGGTTCCACCTTGAAGGACACGGGCCCGCAACTCGTTGTAATCCACGTGGAGAAAACGGGTACATCGTCCGTCAAAACCTTTTCCAAGATTTTGATGGTAGTCCAGAGGTAATTTTCCTTCTCCCATTAAGCGGATTTTATCCAGCATTCGGGCGAAATAGACGAGCTCGCCAACTTTATCGTATGCGCTTCGTGGAAAATGTTTCATTGAATACCTCATCCAAGGGGTTTTCTGGCCGTGACCAGCCGGATGGCCATGGGGAGGAAAATCTGGTCCTCCCTTTGAAATTGTTTGATTTCCCCTTTAACCTCCGTTTCAACCTGCTTTTTTTGATCAGGCGTGAGCTTTTCAAAAAATGGCTTGAGGGGTGCCGCCAGATCTAGAAGGTTTTCATAATATTCATCGGGGGAGTCAAAGGGAGATTCAGCTTCAACCTCCTCATCTCTGATTCCATGGAGTCCTGCCTGTTTTGCCATGTCCATCAATTCGCCGGGAGGGGCCAAACGAAATATTCCGGGTTGGTTGGGATCGGGCTTGGGAAACTCGATGATTTTTGAAAGGGCCTGCACCGGTATTTGAACAAATTGGTTTTTTTTGGGTTCAGACCAGACCGCTGCGGCAAGATATCCACCGGGTTTTAAAACCCTGGCGATTTCTACGATGGCTTTCGGGATTTCCGGAAGGAACATAAGGCAAAAACGGCTAGTCACAGCATCGAATTGATTGGATTCAAACGGAAGGGCTGTAATATCTCCCTGTTGAAATTGAATATTGGTTACCCCGAGTCGTTGAGCCTTTTCCCGTGCAACGGTTAGCATGCTCTCAGCTAAATCAAGGCCTGTGACGCTTCCTTTTTCCCCAACGGTCTGGGCGATCAGAACGGCAGGGAAACCGGTTCCGCTTCCAAGATCCAGGACGGTTTGTCCGAAACGTAATTGGGCATCCCCGATCAGTCGATGATTCAGAAAAGAGAGGTTTTGATCCAATTTCTGATCCCACTTTTCCCAGGAGGGAGCAACCCCATTCCATTGCTGTTTTTGGTTTTCAATAATCTCTTGTGGTGTCATTTCCTTCATTGCCGTTTCTTTCCTCTCCTTTTTTGATTATATTTTAGCCGACCAAGGCTGTGCCTCTCCGCGGACCATCTCTTCTAAAGCGTATTTGGGACAGACATAATCCTTGATAAAATCAAGTAAAGATTGGGCTACCCCCCTTAAAGCTTTTTCAGATCCCGGATCGGTGCAATGGCCATTATCCTCAAAGATACTTTGTACACCGGCAATGGAAACCGACCCTGGAACCACGATGGCCCCAATGTGGGAGCAGACGCCTTTTAATTGCTCAAGAGACTTGATGGCTCCGATTCTTCCTGCTGCCACACCGATAAGAGCAACCGGTTTCCCTGCTAGGACCGATGGAAACCCAAGGTTTTCGATGATGAGCTTTGTCATGGCCGAAAAACTTCCGTGATATTCGGGAGTGGCAAGAACAACCCCTGTTGCTTTTTCAATGCCTGCCCGCAGCTTTTCGGTTGCATCTGATGGGGGATGTCCTGGAAAGGACAATGAGAGTTCACGTGCATCGAAGACCATCGGGTTTAACCCTTTTTTAGACAATTCATCATTGACGATATTGAGGGCACGTGAGGTGTAATTATTGGGACGGTTTGTTCCCGAAATACTGACAATGTTTTTCATGGTTTAACCCTTTCTCCCTAAAAAAATAGTAAGATAACAGAACAAAATCATGTAAGCAAGAGAGGGAATTTATTTTGATGTCCTGTTTAAAAACTTCTGAGTGGGAGCTATGAGGTTGCGGGGGGGTGTACAATGCTAAAATCACTTTTTCAGAAAGAAAAGATATGGGATTGATACCTCTCCAGCTCAATGAAAAGTCCGTTTTTTTGGAGGTCGTCCGCCTTGCGTGTGTAGGTCTGATGGTTTAACAGGTCCGAAAAGGTCAAATCCCCGTGGTTTTCTTTAAAGTTTAAGAATACCCTGCACCTGCAAACATGGTTTGAAAAGTTAACGGTGACCAGGCGTTTTTCTTGTTGATAACCCCAAATCCAAATGAGGATATTTTGATGGGATCCATCTCCTTCACCCGCAGAAAGAGATTCCAAAAGGGTCCATTCCCCCGATGTAAAAACGGGGTTTTTCGTAATCGATAAAAGCCGGTGATAAAATGACTGAATATCCTCCTGCACGGTTTCTTTAGGTTCTCTTCCTAATTGTACTGGAAGTTTGATCATTTTCCCTTCAAATTGCCCGTCATGGAAAAAACGAAGGCCTGGAAGAGTGCTGATGGTGACTGCACCAACCAAAGATTTTTCTTTCCCAAATTTTCTGACCGCCCGCTCTTCATCATGATTTTCAATAAAATGAACCGAGCGCGGCTGAACCGGTTTGGTGGTTTCCAAATGCTTTCGAATCTGGTTTGCATTCCCATTTTCCATAAAATCCGTTAAGGATTTGTCATAGGTAAAGTCAAATCCCATTTCCTGCAATGTTCCTTCTTTCCCCCAGTAAACTTCTCCCATAAAAATAAAACCGGGAAATTTGGATTTCACCGCTTTAATGGCTTGATCCCAAAATTCCTCCTGGGGGTCCTTGTACCCCATTTCATCCAAAACATGGTTCCAGGTTTCCTTGAAGATTGAATTTAACACCAGCATGGCCATATCGCACCGGACCCCATCACTGATTTCCGCCAGTTCCACCAGCTTTTGAATCATGAAACGCCTGGTGTCCGGGTGAAAGTAATTCACCTGGACGGTATCGATCCACGGGGGAAAGTAGGGGTCCCGCCCATGGGCGAAAAATGAATTGGTGCCCTTATGTTTGAAAAAGGTCAAGGCAGATTTTTGATACAAACTTTTGTTTCCTTGAATAAAAAATTCAGGATGTTCCTGTATCAAATGGGAGTCTGCGTTAAAATGGTTGGGAATAAAATCAAGGAACAGAAGCATCCCTTTTTGATTGAGGTCTTCTCTGATTTTTTTAAGGCCATCCAGGTTGCCCAATGCAGGATTAAGGCGGTAATCATCAATGGCATAGGGAGACCCAATGACGTCGGCTTTTTTGAAATCCGGCAAAGCCTTTCTGTAACCCTCAATGACACTGGGGTGGGACCCATATTTTTCAATACTGCTCTGGTTGGTTTCCCATACTCCCATGAGCCAAATAATATGAATTCCCATGTGGGATAATCGGTCCCAATATTCTGAAGGAACCTTTTCAAGGGTTGCCCTTTGACCGGGGGAATCAAATTGCCGCAGCCATACCCGGGTGTTGATTTCGTAAAGAGCCGGGAAAGTCGGAAGTTCTTTCATGACGAAACCGTGGTCAGTTTTTTGTAACCTCGGAAGGACCTCATCGACCGGGATGAGGTTTAGGTAATGGTTATGATTTCTCTTTTAAACCTTCTGTGTTTCAACTATAATTTATCTGGTTTTTGAATTTTGTAAAGTCTATGGGAAAAAACATTGGTATAGAACCAAAAGTTACCTTATTGACGGTTAATATGGTGATTACATTCCGTTCTTTTTGGAATTACATTTCACGTAAGTTACGTGGAGGAAAAAACGGAAGAAAACTTCAAACAGAATTATTCTAACATTTTAAGGCCGATTGGCTCCAGTAATCTATATCCGATAAATCGGCCCTTCATTATATCCAGCACTTTCTTTCATACGAGGGAACCGCCCTTTCATTCCGTATGACATGTGTCTACAATCAAGAAAAATTTTTCCACCCCGTTTGGGAATTCAAATATTAGGTCTTACAGGAGGATTCGTTTTTACCTTCCTTACTTCAGAATATCTCTACAATTATTTTTGGATGGAATGAAAAGAGCGAGTGAGAAATTATTCCTACCATTGATCATAATTTCCTAACTTTTTAATGGGGGTTAAAATGGCAAAGCGGTTGAAAAAAAGATCCAAAAGGGAAGGGCTTCCTCCCGGTACATTGATTCATGTTGGTGAGAAGAGAACAGAAAGGGTGCGGATACGTGCTTTGTTTTATGACGGCCTTCAAATAGAGGAGAGGGAGGTTCAAAACGTTCGGGAGATTCACGCCTATCAACGTCAGGAACGTGTGATGTGGATTCAGGTGATCGGAATTCATGACTCCGCTACGATTGAGGAGTTGGGAAACGCCTTTGGATTACATCCGTTGGTCATGGAAGATATTCTTCATACGGGCCAACGCCCGAAGATGGAGGATTATGGGAATTATATTTTTATTGTTTTGAAAATGTTTGCCTTCCATTCCGGTCTTCATGAGCTTGAGGAAGAGCAAATCAGTGTGGTTCTTGGCTCAAATTTTGTGATCTCTTTCCAAGAACGGGAAGAGGATTGTTTCAACCCAGTCCGGGAGCGGATTCAAATTGGTAAGGGGAAAATTCGAAAGATGGGAGCCGATTACCTCGCCTATTGTCTCATTGATGCCGTTGTCGACCGATATTTTACTGTTTTGGATAGCCTTGGGGAAATGATTGAAACGGTTGAGGGCGAGTTAATCGAGGATCCCACCACAAAGACGATTTATGAGATTCATAAACTAAAGAGGGAAATGATATTTTTGCGAAAATCCATTTGGCCCTTGAGAGAGGTCTTAGGTGCATTGGAAAGGGGTGATTCTTCTCTTTTTATGGAAACGACAGGCCCTTACCTGAGGGATGTTTATGATCACACAATCCGTGTGATTGATATGATTGAAACATTTCGAGATATGCTTTCTGGCATGTTGGATATTTACCTTTCCAGTGTCAGTAATCGGATGAATGCAATCATGAAAGTGTTAACCCTGATCGCGACGGTGTTTATGCCCCTTACTTTTATTGCGGGAATTTACGGGATGAATTTTAAATCTATGCCTGAGTTGGAATGGAAGTTCGGATACCCCTTGAGTCTCATTGTGATGGCCATTGTCGGGGTTTCGATGGTGGTATTTTTCAAAAGGAAGAAGTGGTTGTCATGAGGAAATAAAGGTTCCAAATTCATATTGGTGTGAACTTTATGTTACCGGGCGTGAGTCGAAGGAAATGAAATATGAAAAAAGTTAAATCGAATCGAACTAAGTTTTTCTCAAAATCATCTCTTTTGAAACGGCTCCTCGGGATACGTTTACTTCCGGGCCAAATCGTGCCTCTGGCGGGACTGGTCGTCATCCTTTTGGGGACGGTTTTATTATTGCTGCCATGGGCCACCCCGCCTGAAGTCCATTTGAGTTTTGTGGATGCATTGTTCACATCGACCTCGGCGGTTTGCGTCACAGGCCTCATCGTTTTGGACACGCCTCAGGATTTCACGTTATTTGGGCAAACCGTGATTCTATTGCTGATTCAAATCGGGGGCTTGGGATACGCCACCATCGCGACGTTGCTTTTGTTGGCCCTGGGGCGCCGCCTGGGAATGAGGGACCGGATGATGATCGCGGAGGTGATGAATACGCTGGATATGGCCGGACTGATCCGGTTCGTAAAGACCATCATCTATATGGTGATTTTACTTGAAGGAGCGGGGGCCTTTTTCCTGACTCTCCGTTTTATGAACCATATGGAACTCTCCACAGCCATCTATTTCGGTATTTTTCATTCCGTTTCGGCGTTCAACAATGCCGGTTTTTCGTTATTCTCCAACAGCCTGATCGATTACCGGGGGGATTGGCTGGTCATCGGGGTTGTTTCCTTATTGATCGTTATCGGGGGAATCGGTTTTATCGTCTTCCAGGACCTGCTCGATAATGTCCAGGGAAGGCGGTTTAGGTTAAGGACCCATACAAAGTTTGTGGTGATCGTTACCTTCATTTTACTGATCGGAGGAACAGCAGGGCTTTGGATTCTCGAATGGCATGATCCAAATTCAACAATTCCTATTTCTGAACATGAACAGTTTTTGACTTCCTTTTTCTTCTCGGTATCGGCCCGTACCGCCGGTTTTAACACCTTCGACGTATCCCTGATGCGGGATGCTTCAACCTATTTTCTGATCCTGTTGATGATTATTGGAGGATCTCCCGGTAGCGCGGCGGGGGGTATTAAAACAACAACGTTCGGAATCCTCTGCCTCTTCGCTTGGGGAATTCTTCGCAACCGGGGAGAGGTAGAAGTGTTTCGAAGAAGGATTCCCTATGACTTGGTGATTCGCTCTGCTGTCATTTTTTTCCTCGGATTGGGAATCATTATTTTTTTCACTTTGGTTTCCACCTTTATCGAGGGTCGACCCTTTTTAACCCTTTTGTTTGAGGTCACGTCGGCATTTGGAACGGTGGGCCTCTCGGTGGGGGATGGGGGGGTCAGAAGCCTTTCAGCCCTTTTTTCAGATGCCGGGAAAGTGATTATAATATTGGACATGTTGATCGGCCGATTCGGTCCTTTGATGATAGGACTTTTTGCCATCAAAACTCGAGCCCAAATAAGGTATCGCTATCCAAAAACTCGGGTGGTGATTGGATGATGGAAGGATTATCCTTAGATAATTTATTCGGCTTTTTTCTAATGTTTTAACGTTTTTCATTCCTTAGGAAGCATTTTAGGAGGTTAATGGAAATCCTCATCCAATGGGTTACCGAGTATGGATATTTGGCTATTTTTATTCTTCTGGTGCTTGGTCTTTTTGGCCTTCCCGTCCCGGATGAAGTTCTGCTGACCTTTTCTGGTTTTCTGGTTTTTCAAGGAGTTTTACAACCCTTTCCCGCTTATTCGGTTGCCTTTGTGGGAAGTGTTTGCGGTATTTCGATCAGCTACAGTCTGGGGCGTTTTGTGGGGACTCCTGTCCTCCAAAGGTATGGGCGGTGTGTGCGCCTCTCACCGGAAAAAATGAACCGGGTCCATTTTTGGTTTGAAACTTATGGGAAGTGGACCATTTTTTTCGGATATTTTATTCCGGGGGTTAGACATGCGACGGCTATTGTGGCGGGAGCCTCCAAGCTTGAATATCATGTTTTTGCGTTGTTCGCTTTTTCAGGTGGGCTTATTTGGTCTAGTCTTTATGTTTCCCTGGGTTACTTTTTGGGAAATGAATGGGAGAAAGTGTCCCGATGGTTTCCCCATCGAATTTGGGGTATCTCTCTTACCTTTGCCGCAGTTCTTGTCTTTTATTTATTGTTAAGGAAAATGAATTCAAAGCCGAAAGAATATTAAAATTTAAATCTTGCCCATTAGATTTCTTTCCGACTGGATTTCCTGGAAGTCCATATAAAATAAAGGTTTTTTAAAAGCCGGATTTTTCACTTGACCCTGTACCTAAGTACAGGGATTATGATGATTTTGGAGGATTTCAAAATGAAGACTTTTTCTTCGGGCCAATTGGCCAAAAAAGCCGGTGTCCATATTGAAACCATCCGGTTTTATGAACGGCGCGGACTTATTCCTAAAATGCCCCGGACCGGTTCGGGGTATCGAACATTTTCGGATGAGAGTGTGACCCGGATTCAATTTATTAAAGGGGCACAAATGGTGGGTTTTACTCTCAAGGAGATTCAGGATCTGTTTTCCCTACGGGTTGATCCAAAGACCTCTTGCGGGAATATTAAAAAAAGAGCCGAGATCAAAATTTCAGAGATTGATTCAAAAATCTTGGCCCTGAAAAAAATGAGAAAAGCACTGTTTCGTTTAAAACATTCTTGCAGAGGGCGCGGTCCCACCAGTGAATGTCCGATTTTGGAAGCTCTGGATCGTCGAGGAGGAAAAATCCTTTGAAGGATAGGAAAGAGATGGAAATAAATGCCCGAATCACATGTCCCTTTTGCCGTTTTGAGAAAGAGGAGACCATGCCGAGGGATTTTTGTCAAATCAATTACATCTGTGGACGTTGCAAGAGGATGATGAAACCTAAACCTGGGACCTGTTGTATCTTTTGTTCCTACAGCGATACCGTTTGTCCACCGAAACAAATGAATAACTTTTAAGGAATTTAACGGGAGGTTTGAAATGAATAAAGCATTTTGGGTTTTCCTTACGTTCCTTTTCTTTCTTGGAATATCTACCCATGTGGGCCTTACATTTGCTGAATCAAAAAAAACAATTTTATTTCATTTGAAAACCAGTCTCAAGCATGATGACGCACAAATCTGCGTGGCTTACAATCAAATTTGGGCCGCTCTGGAGGAAGGGCTCAACGTCAATGTTCTCATTGATGCGGACGCCGTAAATACCTATAAAGTGGGATGGTTTGGGAAGGACGGAATTGAAAAGTTTAAACTGCCAGAAAACTTAAAATCATCGCTCTCTCAACAGTTTGGATTGAAAATGGAGGACATCCCTGCAACCTATGGGGATTACCTCCACATGCTAAGGCAAAAAGGCGCCCAATTCTATATCAATAGTTCCATGTTGGTCGTTGCCGGAATTGAAGAAGATTTGGGTGCGGTTGATCATCTATCGGCCCCATTTTTTAAACCCCTCGGCCTCCGGGAAATGATCCGTTTGCGAAAGGAAGCGAATCTTTATATGGCTTATTGAGAGAAAACAAGACATGGTTTTGAATGTCAAAGAATCTGGCCTCATCGGAGGTCTCTTTGCACTCCCTTGGTGCTGTATCTCACCAGGAATTTTTTCTGTTATCGGATTGGCTGGCATGGATCTGTCCCGACAAGTCACCGGGAACCTTTCACCTATTCTACTTGTTATGTCCTTGTTTTTTCTGGGAAGAGTCCATTTTTTATTGTACGTCAAGGCTCAAGGAAGCCGAACCAGCGCTGTCGTGACTTGGGTTTCAACCCTGTTGGGATGAGCTCTTTGGAGGTTGAGATGGTTTGGATCAATTCAATGAAGGGATTCGTTGGAGGAATGGCCTTTTGGTTCCTATTGATAGGAACCTCCTATGCCCATGAACCCATATTTATGATCAGCCATGAGGCACCCGGTAAAGGAGCTTTTGACCTTCATACCGAAATGACCCATGAGCGCCAGGGAGATGAGCGGGAGTTTGAGATAGAGCAAGAATTCACCTACGGTCTGACGCGGGACTTGGCCGTAGGCCTTTCCATGCCCTTTGTCCGTGAGGAAGAAATGACCTCAACGGGTCAAGACGTAGAAAACGGCCTGGGTGATCCGACTGTGCGCCTCAAATGGCGTTTTTGGGATAAAGATCTTCCCGGCGTGAAGTATGCCATTGCCACTGTGATTCAGTCCACTCTTCCAGTCGGTGAAGGGGATGGAAGGCTTGGCCGTGATCAACCGAGCATTCTCGGGGGCCTGGCCCATGGGCGTGAGGGGCTGCACTGGTACTATTTTGTGGACGCTCGATACCTTTATCATGTTGAAGATCATCAGAGCATGCCGGGGAACCGGATCTATTTCGATGTGGCGTATGGGCTGCGCCCGGAACTTCGGGGGTTGGAAGAAACAGACATTGTTTATTTCTTCGAATTAAATTATCTCCATGAGCGACAGGCCGAGGTCAGTGGAATTCCAAATCCCGACACCGGCGGGGATTTTCTCTTTTTCTCCCCCGAAATTTTAATTTCACCAACGAATCGAGTCATGTTGCGGGGTGGGGTACAGATTCCGGTTCTGCAATCGTTAAACGGACAACAAGAGCCGAAGGATTTTAATTTTAAGGCACTTGCGGAGTTTAGATTTTAGCAGGATGTTGAAAAACTTCGAATCCGTCATTCCCGAATGGTTTTATCGGGCCCGCCTGCCGGCAGGCAGGAATCCAGGATTTTTAAAATCAACAACTTCTGGATTCCCGCTCCCCGATAGAGGCATTCGAGGACAGGTTTCGCGGGAATGACGACCTAACGCACAAATACATCCTTTTTCAACACCCTGTTAGTAAAGGAGGGGGGATTAACATGAAATACAAAGTTTTTTTGTTTTCGATGCTTTCAACCATCTTTTTTTCCCCATCACCGCCTGAAGCAAAGGTGATTGCCCCTTCTGCCGAGAAGGGTGAGAATAAGATTTTTATTCGTGCGGATGGACTGGCCTGTTACTTCTGCGCCTACGGTATGGAGCGCTTTTTTAAACAATCTGGCCGGATTGCCTGGTATGACATGAAGATGACAGAAGGAATTGTGGAGATTGGGTTTATCAGGGGCAAACCGATTCTGGATATTCAAACATTAAGAAAATATGTATACGATGCTGGATTTTCCCCCCGTGAGATCAAGGCTGAATTCGTGGGAAGGTTCAACCAGTTAAATGAAGGTTACACCTTTCAAATCACAGAAACAGAGCAAATTTTCCCAGTGGAGGAGAATGCCATCATCCAACAAGCCATCGACATGATTGACCGTGAGGTCGTTTTGAAAGCGGGTACAAAGGATGCCCGAGATGCACCCTTTAAACTTGTGCCTGAATCCATAGACCCAAAAGGGTTTTCACCGTGAAAAGACCAAATTCCTTCATACCCGGGCCATTTATTATTTCCTATTATATAGGGTTTATTTTACTTTTTTTGTGGGGTATTTCGGAATCATCCGCTGAAGACGGTTTTAAACTCCTTTCGACATGGGGAAAAACCGGGGAGGCCCCAGGACAATTTCGGGAGCCTATGGGCCTTGCGTTTGATCCCGAAGGAAACCTGTATGTTGCGGATACCCGTAATGCTCGGATTCAAAAATTCACAGAAAAAGGAGAATTTCTTCTCCAATTTGGAGAACCCGGTAAGGGCCCGGGGGAATTTTCAAAACCGGTGGATGTTGTCGTAGACCAGACGGGTCAGGTTTATGTCAGTGACTACGATCTCGATCGGATACAGATCTTTTCTCCTGAAGGCAAATTTTTGAGGCAGTGGGGAAAAAGTGGAAAGGATCGTGGTCATTTTACGGTTGCCGCTGGGTTGGGAATGGATCGTGAACGGAGGCGGATCTATCTTGCTGAGTTTTATAACAAGCGGGTGGAGGTCTATGACCTGGATGGAGAACTTCAGTTCCAGGTCGGAGAACCTGGGAGAGTCTGGGGTGGAGCTATGAACTATCCAACCGATGTGGCCGTGGATCGGGATGGGAATATATACGTGGCGGATGCCTATAATCACCGGATCCAGAAGTTCACCCCCAAAGGCAAGGTCCTAGCTAAATGGGGTGGTTTCTTCGGCTGGGGGATCCCAGCTTCCTGGAAAGGCTGGTTTCGGGTGCCTTCCGGTATCGGGGTGGATTCAGAAGGGCGGATCTTTGTGGCCGACAGTGCCAACCACCGGATGGTTGCACTCTCGGGGAACGGCCGTGTTTTGGATCAGTGGGACCTGGATCTTCCTACCGAATTATTATCACCCAACCGTGTGGCTGTGGGCCTGGATAGCCGGATCTTTGCCACCGATACGGCCCATGACAGGTTATTGGTGTTTGAATTTCTATCTAATGGGGATTAAACCTGATATTCCCCGTAGCATGCTACGGGGTAGCTATTTAGTTCCCCCTTTGGAAAAGGGGGATTCAGGGGGATTAAATTTTGTAAAATCTCCCCTTGCCCCTCTTTTCCAAAGAGGGGAATCTTAATATGGGGATTTGAGGATTCAGTTTAGACTTTTGCGGGGTAATATGTGCAAAATGAATGATTCGGACGCTTGCTTTCCTTTAAGTCGTGTGATATTCTTTTTAAAACTGTAAGGAGAAAGTTCTTGAAAAAGATTCCTCCAACGGTAAGAGTAGTTGCTTTCCTGGCTTTCATTACATTCGTTTTTTTATCGAGTCAGCCAACCCTTGCCTGTCTTCTTCCCTCCCACTCAAAAATGAGCGAAGGTAAATCCATGGCCTGTTGTGAAGAGCACTGCCGGATGGATACCACCCCTCAAGTCGCAAAGCAGAACTGCAACCAAAGCCTGATTGCCTTCTCAACGCATCCGGTGTTAACCGGCTCCATTTCTTATGGCATTAACTATTATGTAGACGACCCATCCGATTTAGGTCATATCTTAAAAAATGAACCTTTCCCAGAGGAGAACCCTCTCCGAGTCTTTTCTTCAAGAGAAATTGATTCTCCTAAATACAACCGACCTGTTAAGCTTTATATCGTCACCCGCTCCCTTCTTATTTAAACCGTCCTATCCCTTAAAAAACCGTTTCCGAAGAGCTTTGGGATAAATAACGCCCAAAAGCTAATTCTTTGTTCCGTGTACTCCATCATTCCTGAAATCCATTCGAGGTGAAGGGAGGCCTTTTTATGTTAAGACCAAAAGTACTATTCATTCTCATTGGGTTCGCGTTGGAGGTTCTGATCAGCACGGTGAATCCTCATGCCCATTCCGCAGAACCAGAAAAAGAAAATCCCCCGATTGTGTCTTTATCAAACTTAATCGAGAAAGCTTTAGAGAGCAATCCGGAAATTATGGCCATGAAACAGGGTTTTGAGGCAACTAGATCGCAGATTGATCAAGACAGGTCTTTAGACGATCCCCAATTGACCATCACCCAGTGGGCTATCCCATCGGATTTCAATGTCGGTGATGCCGATGAGACCTGGTATGGCATCGGCCAGAGCTTTCCTTTCCCGGGTAAGTTATCTCTGAAGGGAAAGATTGCCGCCAAATTGGCAGATGCTGCGGAACAGAACTACATGGCAAAAGTCCTGGAGGTGACGGCCCGTATAAAATTATCCTACTATCATCTTTTTCTGATTCAAAAGAGCATTGACTTGCATTTGGAACATCAGAGTCTTTTGGAGGAATTTATTCAGATTGCGGATCAAAAATATTCAGTGGGTCAGGCATCACAACAAGATCTCCTCAAGGCCCAGGTGGAGCTATCCAAACTTCACAACAGCCTGTTGGTCCTAAAGCAGGAGGAAGTATCCGCCAAGGCTGAACTCAATGCCATGTTGAATCAACCCCCTGAAACGATGCTGGGACGTGTTGAAGATGTGGAATATCGCTCTTTTTCTCTGACCACTGAGGAGTTAACCCGGCAGGCGCTCGAATTGCGGCCGGAACTAAAAGCGGTCCAGTTTCTGATTGAGAAAAGTGAGCAGGCCCGATCACTGGCAAAAAAGAATTACTTTCCGGATTTTATGGTTGAGGTGATGTACTGGGACGTTCATACGGGACCTGACAAGTGGATGGCAGTGGGCAAGGTCAATCTCCCCTGGATTTTTAAAGGCAAATACGATGCCCGTGTCAGCCAAGCTGTGGCCGAAGAGGCTCAAGCCCGGGCGGACCAGACGGCCCTTCGCAACCAAACGTTGTTTGAGCTTCGGGATCTATTTACGAAGATCAAGACGGCAGAGCAGCTTATTGAGGTATACCAAAAAGGGGTGTTGCCTCAGGCCGAGCAGTCCCTGAAGGCAGCACGGATCGGCTACCAGGCGGGGAAGGTTGGGTTTCTTGATCTGATCGACAGCGAACGCACGCTGTTGGATTTTCAACTGGAATATTTTGAGGCACTGGTCCGGTTCTGGCAGTCGGTTGCCAAACTGGAGCGGACTGTAGGGAATGAATTGAACATTTAAGGTTTTAAAAAAAGGAGCGGAAAAAATGAAAGCCAAAAACATTTTAATATTCTTGAGCGGTGTTCTAGCGACACTGGTTTTTATAGGGATGACCTGGTATTCGGGGTTATTCATGGGATTTATGACATCTCCGGAAGTCCCAAAGATGGAGGATATGGCGGGGATGGATATGGGGGGAATGGAGATGGAAGGGATGAAAAATCAATCAGGAATGGCACAGGCGGCCGTCATGGTTGCCCCATCCCGCAAGCAGTTGATCGGGGTGAAGACCAAAAAGGTGAAGGAGCAAACCCTTGAGACGGTGATCCGCACGGTGGGAAGCGTCGACTATGATGAGCGTCGTGTTCGTCAGGTCAATCTCCGGATTTCGGGCTGGATTACCGACCTTTTTGTGGACTATACCGGAAAATTCGTAAAAAAAGGAGATCCGCTTTTTACCCTCTATAGTCCGGATTTGGTCTCGACTCAGGAAGAATATCTTCTCGCCCTTAAAACCCTTGAACGGGTTCAAGCCAGTCCTGTTGCCCATATCCGCAGCGGGGCCCGGTCCCAAGTGGAATCGGCGCGGAAGCGGCTTCTGTTATGGAATCTTACCGACGCGCAGCTCGAAGGCTTGAAAGAGGGACAGCATCCGGAAGTGGAGACCAAGATCTATTCCCCCATTAACGGGGTGGTGACCAAAAAGATGGCCGTCCAAGGAATGTATGCCACCCCGGAAACGAACCTCTATGAGATTGCCGATCTCTCGGTGGTGTGGGTCTTTGCGGATATTTATGAATATGAACTGTCGGCGGTGAAGGTCGGACAGTCTGCAACGGCAACTCTTACCTCCTATCCGGGTGAAAACTTCAACGGGAAGGTAATCTACATCTACCCCTATCTGAATAAAGAAACCCGGACGGTAAAGGTCCGTTTGGAGTTTCCAAATCCGCAGGGGAAATTCAAGCCGGGGATGTACGGAAATGTTGAGATTCGAGTAACACCCGGAAAACATATCGCGGTTCCTCAAAATGCGTTGCTGGATTCCGGGACGAGAAAGCTTGTGTTCGTGGATCAGGGGGATGGCATGTATGAGCCGAGAGAGGTGACGGTGGGTCATAAGACCGGGCAGTACTATCCCGTCCTTGCCGGTTTAGAAGCAGGAGAATCGGTTGTGACTTCGGGAACCTTCTTGATCGATTCCGAAAGCAAACTCATGGCCGCCGCCAATATGATGGGGATGCTGGGCATGGGGGGCATCAAAATGGAACAGGCCCAGATGGGCGAGATGGAGATGGGGGGTATGGAAGGGATGCAGGGCATGGAGGGAATGAAGGGGAAGGAAGGGATGAAGATGAATCAGCCTTCTTCTCCACGGGAACAGACCGTAGAGGGTCTGACCCTGACACTGGCGACCGAGCCTGAGCCGCCAAAGAAAGGTGAAAACCGAGTCCGTCTGACCGTTCAGGCCCAGGGATCTCCGGTGACCGATGCCGCTGTGACACTGGCCTACACCATGGCCATGCCCGGTATGGAAATTGAAACCGTGGAGGTGAAGCACACCAAGGACGGAATCTATGAGGCCGAGGTGGATTTCGGGATGAAGGGCGCTTGGGAGATTGAAGCCAGCATCGTTCGTGGTTCGGGAAAACCGGTGAAGGCGAAGTTCACCCTCAAGGTGAAATAGTCGTGAATGTTAACCAACAGCGAGCGAATGCGAGCGTGGGGAAGAGGGAGGCTCCATCCGGCTCTGCCGGTGGAGGGGGGATGGTCGCTCCCCCTATGAAAGCAGGCAAGTAAGATGATCGAACGAATCATTGAGTACAGCGCGAAAAATCCTTTTATTATTTTCCTGGGGGTGTTCCTTCTATCGGCTTGGGGCTATTGGGCTGTTACACAAACGCCGCTGGATGCCATTCCGGATCTTTCCGATGTCCAGGTCATCATCTATACGGAATGGCCGGGACGCAGCCCCAACCTGGTGGAGGATCAAATTACCTATCCCATTGTGACCTCCATGCTGGGCGCACCGAAGGTGAAATATGTCCGTGGCGCTTCAGACTTCGGTTTTTCCTATGTTTATGTGATTTTCCAGGACGGGACGGATATTTATTGGGCCCGAAGCCGGGTATTAGAATATATGAGCAAGATTGCAGGTAAGCTCCCGGAAGAGGTCAATCCCATTTTGGGACCGGATGCCACTGGGGTCGGGTGGGTCTATCAGTATGCTCTGCTGGATGAATCCGGGCAGCACGACCTGGCCGAGCTTCGAACATATCAGGACTGGTATTTGCGGTATCAGCTCCAAGCGGTTCCTGGGGTGGCGGAGGTGGCCTCCATCGGGGGGTTTGTCAAACAGTATCAGGTGAACGTAGACCCCAATAAGCTGTTGGCATACGGTATTCCTTTCACCCGGTTGACCCAAGCCATCCGGATGAGCAACAACGATGTGGGCGGGCGGACGATCGAGATGAGCGAGCGGGAATATATGGTTCGAGGCCGGGGGTATATCCGATCCCTGGAAGATCTGGAGGTGATTCCTGTAGGCTTGGGCCAGAACGGCGTGCCCGTATTGCTTCGAGAGGTATCCAACATCGCACTGGGTCCTGAAATGCGACGGGGGGTGGCAGAGCTGGATGGAAAAGGGGAAGTGGTGGGCGGTATCGTGATCATGCGCTATGGGGAAAATGCCCTCAAAGTGATCGACCGGGTCAAAACCAGATTGAAGGAGATCGAACCGTCCCTTCCGGAAGGTATGCAAATCGTGACCACCTACGACCGGTCTGATTTGATTCTGCGCGCCATTGCGACCCTTAAGGAGAAGCTCATCGAGGTGACCATCGTGGTGAGCCTGGTGAGTCTTATTTTTCTTTTCCATTTCCGCTCCGCCCTGGTGGCGATCTTGAGCCTTCCCCTGGCCATCCTCCTTTCGTTTATCGCGATGAACTATCTGGGTCTGACCTCCAATGTGATGTCCCTGGGAGGAATCGCCATCGCCATCGGGGCGATGGTGGACGCCGCTATCGTGATGATCGAGAATGCCCACCGGAGGCTGGAACAAATGGGGCCGGGGCAGGATCGGACACAGGTGATTATCGATGCTGCAAAGGAATTGGGAAAACCTCTCTTTTTTTCACTCCTGATCATCACCGTCTCTTTCATGCCGGTCTTTACCCTCGAAGCGCAGGAAGGCAGGTTATTCAAACCCCTGGCCTTTACCAAAACCTTTGCCATGCTGTTCGCATCGTTCCTTTCGATTACATTGGTGCCCCTGCTGATGGTCTATCTTATCCGGGGGCGGATTACCCCGACACATAAAAATCCCATCAACCGTTTTCTTGTTGCCATGTATGAGCCGATTGCGCGGCTTTTTTTGAGATTTCGTGTGCTGGTGATCATTGGCGCCGTTGTTCTTTTCGGTGCCACGATACCCGTTTTTTTCAAATTGGGCTCGGAATTTATGCCGCCTCTCAATGAAGGCTCGATTCTGTATATGCCGACGGCTCTTCCCGGCATCTCGATGACGAAGGCCACTCAAGTCCTTCAGCAACAGGATGCACTGCTCATGCAATTTCCAGAGGTGGAGCGGGTGTTTGGAAAAATCGGAAGGGCGGAGACCTCCACGGATCCTGCCCCCCTTTCCATGGCGGAGACCACCATTACACTGAAACCGGAGGATCAATGGCGACCGGGAATGACATGGGATAAACTGATTGCCGAAATGGACAAGGCCGTCCGTTTTCCCGGAATGCCGAATATTTGGTGGATGCCGATTCAAACCCGTACCGAGATGCTGGCCACCGGTGTGAGGAGCGCCGTGGGAATTAAGATTTACGGACAGGATCTACAAGAAATTGACCATATCGGAAAAAAGATCGAGGGATTGCTGTCTGGAATTCCCGGAACCCGGAGCGCTTTTTCAGAGCGGGTCACCGGAGGATATTATCTGGATTTCATTGTGAAACGCCACGAGGCCGCCCGTTACGGGTTGACGGTCCAGGAGGTGGAGGAGATCGTCGAGGCCGCGATCGGAGGAGCGAATGTGACCATGACGGTGGAAGGGCGGGAGCGCTATCCTGTGAATGTCCGCTATGCACGGGAGCTGCGGGATGATCCGGAACGATTAAAACGAGTACTGGTTCAGACGTCTACCGGGGCACAGGTTCCATTGGAGCAGCTAGCCGAAATACGGATCGCTACCGGCCCCCCCATGATTAAAGATGAAAACGGGTCGCTGGCGGGAATCGTCTACGTGGATGTCTCGGGCCGGGACTTGGGCAGTTATGTGGAAGAGGCCAAACGGGCGGTGAATGAAAAGGTGTCACTCCCTTCGGGATACTCCCTGGGCTGGGCCGGGTCCTATCAATATATGCTCCGTGCCAAGGAAAAGCTGAAGGTGGTGGTCCCGCTCACAATCTTAATCATTTTTGTCCTGCTCTATCTGAACTTTCGCTCGGTAGGTCGTTCGCTCTTGGTGTTGCTCACGGTTCCGTTTTCGCTGGTGGGGGGAATTTTTCTTCTGGCCCTACTAGACTATAATCTGAGCGTGGCGGTCTGGGTGGGGTTGATTGCTTTGGCGGGTGTGGCTACGGAAATCGGAATCGTGATGGTGGTTTATCTTGATCAAGCCTTCAGGAAGTGCCAAAAAGAGGGACGGCTCAACACAAAAGCAGATCTGATCGAGGCTGCCGTGGAAGGAGCAGTCAAAAGGGTACGGCCTATTATTATGACTGCGCTGGCCATCATCGTAGGTCTTTTGCCGATCATGTGGAGCCATGGGGCCGGTGCCGATGTGATGAAACGAATTGCCGCGCCCATGATCGGCGGCATGGTGACCACCACGCTGCTGACGTTGTTTGTCATTCCAGCTATTTATGTGATATGGCAGGGAAGCGGAAATGCTTTCAGAAAGATGAAGAACGAGCGAAGAGGATTTTGAAGAAGACATTCGAGCTAAGCAATAAGCATTAGAGTTGCCTCCTCCACTGATCAAGCCCGGCTAGGACGGCATCATTAAGCCATTCTTGGAAGCGCTGCGAGACAACCTGCTTGTCTTCATTATAAGAAAACTGGAAAACATCCTCACAAAGGAGGTAGGGTCCCTCCAGGGTGGGTTCTTGGTCATCTTCTTTATCCCGATACTCCCGGTATTCCATAAAAGCGGAAGCGGCCATAAGACCCAAGAACTCCACACCTAACGTGTGAAAAGCAAATATAATTTCTGTCTGGCGATCCTCTCTAATTTTTAATCGGACCCAGCCACGATAAGTCCGTGTATCAGCATAGTAGTCTAGTACGTTGACACATTAATATAGAAACATTATAATGACGCATTATCCTACAAGGAGATGCGTCAACCATGCGCCAAACCAAATTGAAGTTGAGCCAGAGAGACCGCCAGATACTGAAAG
>Ga0302046_10000150_pt1 | contig 74697 bp, 63 predicted proteins | sample RVTome_11_FD_200261 | JGI IMG/M metagenome (GOLD analysis project Ga0302046, IMG submission 200261) | Soil microbial communities from uranium-contaminated site in the Upper Colorado River Basin, Wyoming, United States - RVT147D111 (version 2) ... | reverse complement strand
CAGGGGTAAGCAGTGTCATTGGAAGGATGGGCAGGGAGATGGAGAAGGATAGAAGGACAGCAAAACGGTTTGAGGAAATAAGGATAAAAATTCAAAGATGAGCCAAGAGCAGATTTGACCCCAAACCCCCAAACGACCCCAAACCAAGAGCAGATTTGACCCCAAACTAAAATCCTACCAAAAGGGAACTAATCTGGTTTTATTAAGTCCGGATGTTGCTGAAGCATTTCCAAATGAAGAAGCGGTTAATGAAGCGATTCGGTCCCTTGTAAAAGTTGCGCGCCGGTCTTTTCGTGGGACCAAACGAACTCGTCAAAGGAAAAAGCTTCGGGCTTAATGACCCTTCCTGTTTTTTTATGACCTCCCTTTCAAGTGTACATTGGTTATCCTAATAAATATTTTCCTTATTCTTGGATTCCCGCTCCGGTTTTAAACCAAACGAGGACAGGTTCCGCGGGAATGACGGGAGTGGGACTGGGAAAATCTTCATCGTAAAATCCCCCTAGCCCCCTTTGCAAAAGGGGCCCCCTAAGGACAAACCTTAAAAAGAGGATCTTGGTCTGATTATGTGGAAAAAGGGGTAGAATATTGCTATAGTGATGGAGGTATTTTTAGAATAAACCTTTAAAAAACAATTAGCATTGGTATTTAATTTTGGAAAAAAATAAAACATCCTTCTTACTAATTCCATACTATACGGGGTTGGATTCTTTGGAAGATGTTCTCCGGGAGCCAAGGGCCAGGGGTCTTCTTTGGTTAGAAATTCTTTTCAATGACCAAGTGCCTTGGGAAGACTATTTGGATAAACCTGAAATCCAATCGGCTTATCAAAAAGCTTGCATTTGGTATAGCCATTTTAAAACCATGGTTTTATATTCGACTCGGCGTAAACCGCTTAAAACCAAAACTGGTCCTATCGATGAAAAGGATTATCGTAAATTTCTGGAGGCTTTAAATTTTGTCTCAGATTAATGCGGATCACATTCTCACTCTTCTAAAAACCTTTACTCAAGAAAAAAAAAGTCCCCTTGAAATTATTCTAATCGGTGGTTTGGCCCTTCACTTTTACGGGAAAAAGGAGAGGGTTACCGTAGATGTGGACGCCGAGGTTAAGGGAGACCTTGAGGGGTTATTTCATTTTTTGAAGGGCCATCAGATACCGGCTGATCTAAGCGAAAATATTTCTGGATGGTCTGTTGTGGGAATGCCACCCGATTATCAGGAAAGGACCCTTGTGGTCTATGAAGACGCCCTATTAAAAGTCAAAATCCTTTCACCCGTTGATTTTATTGTGGCCAAACTTCGGCGTTTTTCTGAAGAAGATATCAATGACGGAATATTTGTTGCCAAGAAATATAACATTAAACCCGAACAGGTGAAGGAGTCTGCAAACATCGCCATTAAGCATTCAGTAAAAGATACCGCGTTGTTCCCTTTTCGAAAGAACGTTCAACGATTTAATCAGATGTTGAGCGAATGAGAAAATTGATCCTAGAAGAAAATCTATGCTCTTAACCCATCTAAACCCCATTTTAAAAGGAAAAAATTAAAAACCTGGATTCCCGATAAAACCATTCGGGAATGACGGGAGGGAGATCGGAAAACCCTCATCGTAAAATCCCCCTTTCCCCCTTTGCTAAAGGGGGAAATTTAAAACCTGGATTCCCGATAAAACCATTCGGGAATGACGGGTCTAAAGAGAAGAATTTTTTCCTGGGGAGGAGGGGGTTCTCTGGAGCATCCAGTGGGTGAATTTCTTCCGGATCGTTGCCGCGGTAAGCCAGTACCAGCGTTCGTATTTCTTGAGAGCCTCGGCGCGAAATTCCGTATCATCCCGGATTATTTTAGGGGAAGGGATTTTTTCTTGGGATTCGGGTTTTCTCATGACCGCAAAAAGGTGCACATTGGGCAAGTCCCCATCCCGCGATTCCATTCTTTCAACAGAAAAACCGGTTTTATAGGCAAGCCTGCGAAGGGTGACGGGTGAAAAACAGAAGGGGTGGGCAGGGTGAAAAAAATGAGAAAGCCTTGACCCCGGGGCTTCGATATTGGGGACTTCTACAATTAAAAATCCATTGGTTTTAAGTAATTCCTTCAACGATATTAAGACCTGAGTTGGGCTGGTGGTATGCTCAAGAACATGGTTCATGACGATGAGGTCAAATTCCTCATGTTTGAGTTGAGGCGTGATTTCCTGAATTAAACCGGTTCGGACATCCAGACCTTTTTCCTGGCGGGCGTAATCTGATTGTTTTTGGTCGGGTTCTATTCCGATGACTTTTCCGCTATTTCCCACAACGGATTTGATACAGGAGAGGAGTGCCCCCACGCTACAGCCACATTCCAGAATATTCATTCCCGGACTTAAAAAGGGCCGCAACTCATCCAGTATGGGTTGAATTTTTGGAATTCTCCTTTTAAAGAATTTCTCATCGGGGTTCTTTTGGTTTTTGTATTCCTTCCAATAGTGGGTTCGATAATACCCAGAGTTTTCATGATCACTGGGTCTGGGATGGATAAAAACCAATCCACACTCCTTACAGATCACAGTGTTTAAGGAAGCCCCATGCCTCCCTTTTCGGTAGAAGACTTGATAGGAAAGACCTCCGCAAAGATCGCAACCCTGGTTTTGGGTTGTTGCGCCCAAGGGGGATTGAATCGCTTTTTCGGAAATTAGGGCTGTATCAGGATTTTTCGTAACCATCTCAAGGTCTTGCAAGGGTCCTATTTAGTTTCTTTAATACCATAAACGTCAAAGGGTTTTGTGTCAATAATAAATTCGTTTTGTTCTTGAATCCTGTTGGGGGGACTCGTATAATTTTAACGGAGCTTTTTGGAAAAAAGAATCCCCTTCTTTTTGGGGCTCCTAGAAAAATTTTAAAAAAGTGGGCACGAAGGTTTGACTACCTGCTTGGGTTTAAAAATTTTTCTTCCTCATTGACCATTTCATGCCTTTTCTAAAATTGTTTAATTTAGCCAATCTCACCGGGCCTCTTCGGATTGCATTAGCAAAAAAACTTTTTTTAGGGTTTGTGGCAATGGTGGCTTTGACCCTTCTGGTCGGCGGATATGCCTTGGTGAAACTCAATACGCTGAGGGGAATCAGTGAAGGAATGGTCAAACAGGATTTTGTCTTTTCAAAACTCATAAATCAAATGGAAGAAAACCTTCTTGTTCAAAATTTGTATGAAAAACGCTATTCGGTGCTTAAAGATCCCGCCGTTAAAACCCTTTTTGATGATCGCGGAAAAGAGTTTAAACAATTATGGGCGGAGTACCGATCCCATATTTCTCCAGAAGAATCGGGATTACAAAAAATTATGACGTTACACCAAAATTACGAATCCTATGTCAAAAATAAAATAGATTTACTGGATCAAGGGGAAGAACAAAAGGCAGAAACCCTATCAAAGGACTTCATCCGGGTGACCTTTGAAGAGTTAATGGAAAAAATTAAAAAAGTGAACAAGAAAATCAATAAAGAACAAAACGAAAAAATTTTAAAAACACATCAAATTGGAGAAGAAGCTTTTTACGTTACTGTTTTCCTTTGCCTGGTGAGTGGGATTTTCGGGTTTGGGTTTTCCACTTTTTTAATTTATAATTTATCCTCTTCGATTCGGAAACTTAAGGAAGCCACCCGATTTATTGGAGAAGGGAAGTTTGATCGGGTAACTTCAATCCCACAAATAAAAGATGAGGTGGGGGATCTTGCTGAGTCCTTTCAGTGGATGAGCAATCGCCTCCGAACCCTGGAGGAATTGAATCTGGACGCCAATCCTTTAACCCGTTTGCCGGGAAATTTGGCCATCGAAAAAGAAATTTTGACCCGCCTTCATTCCGATTCGAAGTTTGCCTTTTGTCTTGTTGATTTGGACAATTTTAAAGCTTTTAGTGATCGATATGGATATGCCCGGGGAAGTGAATTGCTAAAAGGGATGGGAAGCATTTTGGTGGATACCGTTAAACGGTTGGGGGCTCCCAATGATTTTATCGGTCATATCGGGGGAGATGATTTTGTTTTGGTCATTAGTATGGCCAGTATTTCTCCTCTGTGTGAAGGCATTATTCAACAATTCGATGAACAAATTACCCGTTATTATGATCCTGAGGATGTAAAAAGGGGGTTCATTATTTCCAAGGATCGAAAAGACAAGGAGCAGGCCTTTCCTATCATGACCCTTTCCATCGCAGTGGTCACAAATGATAAAAGGCCTTTAAGCAGCCCTGCACATATCGCTGAAATAGCGGCGCAGCTCAAACAGTACGCGAAAACCTTTTCCAAAAGTCTCTATGTGGTGGATCAACGGAGGTCCCTATGAAGGTGCAAAAAGAAATTATTTCCATTTTTTTGTCGTTTGCCCTATCCGGGTGTCTTACTATTCAGGTTTCCCCTCAAACCCCACCGTTTAATGATTCATCGGGGCCCCTTCACTCGCTAAATTATGCCCATGAGTTGTTCAAGAAAAAAGAATATTCAGATGCTGAAAAGACTTTTCGTTATGTGATAGATACCTATTCCCTTGATCCCCTTTCCGCTGATGCCCGGATTGGGCTGGCATACACCCTTCTTTATTTTGATAATCCAAAACGGGATGAGCTCAAAGCCGTGAAAGAGCTCGAGCAGTTCCTAATACAAAACCCCATGCACCCTCGGGCAAACGAGGTCAAGAATTGGATCAGCTTTTTAAATAACCTCAATGAGGTGAAAATAGAAAATAAACGGTTAAAAGATGACCTTCAGCGTTTAATCGATATTGATATTGAGACGGAGAAAAAAAGGAAAGAAACCCAGGAGGAATTCAAGGAGCCTCAGGAAAAACCCATTGAACCCCCCCAACAAAATTAATGGTTTTTATTTTTGTTTTTTTTGGAACGTTTAATTCCTTCAATAATTACCGTAATTTCCCCTCGGATGGCTTTTTCTTCTAACTGGGTTTTAATTTCCGTTGCCTTTCCCCGAATGAATTCCTCAAAGGTTTTTGTTAATTCCCTTGCCAAGATGATGTCCCGATCTCCGAGAACACTGATTAAATCGGTTAAACAAGATAGAATTCTGTGGGGTGATTCATAAAAAAGAATGGTTTTCGTTTCCTGTTGGAGGGATTCAAACCACCGTTGCCGGGGTCCACGTTTTCTTGGGGCAAAACCTTCGAAGGTGAACCGATCCGGAGGGGCACCCGACCCTGTCAATGCAGCAATTAACGCTGTGGGTCCTGGGATGGGTATGATCCGGATATCACATTGAATTGCCCTTCGAATGAGATAATACCCGGGATCACAGATGGTGGGGGTTCCCGCATCACACAGCACCGCAATATGATTTCCTTCTTTTAATTTATTGATTAAAATTTCGCTTTTTTCTTCTTTATTAAAGTCATGGTAACTGGTTAGAGGGGTATGGATTTGAAAGTGGTTTAAAAGTTTTTTGGCATGGCGAGTATCCTCTGCAGCGATGATGTCCGCTTCATGAAGCGTTTTTAACGCTCGGAGGGTAATATCCTCCAGGTTTCCAATGGGGGTGGAAACGACGAAAAGTTCTCCTATTTTCTCAATCATATTTTACCTGTTTTCTCTTCCATTAACCCTTTCCCTAAGGGGAGGTGTAAAGACCGGGGAGAAAGTGGGGCTGATTTCATTAATATGCCAGAGCATGCATTGAAAATCCAGTCCCCTAACTTACCCTCTCCCCTAAGGGGAGAGGAGTGGTTTGGGCTCTTTCTCCCCAACGGGAAGAAAGATATTTTGGGATTTTCTCCCGAGAAGGATGGGTTTTAATTTTAAAATCCCCCCCCGACCCTTCTTTTTTTTTTTAAAAAGCATTTAAGGGGAGAGATCTTGTTTAAAGAGAGTGATTTGAGATTGGAAATCTTTTTCAATAAAAATATAAATCCCCTTGTTTGGGTTCGTATTTTTTGGTAAATTAGATTGTTTTTATTATGTGTAAAAGGAGGAAGGATGAATATTTGCGTTGTGGGAACAGGTTATGTGGGATTAGTGACAGGGGCCTGTTTTGCGGAATTCGGCAATAAAGTGGTTTGTGTGGATAATGACGAAACGAAAATTCGGAATTTAAAAAGAGGAATTTTGCCCATCTATGAGCCTGGCCTTGAAGAAATTGTGCGAAAAAATTCAAAGGAAGATAGGCTTTCGTTTACAACCGATTTGGGAAATGCGATCCAACAATCCTTGGTGATTTTTATTGCAGTGGGTACGCCTTCGCGGGAAGACGGTTCGGCGGATCTTTCTTACGTGGAAGGTGTGGCACGAGAGATTGCAAGTCACCTAAATGGATATAAGGTGATTGTGACCAAAAGTACCGTTCCAGTAGGAACGGGGGCTAAAATTCAAGAAATTATCCAGAAAAACAAAAAAGAGGGAGGGGAATTTGATATCGTTTCCAACCCCGAATTTTTGCGGGAAGGATCTGCGATTGAAGATTTTATGAGGCCCAACCGGGTGGTGATTGGGACCAATGGTTCTCAGGCCATTGCGATTCTAAAAGACCTTTACCGTCCTTTATACTTGATAGAGACTCCCTTTGTAATTACCGATGTAGTGAGTGCGGAGATGATTAAATATGCCTCTAACGCCTTCCTTGCCACTAAAGTTTCATTTATCAACGAAATGGCCGCCCTCTGTGAGCGGGTCAACGCGGATGTGCATCAGGTTGCGAAAGGGATGGGCCTTGACCGGCGGATTGGGTCCAAATTTTTGCACCCGGGGCCTGGATTTGGTGGATCCTGTTTTCCAAAAGATACAAAAGCCCTTACACAAATTTCCCGTGAACAAGGGTATACATTTGAAATTGTTGAAGCGGTCATCCGCGTCAATGAAAAACAGCGGGACAGAATGGTGGAAAAAATCCGCGGGGCTGTTGGGGATCTTCAAAACAAAACCCTAGGGGTCTTGGGCCTTTCCTTCAAACCCAATACGGATGATATTCGGGAAAGTCCTTCCGTGGCAATTATTGAATCCCTTTTAAAGAAAGGAAGCACGATCCGGGCTTTTGATCCTATTGCAATGGATGAGGCAAAAAAGGTATTAAAAAATGTATACTATGGGTCTGATGCCTATGAGACTGCCAAGGGATGCGATGCTCTGATTCTCATGACCGAATGGAATCAATTTCGAAATCTTGACCTTGATAGAATTAAATCGATTATAACCCAACCGGTTTTTATTGACCTTCGCAATGTCTATGATCCTTTAAGAATGGCAAAACTGGGTTTCCGCTATATCGGTGTTGGCCGTAAGCCGTCCGAATTTTAATTAAAAAACCTCAAAATCCAAATCCCAAATTTTAAAACAAAATAAAACACCAAGATCCAAACAAGGCCAAAGCCTGGATAATCTGAATTCCAAAAATAGAAGCACCAATTTTGGAAATTCAAAAATAATTCCAGTGTTAAAGGTGCTAGGGGAAAAAAACTCCCCCCGACAGTCCTCCTTTTCCCTTCTTTTCCCTTGCCTCGAAATTCGTCTTTGGATTTCGAGTTTATCCTTTTTGAGGTCCGTTCGTGAAGATTAAAATTTAAAAATTTCCACGGCAATGACACAAAAGACTCTGTTCCTCTTCTGTTTCCAATGAAGACAAGGTTCGGAATGATAAATGGAAGGTAGGGAGTTTTGGTGGAAAAAAAAGAAGATTTTACGGTTTTGGTTTCACGTGGCAACGATCACATTCCGCCAACGGGAAGGCTACCCGGCCGTGGCACCTTCCACAGTATTCCCCATTGGTAATCTTTACCATTGAAATGGGGTTTGCCCCTTTTTTCATGATAAAAATACTTGGATGACAATTGGCACAATCCAGCCAATAGGTGTGGGGGAAATGTGGGAAGATGACGTTCGGCATTGCACCGATGGCGGGAATTTCGATGTTAAAATTAAAAGGAGGGGTGGGTTTCTTTTCCCCAGAAAGGTCATCCCGGGGATGAATCACCACAGCATCTTTATTCATGGTATAAAGGGCTTCTCCGCTGGCACGGCTCATTCCCCCCGAAGTAACCCAATTGGGCAATCCCAGAGAATCGGTAGGAAGTTCCCTTAGGGCGGTGGGGGGATTACTATTTTGACGTGCATAGGGGGGGCCCGGCTCGGGAAAACCGTTGGGTTCAGAAAGGTTCCCCGAATAGGAAAGAAAATCCATTCCCGGTGGGGCCTGTTGTACAACTGGTGCTGGAGGGGGGGTAAGGGTTGGACCCGTGGTTTGGGTTGAGGAGGGTGGCGTGGCTTGCTGGGTTTGAGCACAGGCATAAAGAATAAAAATAGCTACGGTGAACATTAAAGAAAAAAATACGATGTGTTTCCTTATATTCATTTTATTTTTCCTTAAAGGCCAAGAAATTTAATTTTTAAACTCCAAAAATAAATGGCAAAAAGTCAGAAAAAAGCAAGTCTCACTGGGGAAACCCCTCCAGAGGGCCCGTTGTCATCCCTGGCCTCCCAGCATGACAGCGTGCGCAATTAACCGGTTTCCACGAAATGGTTCCATCATGGCATTTTCCGCAAAACTGTCCATCCACAATTTTTTTCATGTCGATATCGTTGGAGCCGGCCCTCATTTCAAAAATGGCTGGATGACACACCTTACATTTAAACTCTGCCCGATGAATCCAATGGGGAAAAATCACGGGAGGCATCCCACGTTTTTCCGCTTTGCTGTTTAGAACGATATCTCCATAATAACCCGCAACTTTTTTGCTGAAAAGAGCGGGAAGGGTGAAACAGGCCAGGATTAATAAAACGGCGAATATTATTTTATTTTTCATTCCGTATCCTTTTTCCTAAAATAACGCCAGAAGGTTTAGTAACGATCAAAAAAAAATAAGATGAAGGCACCATCCAAAACATTTTAAACGTAGTTACCATAGGGGTCAAGCATATGTCAATAAAAATCTGTTGAAGGGGTTGGCAAGAAAAAGGAGACTTTGGTTTTTTTAAAGAACCTGAGGGGAAAAGGTTTATGATTTGCATTTCTCTGAATCATTCAAGGAGATTTCATATAAATGAAAATAAACGGAGGGGGTTTTGGATTAAAAAAGAAAAAATTTACAGATAAATTGAAAAAAGGTTCGGTTGTGATCAAAAACCAAGTAAAAAAGAGATTTTTGCTTGACATAACCTCTTCATTTTTATTAATTTAACCTTGAAAATAGCGGAGATAGGAGAATTTTAAGTGCCTAATGCGTAATGGAGTTTACCCTTTGGTAGAACATGACCACTAGACGTCTATTTTTTATTTTATCCTGTTTGTTGATAACGGTGGGAGGGTCCTATTGGTCCGCACAGGGTAATTCCATTATACAATCACGGCACGATCTGACCTTTTTTAACCAACGGGGTTACGGAACGGACACCGGTCCCATGACCGGTGCTGCCTTTAACAATTATCAAGAAACCTGTATTTATTGTCACACCCCCCACAACGCCAGTCCCGTTGCCCCTCTGTGGAACCGTGAGTTGCCTGAACTGACTGAATACCAAATGTATTCCAGTCCCAATTTTGATTCAAAGGTGGGGGTGGGTCCGGATGGGGTTTCGTTAGCATGTCTTTCCTGTCATGACGGGTCTGTTGCAGTAGATTCTGTACTAAATCCGCCTAAGTACCACGCTTTTGATGATTCGGGAACACATTACCGAATGAGCCTTGAAGGGCAATCCGGAAGTGACAGTTGTGGGAAATGCCACAATCGCTCAGAGGGTGCCTATGGTGGGTTAAGCGGGGCCCACGACGCAACAATTCGGTATTTAACTAAAAATTTAAGAGATGATCATCCGATTTCTATTAAATTTCCAACTTGGGACCTTGATCCCGGTTTTAATCAACCCATGATTCCAAAGGAAGACGGGGGCCGCATGTTTCCCAATGGGGTGCAGACTTTTGAAGGGGACAAGGTTCAGTGTGCCTCCTGCCACGATCCCCATGATCCCGATGAAAAGGATATGGAAGGGAGAGACCCGTTCCTTAGAGTTTCAAATAAAGGGAGCGCATTATGCTTAACCTGTCATTCAAAATAATGAAACATGGAAAAAACACAAAAGGGGAATAGAGTTTGTTTTAAAAAGAAAAAGGAAATGAAACTTGAAATGAAAAAAAAGGTTTCTTTTATCATGGTCCTCCCTTTGATGGGTTTAATGGTAGGATGTGCCGGTACCCCAGCTCCCACCCGAGATATGGTTTGGCCTTTACCGCCGGATCCACCGCGGATTAAGTTTGTTAAAAGTATTACCTCTGCAGGTGAGGTTGGAAAAGAATCTTTTTTTGGAAAAATTAAACGGGTATTGGTTGGAGGTGATCCCGAAGCCCGTTTGGTGAAGCCTTATGCGGTTCATGCGGATCAAGAGGGAAGAGTTTTTGTTGTCGATACAGGTTGGAGAAAGGTACTTGTATTCGACTACCCCAATGGAAGGTTTTTTATTATCGGTGTGGATGGACCTGGAATGCTCAGTGGGCCTGCAGGGGTGACGACGGATTCGGAAGGCAATATTTATGTGGCGGATGGTCTACAAAGGCGGGTCGTGGTTTATGATCGGGAGGGGCAGTTTATTTACGCCATCGGAAAACGGGGCCAATTCGATCAACCTGTTGCCGTTGCGTTGAATGAACCCTTAGCCAGGATCTATGTTGTAGATCGAAAAAAACATAACCTACAGGTTTTTAAATTGGGAGACGGGGAATTCCTGTTTGAAATCGGACAAAGGGGAACTGAAAAAGGGGAGTTTAATGTTCCCACCCATCTTTTTATTGATTCAACAGGAAGAATTTATGTAACGGATACCTTTAATTTCCGTGTTCAAATTTTTGAACCGGATGGCACCTTTGTGTCCACTTTTGGCGCCGTAGGAACCGCCTTTGGTCATTTTTCAAAACCCAAAGGAATTGCGGTGGATAAGGAAGGGCATATTTATGTGGCGGATGCCGCATTTAACAATGTTCAAGTCTTTGATGATCAAGGCCGGTTGTTGCTCTTTTTTGGGGGCTTTGGTTACCAACCGGGACAGTTCTGGCTTCCGGCGGGAATGGATATTGATAACCAGAATCGGATTTATGTGGCTGATCAATATAATCATCGGATCAATGTTTATCAATACATCAGTCAATCTGAGCCGACCTCTCAAGACCCTTCCAAAGAAAAAGAGAAAGCCCAGGTTGTTGATGAAATTCAAGAGGGATCATAATGAAAACTTTTTTTGATTCATCTCAAAAATCCCAAACCCAGGGGATAAAAGGAAATCCGGTGAAAATAAAATTGGGAATTTTTGTTTCTGCTCTTTTGGTTTTTATTGGTGCGATTCCTTTTTTATTTGCATCCGAGGATGTCCGGCACACCAAACATAATTTGGCCGCCAATCCGGACATTAGGGCGTCCGATGGAACCATAAAACTGAGACAAGAAATCTGTGTTTTTTGCCATACCCCCCACGGTGGAAGAACCGACGTGGCGGGAGGAGCGGCTCCCCTTTGGAACCGCCGGATTCCGCCTGACCCCACACAAAACAGCAGTTATTACATTCCCTATTCCAGTCCTAACTTTGATGCAAAAGACACCACCAATACCCCCGGGAAACCCAAAGGGGTTTCTCTGGATTGCCTCTCTTGCCATGATGGGACCATTGGGTTTGACGCTTTGATTAACTTTCCAGGTTCAGGGGGATATTTTTCCGTCAATAAAACCGGGTTTGGGTTTGGAGGCGCGGTGGGTACCGGGAACCTTACCTTAACAGGTCCTGCGGCCAATACCAGTTCTGTGGGGGATTCTACGAGTTTTAATGAATTATTAAGGGATAGTACTGCGGGGGGATTCGCTTATTTTGAAAGCGATGGGGTTACTCCTTCGGGAATTTCAGGTGCGGCCCCTTTTCCAAACTTAACCACGGATTTATCAGATGATCATCCCATTAGCATGGCCATTCCCTGCGGAACCGATCCCCAATTTAATGAGATTTGCATAGGGATTGCGAGCAAGGGAGGGAGGATCCAAGGGACCAACTCCGTGATGTGGATCTCCCGGGATCCTAGTGGCGGAGGAAATTACCCCCTTCCCACGGATAAAAGTGACCGGCTTAGGGCATACCCTTCAAACCCTCAAAATTTAAATGAACCGTATATTGAATGCGCTTCATGTCACAACCCCCATGAAGCAAGTGGTAACCCCAATTATCCCTCGGGTCAACCGCCCGCAAACGTGGATCCCCTTGTGGAACCAAGGTCGGTAAACAATTCCCTCTTTCTTCGAATGGCGTCTTATGTTGGAGCAAACAACCAAGACCGAAACAGGGGGAGTCTTGTTTGTCTTTCATGTCATGCGAAGTAGGGAGCAGTGATCGGATTTTTACAGTGTGGGTAGGGGTAAGTGTACTCTACCCTCTTTTTGTATAAAAAGGGTTCATTAGAAAGGGGATTCTTGTGGGAAAAGCCATAGGGATTTTAATCCTGTTTTTCCCATTGTTTTTTTCCTGTCATGTGTTAACAGAAAAAAAAAGATCTCAAGGGGAGGTACTAGGAAATGGTTCACATCAAGATCAGGAACAAATAATGGCTACCGTAGATGGCGTTTCCATCACTTCCCAACATGTGAAGGGGATGGAGCGGGAACTTCTTCCTCAATTTTCCGGTCACCAACATCTCTCCGATGAAAGAATGGGAGCGGTAAAAAAAAGGGCCCTGGTCGATTTAATTCAAAAAGAATTGATTTTCCAAGAAGGCAAACGTTTGGGGATTAAGGTTTCATTAGAGGAGATTTCCCATGAGGTTTCAAAAATTGAAAACCGGTTTCCCTCCGCCAAGGCTTTTGATGAACGCTTGGTTTTAGAAAATTTAACCGAAAATGAAATCCACAGAGGGGTTGAGCGTTTTTTATTAATACAAAAAACCCTTCAACAGGAAATTGAAAAGAAAATTTCCTTTGATGAAGAGGATTTGGAGCACTATTACCGGGATCATCCGGAGAAGTTTGTGTTACCCGAACAGATTAGGATCCGGCAGATTTTGTTAGGTGTTCTACCGTCAGCTTCCACCGAGGATTGGGAAAATACTCAACAGACTGCGATGAAACTCATTCAGAAAATCAATGAAGGTGAAGACTTTGAGGCCCTTGCTCAGGTTTATTCTGATGATGGGCAGACCCGGGATAAAGGAGGAGACCTTGGATGGGTACACCGGGGCCAAATGAGCTTAAGGGAGGTGGAAGAAATTGCGTATCGGTTAAAGGTGGGGGAAACCAGCGATCCGATTCGGACTTTATACGGCTACTTTATTATCCGGGTAGAAGAAGTAATGCCTCAGCGTCAGCTTCAATATTTGGAAATTAACAAAGGTTTACTTAAAGAAGAACTTAAGCGTTCGGCCATAGAAAGGCGAAAGGAGAAATGGTTGAAGGGGCTACAAGAGAAAACAGAGATTAAATTATTCATTCCTCAATAGATGTTCATGCCAGGGGGGTTGGGCGTTGCCGATTCCTAAGCAGGGTAGAAAGGTTGATTCCCCTTTGCTGGATCAAGATCAGGTTCTATTGAAAGCAGTGCCATATATTCACTCTTTCTGACCGATCGGTTAAGGGAACCCTGCAAAAAAAAGGTTGAATGAAGAGGTATGTCGATTTCCTCCATATTCCGGTTACAGTGGATTCGTGTTCTGGCCTGTGTAATTATTTTTCTATTTTTGCATTTCCAGAAGGCTCAGAGTCGTGTCTTGAATTTGGGAGGGTCCGCTGAATTAATTTATTCGAGTTCTTGGACAGAACAAAATTCTGAGGAAACCCAAGTTGAAACTCTTCAGCAACGATACCATTTAGGAAATACCGGAGATCTCTGGGACCCCCGTCTCGGAACCTTTCATCTCAGTGGGACCTTTTTGGATTTAAAAAGTTATGGGGATGGGAGCAACAGTGATCTGGAAATTTTGGATTTTAATAGTTCTGCCAACCTTTTCCCGCGCCTTTTTCCGTTAACCCTATATGCCCAACGGGTGGCCAGTGATAATGAAACCAGTGTCATTACAAAAGATACCCGAACGACCTATGGTTTAAACTGGGTCCTCCCTTTAAGGAATTTCCCAACCCTCCGTCTTAATTTACAACAATCGGACCTGGAGAGTGATTTTTCTCCAAACAGTACTTCCCGGTTTATTAATCTCACCGGGGATGGAAAATACCGCCAAATGAACATCAGGGCCAGTACCCAATATACCGAACTGGAGGTTGACGGGAGTTCCTCTCACGACAGCTATAGCCTGAACCTCAATATGGACGGGCCTTTGGATCTTTCGGAAACCTTGACCCTGAATGCTTTTGCCACCTATGCCAACCGCGGAGGGACACCGGTTGGAGGCCTAGGAACCTTTCAGGAGAGGGGAGTCGGGTTATCTCTATTTCACCGTCCGACGTTAAACTTTAATCAAAGTGCCAGTTATAGTTTTTATGATACCCCGTCCAATGTGACCTTTCAACGCCATGTGATTAACTATGGGGCAAACGGAAGGCCCACCACGAATACGGACCTGGGGGGTAATCTTCGGTTTTTGCGTTTCGAAATTGATGATGTTGAAATCAATTCCTTATTCACGAATCTTCATGGTTCCTGGAGACCTCTATTTGGTCTGAATATTTCTCCCTCCTTATCGGGGGGGCTTACCGACACCAGAGGGGCTTCCCAATCGGATGTTAAATTCGAAAGGATCAATGTGGTAGTGAGTTACCTTCGGTCTTTATGGGATTTTATTCGATGGAATTCAGCCGTGACCTCGGGTCTGGGAATAAATTGGACCGAGGGAGGTGGGGCCTCAACACGGACCTGGGACTTTCCTTTAAATTTTTCCACCACCTGGGATAATTTGGATTACCGGTATGTTTATGTCGCATTAACCTATAATTATTATTTCATTAGGGCAGGCGGTACCGGAGAAATCACTGATAAGACCCAGGACCATCACGTTCAATTTACGGCCAACAGTCGTTATTTTCGAAATTTATTATTTCGGGGGGATAATCTCTTTTTAGAATACCTGCAAAGTTTTACCGTTCGGAAAGGTGGATTGGTAAAAGAACATACGTTTCTCACCAATCTTCAGGCCACCTATTATCTCCCCCGGGGGGTAACCGTTAAAAGTGGGTTCAACCATTTAGATATTTCCGGAACCCCGGGCCAGGTTTCCGATTCCGTTTTTAGTGAATTGCAATGGAATACCGTTGTTTTGCGCTCCCTTTCGGTGGTGTCTTCGGTCCGTCAAACCTGGCAGTTTAATGAGTATGCTGAAGATGTGGAAACACTTTCAGGAAATGCGACACTGGGGTACCAAATTGGATTGGTTTCTTTAAGTGCCCAATATACGGTTTACTTAAATGAGACCGATACCTCCGATATATTAACCCAAACGGTTTATTTGAGAGCGGTGAGACCTTTTTAAATGAAAAAAATTTTCCTGGAAAATGCCCAAGGGTTTTTTTTAATAGGGTTTTCCCTTTTAGGGATCTTCCTTTCGGCTTGCGGGGCACCGGTAACAAAAGAAAGGGTCACGTTGGAATGGCCTTTTCCTCCGGACCCACCCAGGATTGCCTATGAACAAAGTCTTTCCTCCATTAGGGATTTGGAACCAGCCCCATCTTTTTTTAGGAGATTGGGAAATCTCCTTTTTGGAAAAGAAGAGGTTCCTGTTTTGGTCCGTCCTTTTTCACTCTGTGCAGAAGGAGGAAAACTTTATGTTGGGGATACAGGTCTACAGGTTGTTCATATTTTTAACTTGAAAACCAAGGAATATAAACAGGTATTTCGGTTGAAGGATCCCTACCGGATCCTTTCCCCTGTTGGCGTGACGGTTGATTCCAAGGGGAATCTGTTTGTTTCCGATTCTGAATGGAACAAAATCTTTGTTTTTAATCCGGAAGGAAAATTCCTTCGTGAATTTGTTGAGGAAGGGGAAGTAGGTCGTGTTGCAGGAATTGTCTATAATCCTTTGAACGATTTCGTTTATGTTTCCGATACCGTTGATCACCGTGTGGTGGCCTATTCCTTAGAAGGGAAAAAACAATTTCAATTTGGCCATCGCGGGGGGCAAGCGGGAAGTTTTAATTTTCCGACCCATTTAGCGGTCAATAAAGTCAGTGGGGAAATTTATGTAACCGATTCAATGAATTTCCGGGTTCAGCATTTTGGACCGGATGGAAAATTTTTATCAACTTTTGGTTCATTGGGTCGAACCATAGGCAGTTTTTCCAAACCCAAGGGAGTGGCTTTAGATACTCAGGGGCTAATTTATGTGGTTGATGGGATCTATGATACGGTTCAACTGTTTAATGCCAAGGGAGCCTTATTAATGAATTTTGGAATCAGTGGCATTAAGCCCGGGCAGTTTTGGCTCCCTGCGGGGATTGCCATTGATGAGGAAAATCGGATTTTTGTTGCGGATACGTTTAATTTCCGGGTGCAAATATTTAAATTTTTAGATTCCAGCGGATAGTTGGGTTTGAAATTTTGGTTCCAAGTTTGTTTAGAAAAGAACGCGTTGAGGCGTTTATACCTCTGGTTTTTCTTGACATAAGAGACCGTGTTTGATTAAAGTAAAATTAAATTCTCGAGGAGAAAAGGGGCAAGAGTCAGTGAAAAAAATACGCAGATTAGGGACGTTCTGTTTCGCTCCAATTTTTGGTCTATTTCTTTTTATAAGCGTGGTTTTTTTCGGGGCCCATAGTGCGATTACACAAGCACCTCCAGGTTTACCTACCCCACCTCCCCCTGTTTTGGAAGATGTGGTAAACACCCGGCATAATCTTTCTGCTACCACCCCTGATCAGGCAAAATTTGAAAGCCTATATGGAAGCGGTTCATCGCGCAATATATTTACAACGGAAACCACCGAGATTTGTGTTTTTTGCCACACCCCCCACGGTTCCAATGCCGCAGGGGCGGCATTTAAAGCCCCCATATGGAATCGAAACCTTTCAACCGCATCGTATATTCTTTATGATCAAACTTGGAGCAAAAGTTTTGAAGGGGAAGTAAACCCTGGAGCCCCAACGGGTTATTCCCGGCTTTGCCTTTCCTGCCATGACGGCACCATTGCGCTCGGGTCAGTTGTTAATCGTCCGGGATCGGGAGGATATAATGCGGATCCCTTCAACTTGACCTACCCCAATGCCAATCAGGTTCCTCCCATTCCAAACACCATCCCGGTAGGTAGTGGAGAGAAAACAGGTGATACAAGGCGACTGGGGACCGATTTAAGAAATGACCATCCCATTTCCTTTCGGTTTGATACGCAACTGGCGGTTCTGGATACCGAGTTAGTGGATCCGGGGCCCAACCAACAGGTCCCCGCAAAGGTGAGTGATGCCACCCCCATTTCCCCAATGAGGCGTTATGATGGCGCGACGGTGGGGGTCTATGATTCTGTTCAATGCACTTCCTGTCATAATCCTCATGCGGTGACCTATCCAAAATTTCTGAGAGCCAACTGGTTTCATAATGAAACCAACAATCCCGATCCTTCACGAAACCACCCGGGTGAACCCATTCTCTGCATTTATTGCCATGAAAAGCCGGGTTGGATTCAAAGTACTCATTCGGTTAGTCAGGCCGTTCGAAACAAGTATCCTTTGGTTAACAATGATCCCAATAATCCCTCTTCGGGATACGACTATGATGGATCCCATGCCGTTGGGGAATTTGCCTGTAGAAACTGCCATGATCCCCATACCGCAGAAGGAGCCAAGCGCCTTCACCGGGAAGGGGTGGATACCTTTGCCGGAAATGATTCGGTAGAAAATACCTGTTACCTTTGTCATTCCCCCAATACTGCTTCTATTACCCCACTCCTCCCTGCAGGTGATCCCACCTCGCCTTCCTTTCCCCGATTTATTGACAATGGCCAGACCGTTGCACCCGACATCTATTCAGAGTTTGCAAAGGATACATTGGAACCCAGTTGCATCACCTTTCCCGAGTGTGGAAGCGCTATGAATCTTCGTTTGGATGCGTTAAATCCAAGCCATTCCCCCTTCTTCCTAGCAAGACCTCAGGAAGGAGTTCAACTCATGAGTCAAGGGGTGTCGGAGACGCCAGCGAGGAATGAAGAAACCCCGGGATCAACGACCCCGGACCTTCCCCACGTGGAATGTGTAGATTGCCATAATCCACATCAAGTCATTAGTCCCGCAATCGATCCGCCAGGGCGGATTAAGGGAATGAAGGGGGTGGGAATTGATAATGACCTCACATTTGGCAATCCAATTGTTGTAGGACGCGGGGAAATTGGAACAGACATTGATGGTCGTAGCACGGACCGCGACCCTTATGTGTATGAAGTCTGCTTCAGGTGTCATGGAAACAGCTATACCAATATTTTTGGCCCCAATGTGATCAACAACAGTAGTGAGGATCGCTTTCCTCAAGGGCAAGTTACAACTTTGGTTCCCAAAAGTACACAGGAAGATGGGCTTGGGACGGTTACCCTGGATCCCTTTGTGACTTCGGTACGGTCCGATCCCAGGGCCCCGGCCCCCAATAACCTCAGTTTCAGTTTTAAAGGTTTTAGCAACAAGTTTAAAGAGTTTAATCCTCGAAGTGATATGGTCATTACGGACAGTTCAGGTACCCCAAGAACCATTTCAAACAATAATACCGCATATCATCCGGTGGTAGCTCGTGGAAGAAACGGAACCACTCAGCTGGCAAACCAATTGGCTGGTGCATTTCCAACCGCGGCGGATCCCACACAACGGACCATTAATTGCACGGATTGCCACAATAACGATGCGACCTCCAGTTCCACACTTCAAATGGGCCCTGTGACCTTTAGCAATTTAAGGCCAACCGATGAGCCTCCTCCGGTATTTCAAGATTCAAGCTCCGACCCTGTGGGGCCTCATGGTTCTAGAAATATCCGGATTTTAAGGGCCAGATACAATACGGATATTTTGGATCCTGCCCGCTGTTTTGAAAGGGGAAATCCGACGCTGGCACAGTGTTCCGGAAGTGATGGATACAATGCGGGGTGGTTTGATAACTTCCTTTTGTGTTTTCAGTGCCACAACCGCAGGGCCTTTGATCCTAATTTTGGATCGCGGACCGATCCCAATTGGAGCAATTTCTTTGGAATGCCGACCAACCCCGATAATCATTGGAACGGAAATCTTCATATGTATCATCTTCAGTACAGCGGTGCCATGTGCCATGAATGTCATTACAATGTTCACAGCAATGTTGAAGCGCAAAATACGATTTATGGGGATGGGTTAGGGAATATCGCAAACCAAGGACCACCTTGCAATAACAATCCTGGTTATCCCTGCCTTCCGCCCGATTCAGAGGATGGAATATTTGATGGAGTTGTGGATACCCATCTGATTAACTTTGGGCCTCAGGCGGAAGGGACCATTGATGTGAAACCCAAATGGGCCTATGTTTGGGATAGCTCGGTGAGTGCCTACCGTTTTAAATGCTATCTTCGTTGCCACAATGAGACCATGGATACATGTGCTTACCAAACAATGAATCCTAACGAAGAGGCCGATAATGATGCTTTTAACCCCGCTTTTCCTGGAAGGGGAACTCAAGGAACCACCTGGTGTGCCGGTGGTGCGACAGTGGATTAACCTCTTGTGGTTTAAAGGGTATAAAAAGTGTTTAAAAAAATATTAATCAATCGACGATTAATAAACCTTTATGGGTTAGTGTTGTTTATAGTGAGTCTCATTCTCCCGTTATATGGAATGGCCACAACACCCCCTCCAGGAATGGTATATGTCCCTCCGGGGTCATTTATAATGGGAAGCACCGAAAAGGATGGAATCATTGGCGTTTCTGTGGGGGTGGATGAGGTTCCCCAATTCAAAGTTCATTTGCCAGGTTTTTTTATCGATCAGTATGAGGTCACAACCACAAAATACAAAGAATTTTTGGATGATACAGGAAGGGAACCTCCTGGAGACAAACATCATCCCGAAGTTTATCCATGGAAACGTGATGGGGGAGTTCCCCCCGAGCTTGCGGACCACCCGGTTATTTATGTTTCCTGGTTTGATGCGGACGCATATTGTCGGTGGGAAGGGAAACGGCTTCCCACAGAACAAGAATGGGAAAAAGCGGCGCGAGGGACGGATGGGCGAATATGGCCTTGGGGAAACACGTTTGATCCTGCGAAGGCAAATGTCAGGGAATATTGGTTTCAGGTATATGATCGTGAAAAAGACCCGGGGACAGTTACTAAAAGAGACTATTCAGGCACCACACCCGTGGGAAGTTTTCCAGAAGGGGTTAGCCCCTTTGGGGTATACGATATGACCGGAAATGTGGCGGAATGGACGTCTTCTTGGTACCAGGCCTATCCAGGGAGTACTTTAAAAAGGAAGGCCTTTGGAGAGGTGGTTCGGGTTTTTAGGGGAGGTTCTAATGTTCTTGAGGGAAACCTCTACGGGCGCGCAGCCCACAGAACCACTTCAACCATTCCGGAAAAGAAGCATCGCTCTTTAGGTTTTCGTTGCGCCAAGGATGATGAATAAAAAAAAGAGGATAGAAAAGGGCTTTGTTGTCGCTGTTTTAATTTTTCTATCTATGGGATGTGTGAACAAGGGAAATCGTTTGGGTGATAAGGAAAAATTTTTGAACGAAAAAAATAGGCCTAAAGGAATGGTTTTAATTCCGGCCGGGAAGTTTCTCATGGGAAGTACAAAACAGGATGGGGGAATAGGGATTGATATTGGTGTGGATGAACTCCCACAACACACGGTTGATTTACCTGCTTTTTACATGGATCAATTTGAAGTGACCAACAGCGAATATGGAATGTTTAGAGAGGCTACGGGACATCCGGCTTCGGCCCTGCTGACGCAGGAAGATTTCACCAGTGTCTATCCTAAACCAGAGGATAATCACCCGGTTTTGGATGTCAATTGGAATGATGCCGACGCTTTTTGCCGTTGGGCGGGAAAAAGGCTTCCCACGGAGGCGGAATGGGAGAAAGCGGCACGAGGAACGGATGGGAATTTTTGGCCCTGGGGAAATGAAGCGGATCCAGGAAAAACAAATACCCGGGAGTCAAGACATTTCTGGACCCACCCTGTTGGGGGAAAAAAGGGGGATGTGAGCCCCTATGGGGTTTATGACATGGCGGGAAATGCGATGGAGTGGACCTCCTCCTGGTATGATGCCTATCCGGGAAGCCCGTTAAAAAGAAAGGCATTCGGAAAAAGTTTCAAGGTTTTGAGAGGTGCATCATGGGGAACTGAATTCTTTCCCTTTTCACGGGTAACCCACCGGTTTAGCGTTTTGCCCGGGCTTGCCCAACCTGATTTTGGAATTCGATGTGCGAAAAATGTGGAATAATAAAGCGAATATAATATTTCAACTCTTTTCTCAGTTTTTTATTTTTATGATAATGGGAGGGTGCCTTTTATCTAAGGTAGACCCTATACCTTTCCCTCAGACTACCCAGGGAATGGTTTTAATTCCAGAGGGTTATTTTTGGATGGGAAGTACCGAAAAGGATGGTCTCATCGGAATTGACGTTGGAGTGGATGAGATTCCCAAGCAAAAAATATTTTTACCCTCCTTTTATCTTGATCAATTTGAGGTAACCAATCGGGCCTATAAGATTTTTGTGGACGTTACCCAGAGAGGAAATAAAATCCCCGGTTATTGGGTAAAGGGATCTTACCCACTCGGAAGCGGGGATGAACCTGTATCCGATACGGATTGGTTTGATGCCTATGCCTATTGTGACTGGACGGGGAAGCGACTCCCCTCAGAGAGAGAGTGGGAAAAGGCTGCGAGGGGAAATGATGGGCGAATATGGCCTTGGGGCAATCAAATCCAAGATGGAGCAGCCAATACTGCAAATGAAGGATGGGAATGGAAACGGCCCATTGGGTCCTATGATTTGGATACGAGCCCATTTGGGGTTTATGATATGGCTGGCAATGTGAGGGAATGGACCTCCTCCTGGTATGAGGCTTATCCCGGCAGCCGCCTAAAACGTAATGCGTTTGGAAAAAGCTTTCGTGTTATCAAGGGAGGCTCCTATGCTGACAGTGGCGCCATGACCCGTTTGGCACATCGAATTGCGGTTCGGGCGACCCATGATCCCGATGGGGACCGAACCTGGCATACCGACTATGCAAATGGTTTCCGTTGTGCCAAGGATATTGAGGAGAAATAGAAAAATGAGAACTCGTTTGCCGGAGGTGATAAAAAATAAAGTGGGAGTGTATTCTCATTGGATGGGTTTAATAATATCGGTTTTTTTATTCCTCGGGGTGGTCAACGGATGTGGTGGGAAGAAAAGCTCGGATGTATGGATACAACCGGATTTTTGGTATTTTACCGATAAAACCATGCGGCTTGACGAAATGGTTCGAATGCCCGAAAAATCTTCCAAAGGGGAGGTGAGGTTTATCTGGGTGGATCAAAGGAATCCAGACATTATATACGCTGGAACGGATGGCGGTTTGTTTAAAAGCTCCAACCGGGGAAATGAATGGTTTCCCATTAATAATGGTCTGACCAACTTTGGGGTTTTATCCCTTGTTCAAGACCCCGCAAATCCGATGCACCTTTTTGTGGGAGTTCGAAAATCCATGGAAGGTTTTGGGGGAGTTTACGAATCCACAACTGGAGGAAAAACCTGGAGGTTTATGGAAAATGGCCCAAAAGAATTCTCAATAAATTCCCTTTTAATAGACTCGGAAACGCTGTATGCCGGAACTTATGGAGGGGGCCTGTACGTTTCAAAAGACAAAGGGGGGCACTGGCAGTCCACCAGTAAAGGATTCGATGTATTTGGTGTTTATTCAATTCAAAAGGAGCCTCATCCTCCGTACCATATATTTGCAGGAACTGAAAAAGGTTTGTTTGAACTCAATAATACTAAGGGAGAATGGAAGAGGTATTTATTAGGGGGAGGGAGTTCAGCAGTGATCTCAATCGCTTTTGATCCTGCCACTCCTGGGAAAATTTATATTGGAACAGAGGGCCGGGGTTTTTTCTTCTCAGAGGATCGTGGGGCCCAATGGCGTCAGGTGGAAAAATTTGAAAAAAGCGAAATTCCTTCCATTTTGGTAATGCCTAGCGATGAAAATGGTTTTCAGCCCTCCATTGTATATGCTGCCATGGGTTCTCTGATTGTTCAAAGCAGAGATGGGGGAAATAGCTGGGATGAAATTCGCCCGAATCCAGAGTTTTCTTATCCCCCCTTGGTGGGGGAAAATATTTCCAAGGTTAGATCAATGGCTTTCCTTCCCGGAAAATCAGGTGTTTTATATACAGGGTGGGATCAAGGCCGCGGTATCGTTGGAATTCGATTTAACCCTTTTTTAGATGCAACTTGGGCTTCGTTAAATAATGGATTGGTTAATTCATCGGCTATGGATCTTCTGGTGTCTAAACATGATTCTTCGGTTGTGTTTGGAGCGACCTGGGGAAGTGGGCTGGTTATTTCAGAGAACAGGGGACAGATCTGGAAGCAGATGAACGACGGTTTTAACGGATCGGTTGCCCTTTCCATTGCTGAGCATCCCCAAAATCCAATGATCCTTTACGCTGGGGGCGAAGATGGCGTTTACAAATCATGGGATAGGGGAGTTCACTGGAAGAGAGTGGGGTCCCCCATACGAAAACCCATTGATATTCTCATTGACCCCAAAAACCCTGCAAAGGTTTATGTGGCTTCCTGGGGGGATGGATTTTTTAAATCGGAGAATGGAGGAGAAGACTGGGTGGATTTGAGCCATGGGCTGGAAGTCAGGCGCGCCTATTCCATTGCCATTGATCCTATGCAGACGGACATACTTTATCTGGGTACGGATTATGATCTGTACAAATCAACGGATGGGGGAAAGAATTGGAAACAATTACATGTCCGGCCCGTTCAGGTTGTTATTTTGGATCCCACAGATCCCTCAACCGTTTATGCAGGGACCTGCAAATGGATTTATAAATCAACCGATGGTGGAAAAACATGGTCGATTAAGCGAACCGGAATGAAATATACCGATGTATATTCTCTTGCCATTGATCCTGAAAGACCCAATGTGATCTATGCGGGAACCTATGAGGGGGGAATGTACAAATCGATGGACGGAGCGGAAAGCTGGGCCCACATGTCCGTGGGGTTGAGTAATAAACATATCTATTCTCTGGCGATGGATATTCGAAATCCAGAAGTGCTTTATGCCGGGACCTTTTCGGCCACTTTTGCAAGCGGGGTTTTTAAGACCCGTAATGGCGGGGATCAATGGAATTTAACTCATCCCGGGGAAAGTGAATTGACCAATCCAAAATGGGTAGCTCAAAAAGCCTTTTCAGTTGGTGCTTCCCAGGGTAGTTCTCCTTGGCCCAATGAGTGGGGACAGCAGGAGGTTATTCAATCCGCCGAGTCCACCCAGTAAATCAGAAAAAGATTTTTTATATACGTTATTCAGGGTAATACGGAATTTGAGGAAACTCCGGTGCGGAAAATAAAATTAAACCAAGAGGTGTTTTTTTATTTTTTAATGTTTGGCCTTCTTCTGGAAGCGGGAACCGGGTTGCTGGTTGGGGTATTTAGTTTTTGGGAGATTACCCTTTTTTCTTTAATTCTAATTCACCTCCTGGTTGGTTTTTTATTATTGGGCCCTTTTATTTTATTTGGAATTTTTCATGGTTGGAAAGAAAGTTTTTTCCCGGGCTCGCTTGTCAGTGGGCGGACTCAAAAGGAGGAAGGAATTTCCGGGTCTAGAGTGAAAAATCAGAACCCAAGTATGAAACGATCCAAAAGTTCCCCGTTTCTTTGGGGAATTATTCTTTTTCTGTTTTTATTGGTTTCTTTTAGTCTGGGAGGGTATTTTACCATTGCTGGTGTTCCTCGCAGAAACGAATGGCTCCTACACGTTCATATTGCTGCCGGATGGATTGGCCTAATTCTTTTGCTGTGGCACTTAAAAAGCATTTCGTGGAAGAGATTTGCTAAAGGGTTTGCCTTGACTGTTCCTTTGATCTTTTTTTTTAATTTTTTTGGAAAACACAAACCTGTACAGCAACGTATTGGATCAAAATGGAATTAAATCTTCCCCTTCCACCTCACCCGTGGCCGATTTCCCAGTGAAAGCCCAACCAGAAGGAGAGGGGAGGGACAAAGATGACCTCTTTAAACCGTCCTTGGGGAGAACGAATGACGGAAAAATTTTATCAGCAAAGGTTTTTCTCCGTTCTGAGTCTTGCGGAAATTCGGGTTGTCATTCCGAGATTTTGAATCAGTGGCGTTCCTCTGCGCATCATCGTTCATCCTTTAACAATCCCTTTTATAAAAAGACGGTTGAAATTTTGGAAAAGCAGAAAGGCTCCAATCCTGTGAAATTTTGTGGTGGCTGCCATGATCCTGTTCTATTGTTTTCCGGGAAAATGGAGGGCAAGATAAATTCCAGCACCCCTGAAGCTCAAGCGGGAATTGTCTGCCTTTCCTGCCACGCCATACAAAAAATATCCGGGGTAAGGGGAAACGCCGAATATGTTATTCGATTGCCTCAAAAATATCCTTTTGAAGATCAAGAAGGGCCTGTACCCCAGTTTTTAAACCGCCTTTTAATTCGAGTGAAACCCGGCCCCCATCGAAAAGAATTTTTGAAGCCTTTTCACTCAAAATCCCAGTTTTGTGGTTTATGCCATAAGGTGAGTATTGATGTTCCGGTAAACGGGTATCGTTGGAAAAGGGGGCAAAATGAATATGACGCATGGCAGATGAGTGGAATTTCGGGGCATGTTGCCGCCCCCTTGGGAAATCAAAATAAAAAAGGGAAATCATGCAGCGATTGTCATATGCCGGAAGTTGAATCGCAAGATATGGGAAATAAAAACGGTAAAATTCATCATCACGCCTTTGCTACGGCAAATACCGCTTTGCCCCATGTGTTGGAGGATTTGCCTCAATTAAACCGGGTTAGGGATTTTCTAAGGAATAACCAGATTAGCATAGACCTGATTGCGGTACGTAAAAAAAGTGAAGTTTCTGGACTCCAAGAAATTTCTGACTCGACATCTAATCAGGATAAGGTTTGGGTTTTTCCGGTTGACCCCTATCCATTGGGGTTCCGGTGTGGAGAAGAGATAATATTTGAGGTTCTGGTGAAAAATGAAGGTGTGGGCCATTCATTTCCCGGCGGAACCATCGACGCACAGGAGGTGTGGATAGAGTTTCAGGTAAATGATGAACGGGGAAATCCAATTTTTCATAGCGGTTTCCTAAAGGAAGACGGAAAAGTTGATCCTAGGGCCCATTTTTACGGGGCATTGCTTTTGAACAAAAAAGGGGAACCCATTCTCCAAAGGAATATTCAGGACTGGATTGCAACTGCATATAAACGCGTAATCCCTCCTGGGGGTTCGGATGTTGTTTTTTATAAGGCTCTCATTCCAGAAGGTTGCAAAAGTGGGATTTCCATCAAGGCCAGTTTACAGTATCGAAAGTTTCGGCCCTCATTTACTCAATTTGCGTTAAAGGAAGAAAAAGGGAAAAATACCCAAATTGATCCTTTTCCAGTGGTCACAATGGGAGAGTTTCATATTCAAATAGCCAATGATTTGAACTTGGAAAAAACCCGTGATTCCGGAAATGACTTCCAAAAAACCTCGGACAGGTTAAATGACTATGGATTGGCACTTTTTCTCCAGGGAGATTTTCGCAGGGCCGAGGAAGTTTTTAGGACCTTATTGATGGGAGATGAAATGTTTTTTGAAACCCGGGCCAGACTCGTTCGGGTTTTATTAGCCGATGGGGCCATAGAGGATGCCCGGGAGGAAGCGGAACGTTTGGTTGATTTGGATCCGTCCTCTTCTAAAGGACTTTTTCTAAAAGCACTGGTTGAGAAAGAGTATGGAAACTATGAAGAGGCCTTAGCCCTTTTAAACCCTCTATCCCTCCAATTTCCCAATGACCGGGAGGTATTAAAACAAATGGGGAGAATCCAATTTTTAATCGGAAGTTTGGAAATGGCAAAATCCTCTTTTGGAAAGGCACTGGAGATTGATCCGGAGGATCCCATGGTTCATTTGAATTTAAGTTTAATTTTTGAAGCGCTGGGGGATGAAAAACAAGCCAGGGTCAAAAGGAATCTTTATTTAAAATACAAGGACGCTGAGGAAGAGGAGACATTGGCAGGCGTATTTAGACGAAGCGATTTATGGATCAATCGTGAGGCTCAAAAAATTCATGTTCATGATTAAGAATAGAATTTTTTTTTTATGGTGCACTGGTTTTTTTTGGGAGGAATTTTTTTAATTTTTTTGGGGACAAACCAGGAATGTTTTGGGGGCCAATTGGATTTAAAGAAAAAATCGGTTAAAAATAATATGAATAATTTAAAATCTGAAATAATGTTTACAGATGTAACCCAAAAAGCGGGAATTAAGTTTATCCATGAAAACGGGGGAACGGGTCAGTACTTTTATCCTGAAACCTTTGGTTCCGGTGTTTGTGTCATAGATTATAATGCCGATTCGGCCCCCGATCTGGTTTTGATCAATGGCAATCGCGATTTTTCATCCTTAAAAAAACAGAAGGAATTGAAGCCCATTCCAAATAGTATCGTTCTATACCATAACAATGGAAACGGAACCTTTTCTGACAGGACCCAACAAGCACAAATAATTTCTGAACTATACGGAATGGGGTGTTCTGTGGGAGATTACGATAATAACGGTTTTCAGGATTTATTGGTTACCGGATATGAGGGTTTTACGCTTTACCATAATCAGGGAAAGGGTTCCTTTGAGGATGTGACCCAAAAGGCTTTTCAGGGAAAAAGCCAAAAAGGTTGGGCTACCGGTAGCCTCTGGTTTGATTATGATCGGGACGGGGATTTGGACCTCTTCGTCGGCCATTATGTTCAATGGTCCCCAAAAACCGATCTTTGGTGTACCATCGATGGAAAGGAGAAATCTTTCTGCGGGCCTGAACCCTATTCGGGAGAGACCAACCGGCTCTATCAAAACCGAGGTGATGGAACCTTTCAGGATGTGACCAAGCCATCAGGTCTATTGAACACAAAGGGAAAAACCTTGGGGGTCTCCATGCTGGATATGGATGAAGACGGGTGGATGGATTTGGTGATCGCCAATGATATGGTTCCAAATTTCCTTTATCGAAATAAGCAGGATGGAACATTCGTTGAAGCCGCTTTGAAAAAAGGCCTTTTCGTCAACGAGAGGGGTTTGGCAAAAGCGGGTATGGGAATTGATGTTGCGGACTTTGAGAACGATGGTGGGCCGGGAATCTTAATTGGAAACTTTGCCCACGAACAACTCTCTCTCTTTGTCAGGCGGGAAAAGGGAGTTTTTGTCGATGAAAGTCGAAACCGAGGCCTTGCCATTCCGAGTCATTTCTTTTTAACCTTTGGTCTTTTCTTTTTTGATTTTAATTTGGATGGGTTATTGGATATTTTTACCGCCAATGGACATGTGGACCGCCATGCTTCCCTAATATCCAAAGGATCAACCTATCAGCAAAGGCCTCTTCTCTTTCGCCAGAACAAAGAGAAAAAATTTGATGAGGTGGGTTTAGATCATGGGAAGGCATTGACCCGTCCTGTTTTGGGTCGAGGGGCCGTTTATTTGGATTATGATGAAGATGGAGATTTGGATATTTTTTTAACGGAGAATGGGGGAAGGCCCATTTTGTACCGAAATGAAGGAGGAAATCAAAACCATTGGTTAAGGATTGGGTTGGTTGGAACGGAAAGTAACCGGGATGGTATTGGGGCCTTGGTAAAAGTAAAAGTGGGTGATCAGGTTCTTCAAGCCATGGTCAAAACGGGATCCAGCTATCTGTCTCAAAGTGAACTCCCTTTAACATTCGGGCTAGGAGAATTAAAACAGGCGGAATGGATAGAGGTCCAATGGCCTTTGGGAAAAGTTGAGAAGCACGACAATATTAAAAGTGATCAATTTATTGTTTTTAAAGAAGGGAAGAACATAATAAAACAGATCCCATGAGAGTGTTTTAACTATAGAATAAACTTACTGATTTGAGGTATTCGTTTTCATAATCTAGGTTAAGTAAAGAACAATAAAAAAATAAAGAATCAAACAAAAGAAATTGAAGTGTAACTCATTGTTTTAAAAAGTTGTTTTTGTGTGTAAGGTTTTTTGGGGGGTATGGGAATTGCACTTCAAAGGATAATGGGCTCTTTTAAACCAGGGAATATAAATCCAGTTCTGTCAATAAAAGTCATGTTTTATACTTTCTCAAAAATTACTGAACCTATGAAAAATCCAACATTTAATCGGGTTTTATTCTTTTGTCTTTATGGTATTTTTTTCCTTTTAACCACCCCTATTATCGCTCAATCCGTTTCCACACTTACAACCATTACTCCCAATTCGGGATTGTGGGATAAAGAGATTACCGTTACCATTCAAGGGAGCAATTTTGTGAGCGGTTCCATTGTGACCTTTACATGTAATTCGTGTACAAAGCCTGGTATCTCGGTTCTTTCTACAAAATATGTCAACGATATGATCAACCCTCCTAAGATTGAAGCCATTATTTACGTTTCGCCAGAAGCGGAAATTGCCACATGGCAGGTAGATGTTTTCGATCCTGATAACACCCAATCGACCAATTCGCTTACTTTTAATGTGAATGAAAGAAATTTGGATGTCAATACGGCAAGTGGAGATATAATTCTTGATGTTGGAAGTCCACGAAGGTGGAAAAATATTTTGGTTACCAATGGTAAAACGTTAACCATTAATGCCATTACTATTGAAATTGAAACACTGACCATTTCAAATGGAACCTTAAAACTTGTTAGGGGAGCACGCTTATTACCTTCCCCCACCATTAACGCCACCAATGCTACCATTACCGGGGATAGTTCATATACCTTGGACGGTTCCAACATTACCTTGACGAGTTCCAATATTTTTGGAGAACGGGTGACGGTTTTAGGGACGAATCTAACGGTTGGATCTGCTTCTAGAATTAACCTCAATGGAGGGGGGCAAAAAGGGGGAAGAGGATGTAAAGACATTGATTATGTCGGGTCTGCCGGCCAAGGAAAGGGGGAGGATGGAAATGGGGCAGCATGTCTTAACCTTCGGCCCGGTGGGGGTGGAGGTTATGGGGGAACGGGGGGAAATGGATTCTCGACCCTTGGCCCAACGGATCCCGTTTCTTCGGGAGGTATAGCCTATGGAAATCCAATGGCACCCACAGACCTGGGGAGTGGTGGGGGCAAGAGCGTGGTTTCTACTTTGGCGGGAAATATAGCGGTTGCGGGTGGAAATGGCGGAGGGGCTCTTAAAATTGGGGTTTCTGGAACTCTTACCAATAACGGAATTATTTCCGCTAATGGGTCTGTCGGAGGAACCGGTAGTAGAGGTGCCGGTGGAGGAAGCGGGGGAAGTGTTTTTGTCAGCGCAGGGACTTTATCAGGGACAGGAACCTTTAGGGCAATTGGTGGAAATGGCGGGGCAAATGGGGGCGGTGGCGGCGGGGGTGGAAGAATTGTCGCCTATTATAATTCTACAACCTTTCCAGTTGGTAATTTAATTTGTACAAGAGGAACCGGAGGCAGCGGTGGCGGGGGAAATGGCATTAACGGAACCTGCGGGGGAGGGTCCGGGGGATTGCAAGTCATTGGATCTGCCCCAAGTGGTATTTCTGTTTCTCCATCTAGTTTGGGACAAGGAGCAGCGAGTAAAACCCTGGTTATAACGGGAAACAACATTAAAAACGGCGCCACTGTCGGTTTTTCCGGGTCGGGCATTACCATAATTTCCACAACCTTTATTTCTTCTAACAGCAGCCTCTCCGTAACGATTTCGGTTTCTTCATTCGCCAGTAATGGGAACAGAATATTGACTGTGACCAATCCCGATGGGACCAGCAGTACCACAACTTTTTCTGTGGCTTCAGGTCCTACCGTTTCCACAATCTCCCCATCCCGGGTGGATCAGGGTAAAAGCAATGTCTCCGTGGTTATCAGTGGGACAAATTTCGATTCTCCCAATGGATGTTCCCTTTCTTTTAGCGGTTCTGGAATTGTAATCAATAATGTTACCTGTGACAGTTCAACCCAAATTTCAGGAAACATTAGCATTGCCCCAACTGCCACCTCGGGGCAGCGGGATGTGATTATCAGTAATTCCTCGAACAGTGGTCGGGGGGTGGGGGGTAACAGACTTCAAGTTGAGCTTTCCCCAACCGTAAATAATGTAAGCCCTGGAAATTTGGGCCAAGGGGCTTTGAGCCAAACCCTTACTCTCACGGGCTTTAGTTTTTCTAGCGGGGCAACCGTTTCATTTAGTGGAGGAGGAGATATTACATCAGGTGGGGTAACCGTAAACAGCAGTACATCTATTACCGTTCCAGTGACGATTTCAACAACTGCTCTGTTGGGAACCAGGGATGTAACGGTCACCAATTTGGATGGGAGGGCAGGAACCTGTTCCGGTTGTTTGACACTAACACAAGGACCTTCTATTAGTTCCATATCCCCGGCCAGCAGAGGACGAGGGGCCACCGGTCAAGTCCTTTCCATTAATGGCAGCAATTTTGTTTCAGGGGCTACGGTTTCTTTTAGTGGAGCTGGAATTACCATTAACAATACCAGTTTTATCAATTCCACCCAGCAATCGGTTACGGTGAATATAGCCAGTAATGCAACCACTGGAACCAGGGATGTCAGTGTGACCAATCCTGATAAGGGACGGTTTGGAGGAACCGGAATATTTACAATCAATCCGACCCCTAGTATCAACACCATTACGCCAAAGCGAGGAGATGAAGGCGCTACCTCCCTCCAATTGACGATTTCTGGAACAGATTTTCAAAACGGGGCGACCGTTACTCTGGGGGGATCGGGACTTACAGTGGGGTCAACTTCTTTTGTGAATACCGGCACATTACAAACCACTGTTGATATTCTCCCAACTGCTCCAATTGGAGCAAGGAGCGTCACTGTCACAAACCCTGATGGTGGCTCCCAAACCCTTAGCAGTCTGTTTACAGTTGATGCAGTTCCGGTTATTTCGAGTGTGAGTCCTTCTAACGGGGTTCAAGGGGATATAGATAAACAGGTGACCATCACGGGGACCGGTTTTGTGAATGGTCTTAATGTTTCAGTGGGTTCGGGGATCACGGCTTCATCCATCAATGTGGTCAGCCTTACCCAGATTGTGCTTTTAGTAAATATTTCTTTCCCCACCACTCCTGGGACCTATAATTTTACGGTAACCAACCCCGATGGGCGTTCTTCCACCGCATCTTCACCTTTTACTGTCACCGCTGCTTCGCCTTTAACAGTTAACGGAAGTCAAACCTTAACATCCAGCGATATCAACAGTTATATTTCTGTTACCGTAAACAATGGAGGAGTTCTAACCTTACAGGGGGCGGTCGGTTTATCCGTACAGGGAAATATGACTGTGGCGGCTGGAGGAACCGTTACAGCCAATGGGAAAGGGTGTCCGAGTGGTCAGGGGGTAGGTGCTAATGGTTGCAGCGGAAATTTAGGTATCCCTGGAAGACCGAGTGGGAACAGTGGTGGAGGCCACGGTGGAAATGGTGGAAATGGATTCTTTGGTGTTGGAGGATCAAGTTATGGTCTGGCAACCAAACCTACTTTTCTTGGTTCAGGGGGAATTGCCGGAGACAATCCTTCCAATCCAAATGGAGGACCGGGTGGAGGTGCCATAAAATTGGTTGTTGGGGGAACCTTGCAAGTCGATGGAATCATTTCCGCAAATGGAAATCCGGGAGGGAATTTAAATGGGGCAAACGGTGGGGCAGGAGGCGGGGCGGGGGGAAGCATTTATTTGACTGCAAATACCTTATCAGGAACTGGGAGCGTTAGTGCCAATGGGGGCGCTGGAGGGACCAATGATTTAAATCGCGGTGGAGGTGGAGGTGCTGGGGGAAGAATAGCCATTTACTATGTTCCCAGTGGATTAAACACTTTTTCTGGTGTGGCCGTTCCTTCCACAAGTTGTGGGGCTAGTCTATCCAAAGGGGGGACTGCTCCCCCCGGGGGAACAGCGGGGTCAGATGGAACCTGTATCATCACCACAATAAGCAATCCCAATGTTTCGGTGGCCACCCCAAACACGTTGATTCAAGGAAGAACCAATGTGTCCCTCACGCTTACCGATACTGATTCAAACCCAGCAACAAATTTTGTTAATGGTGTGACGGTATCTTTTAGTGGAACTGGAATTACGGTGGTCAGCACCAGTTTCGTGGATGCGCAAACTCTTTCGCTAACAGTTAATATTGCCAACACAGCTTCTTCTGGAAGTAGAAATGTGACCGTTACAAACCCCGATGGAACATCCTTTACCGCAAACGGACTTATTTCCATTAGTGCCATCCCAACCCTAACCTCTGTTTCCCCGGATAATTTAAACCGTGGTTTGACCAGTCAAACCCTGACCCTTAATGGAAGCAATTTCCAAACCGGCGCCACCCTTTCAATGGATGGGGGAGGTTTTTCAGCGAGCTCCTGTTCGGGAAGTGGAAGCCAATTGGTTTGTACGGTCAGTTCTTCAATCACCAATACCGCCGGGCCAAGGACTCTAACGATTACAAACCCCGATACCGGAAGTGGAAGTGCCACTGGATTATTCCGAATCAATTCAAATCCCCAGCTTACCAGTGTTTCTCCCTCAAGTGTTCCCCCCGGAACCCTTAACCAAGTTTTAAGGCTAATCGGAAGCGGGTTTATTAGTAATGCGACGGTAGACATTTCTTGTGATACCAACCTGGTCCCAAATTGCAGCCATGGAATTGAAGTATCCGGGAATCCTACCTTTGTTGGTTTTAATGAATTACAGGTAACGGTTAATGTTCTTTCCTCGGCAACAGTGGGAAAAAGAACCCTTGTGATTAATAACCAAGATGGAGGGAGTAATACTTTTTCCAATAATTTTGAAGTGGGGGCCATTCCTTCTACAACGGTGACGGGTTTGGTTGCTTATGGAGAATCTTCCACTTCAACACCCCGGTTTAGAACATGGAACGGGTCAGGCTGGTCGCAGGAAAGTAGTGCCGTCAATGGGGTGAACCCCAACCACTGGAATGTTATGGTTTCTAACCCGGTTAGAAATGAAAAGATCCTTGCTTCTTTGGATAGTAAAGACCGTTTAATGGTACAGGTATGGAATGGTGTCCAATGGGGAAATGCACTGGAAATTGCACCCCTTTCCGGTTCAGCGAGCGTAGAAGGAACCGCCTTTGATGTTGCCTTTGAGGCTGGGGGACGGGGTTTGGTGGTCTATGGCCTGAGCGGATCGTCGGTTCTTCGATATAGAATTTGGGATGGAACCAACTGGGGGTCTGAACAACAAGTTTTCAACACTGCAACGACTGGGGTCCCTGTATGGGTCAAACTTGCAGCCAACCCTTCAGGGCAGGAAATCCTCTTGGTGTTTAAAGACAGCCAAAAAGATATTAATTCCTTGGTATGGAATGGAACCCAGTTTGGAAATGAGAAGAGGTTAACCATTGAAGGAACCTCTCCAGCAACCCCAGGATTTGATGTTGCTTATGAAAGGCAATCCGGCAAGGCAATGGTGGTTTGGAGTAAAAACTCAAGTTCAACACCGCGATATCGAATTTGGGATGGAACAAGTTGGGGAAACGAAGGCCAGGCCATTCAATTGGGTTCGTCCTCGAGTGCCAATCTACGCCATCTTCGTTTGGTCAGTGATCCCCAATCCGACCAGATGGCGTTAGGGATATTGGATGAAAACAGGGGGCTCCAGGTTCAGTTTTGGGATGGATCGAATTGGTTAAATACTGGGACAAGAACACCTTTTACGCTGACAGAAAACCCTGGTTCTACATTAACCGTTTCTTCCATTTCACCGAATAGTATAGGGCAAGGAGTAGGAAGTTTAAATCTAACTATTACCGGAGCAAATTTTAAAGAAGGAAGTCTCACACAACCCGTGTTGGTAAGTTTCAGTGGAACCGGGATAACGGTAGATTCTGCGAATGTAACGGTTGATAGCCCCACACAATTGACTGTTCCCATAACCGTTTCTAACTTAGCCCCTTTAGGATCCCGGAATGTAACGGTTACCAACACCGACCCGGAGGGGCAAAGTGTAACCATGCCTGGTTTATTTGAAGTCACTACAGGGACTTCGGCGTTAATAAAAACTTTCACACAAAATGAAGGTTTTGGTAGAAACTTTGATTTGGCCTGGGAGTCCAAAAAACAACAGATGATTGCGGCCTATGGGAATGGAGGGATTTTGGGCGGGGTTTATAGAAAGTGGACATTGGGAAGTGGCTGGTCTTCAGCCTCATTTCTTCCATCAGGCCCAAGAATTCCAGATGTGATTCAGTTACGTTCTAATCCAACCAATAATGAACAATTACTAACACTGATCGATAGAAAATTTAATGAAAACGATTCTAATGAAAGCTCTCCCCAGGGGATTACGTTTCATCATTGGACCGGGTTTGTGTGGGATAAAAGCACGATTTTAGAAGCAAATCCTCCGAGTCCGAGAACCGTTTATGATTCCGATAGCGGGAAGAACGTTATGGTTCAACCGGAATCGTTTATGGTTTCATTTGCTCAGCACCAAAACATAACCGGTTTAACTGTAAATGGGATAAATCCCTCAATCTTAGGACTTGGAACCTCAACCTCTGTAACCCTTTCGGGAACCGGTCTGGTTTCGGGGTCTACCGTCACTTTTAGTGGGACAGGGGTTACCACGAATGGTGGGGTGAACGCCAGTAACGGGGGAACACAATTGGCTTTTACGGTAAATGTTTCAGGTGGGGCAGCTACGGGAGCAAGGGATATCACTGTAACAAATTCAGATGGACAATCCGTGATGGGGGTTGGAATTCTTACCATTGGTTCGGGAACAACTTCTTCTCCAAGGATTACAGGGCTTAGTCCTGACTCTGCCCCCCAAGGCGTATCCTCCGCTTTGATTACAATCAATGGGTCTGGTTTTCAAACAGGCGCAACGGTTGGTTTTAGCGGTACCGGGGTTACGGTAAATTCCGTTAATTTTGTAAATTCCTCCCGTTTGGATGTGACCGTGGATATCAATGGTTTGGCTACCCCGGGAGCAAGGGATGTTACTGTTACAAATCCAGATAGCGGAACGGTTACAGTTTCTTCTCTCTTCAATATAGCCTTGGTCTCTAGCTCCAATCTGCTTGTTTCGTCTAATATGACCATTTCAACGGATGCCACCTATCCTGATATTACCGTCAGAGATGGTGCCACTCTGACCCTTCAAGGGGACATTACTTTAACTGCCACTGGAACCATATGTGTGGCCGGAACATCCTCAACTTGTGCGTCGGGAAGCTCGGGGGCTGGAGGGATTCTTTTAATTCCTTCTTCGGGATTGGTAACCATTAAAGCGTCCGATATGAACATCGAATCAGGGGGACAAATTTCTTCGGACTGGAGGGGTTGTGCGGCAGCGGTTGGGTGTGGTTCAGGTGGAATTGGTGTTGGGGGAAGCAGCACTGGTTCAGGTGCAGGTGGAGCTTCTCACGGGGGAAGAGGTGGAAACAGCGGAAATTCTTCTGGAGGAAAGGGTTCTTTAAGCACTTATGGTTCAAGTACTTTTCCAATTACAAGAGGGAGTGGGGGTGGAAATGGAGATGCAACAGGTGTTGGGGGAGCTGGGGGGGGAGCTTATAAGATAGAGGTAATAAATACCCTTACCTTAAATGGATTTTTAACGGCTCAAGGGCAAAATGGAATTAATAGTGCGGTTTCCGGGGGTGGCGGTGGAAGTGGAGGGAGCATCCAGGTCATTACCAATATACTTGGGGGTTCTGGAAATTTTTCTACAAAAGGAGGAAATGGGGGAAATCATTCCTCTGGAAATAATCCTGGTGGTGGTGGCGGTGGTGGTCGAATCGCCGTCTATGCGATAACCTCTACTTTGAGCACATCCAATATGAATTGTTCAGGTGGTACAGGAGGGGCAGGATTAACCACCAATGGTCAAAACGGGGGGCCGGGGGGTTGTAATCTTTATATTCAAGCCACTCCCACCGTTTCCAGTATTTCTCCCTCAAGTTTATTTAAAGGGGTGAATGATCAAAATATTACTATTTTGGGATCCAATTTTGTAGATGGGGCGACGGTTTCAATGGGCACCGGAGTGGTGGTGAATTTGGTGAAGTTTATCAATGCGGGTGAATTGGTGGTGAATGTGGATGTAAACCCCTCTGCTGTGCAAGGTCTAAGAGATGTTATTGTTACCAATCCTTTAATCGGACAGTCCCCTTCAGGAAATAATTTGCTAACCATCCTGGATCCAAGCGATACGACTGCCCCAAATGCGGTTTCGGATCTTACAGAAAAACCTAATTCTACCACAACCAGTTCCGTGACATTCAAGTGGACCTCTCCAGCGGATAATGGGGGGGGGAATGTGGCATCCTATGATATTCGATATGCAACCTTCCAAATTGCTGCCGCGAGTTTTTCAAGTGCCACCTCTGTTTTAAATTCCCCAACACCTTCTTCTGCAGGGAGCCCAGAGGAATTTACGATAGGGGGGCTCGTGGGGGGACGAACATATTTCTTTGCCTTAAAATCAAAGGATGCCAATGGAAATACCTCTGCAATCTCCAATGTGGTTTCTGTGGTGGTTGGGGCTGATACGACTCCTCCAGCAAAAATCACTGATTTAAGGTTTGGGGAAACGGTAAACTCCAATTCTGTTTCTTTAATATGGACTTCAACGGGTGATGATGGAAGCATAGGACAGGCCAACCGTTATATTGTGAAATTTTCAATCACGAATATTCAAAATCAAACGGACTTTAATAATGCCACTACTTTTAAACAATTCCTTATTCCCAAAACCGCAGGGTCTACTGAGACCTTGGCTATTGGCGGTCTATCCCCCAATACGCGCTATTATTTTGGGGTGGAAGCGGTTGATGAAGCTGGGAATAAAGGAGGGTTTTCCAATATTGCGACGGCGGCCACTTTGTCAAATACCCCCTCTAATGACACTGTTGCTCCGTCGGCCATTACCGATCTTGTTGTCGTATCCGCTGGGGTAACAGATACCACGTTGATGGTTCGGTGGACGGCTTCCGGTAATGACGGAAAATTAGGAACCGCTACCGGTTACGATTTGCGGTACTCTCATTTGGAAATCGTGGGTTCTGGAGGGGATGGGGTGAGAACCATTAATTTTGCTAATGCAACTCCTGTTTCAAATCTCCCCTCTCCTCATGAAGCTGGGAAGATTGAAACGTTTGTTATTACCGGTTTGACCCGGAATACACCCTACACCATAGCCATAAAAGTTTTTGATGAGGGATATAATCAAAGTAATTCGTCTCCTCAAGGAATTTCTGGGATTTCAAATATTGTTTCTTCCCGCACAGCCATGCGGAACGGGTTTAACCTTGTGTCCGTTCCCTTGACTACCATACCCAATGATGTGGATTCCGTTTTTGGGGATGATGTGGGGATTCCTGTAAATATATCCAGTTGGTTTTCCACGGGTCTAGACTCTTCGAAAGGATCTTACCAAACTCCAACGACGGTGCAGGAGGGGATGGGATATATCCTTTTTTCCCAGGGAAACCTTTCCGTAGTCGATGCCCCAAGTGGATCACAAGAAATTACAACAGGCCCCTATTCTATTTCAATACAGAGGGGTTGGAATATCCTTGGGAACCCTTTTAACAAAAGAGTGGGGTTAGGAGAGACCAGTATTAGGAGGATGGAATCGGGAGAAACCCTTGGTTTTCCTGAGGCGGTGACCCGTGGCTGGGTAGGGAGTTCTCTATACCTTTTTAATGGAATAACATTCGATGCGGTTAAATTTGATGATCCCACACCCGCTGCATTGGAACCTTGGCAAGGGTATTGGTTTTTGGTGTTGAGGGATGATTTTTCCTATGAAATGGTGATTAACAAACCTTGAGACTTAATATGATGGAAAAAAAAATATTGGTATTTTTTTTCTCCCTTTTCTTCTATTTCACATTGATTTCCGTTGTCCAGGCCTTTAATTTTGAAATGGAAATAAAGGTATCGGTCTCAGATGCTTTAGCCGATAATGGAAAAGCCACACAACGCCTTGTTGCCGGGGGAAACCAAAAAACCACCGTTGGTTTTGATCCCCTTTTTGATGTTCCGGCACTTTTCCTTGGGGATACTCTTAAAGCCTCTTTCCCTCATCCAGAGATGCCTGGTCATTTGGACCCTCTCTGGAGAGATTTTCGGGAGGATCACCTCCCAATGGCTTGGACGTTTGAGGTTTCCTCCAATAAGGATAAAACTCCCATTACCCTGCAATGGGTGGCATCGGTTACCGAATCAGGCTGTGAGAATGTGAAATTTAACCTGATTGATCAAACTACTGGGCAAGTTATTGATATGGAGATTGCTTCTAATTACACGTTTTCCAATGAAAAACTAAAAAAAAGACAGTTTCTTTTAAAAGCTCAGGCTGCCCAAAATGCACCCCCTCAAATCCCAGGCCAGCTTTGGAGTCCGCGGCAAGGAAAATCAGGGATACTTCTAACCTGGAGCTTCCCAACCGGTGAGGCCGATGTAGGTTACCAAATTGAACGGAAGCAGGGATTTGAGGATTTTGAAAAGTTAAAAACGACCTCCCTTTCAACCAACAAATACCTTGATCGAAACATTGTTCGAGGGAATACCTATACCTATCGGGTTACCGCGGTTTCAAAAAATGGATGCCAGAGCGGTTCATCTGAAGAGCTCACCTTAACCATCCCTTAAATTTCTATTCTCATTTTAAGTTTAAGTTATTTCCCGACAGCCAGATAAACCTGTTAAAAATTGACGTTACTTGACAAACCGGGATCATTGGATATGATAAAAACTGCGAAGGAAAAAAATCCTAATGGGATCAAGTAAGTGTTTCTTTTTTACAATATTAAAAGGTGAACTCTTATGAGAAAAAAACCTTGCGGAGGTGCTCGTGTCCCAATTAAATAAGAAACGCCCAGGCAAAAGTCAAAAAAGATTTTCCTCCGTTTCTTATCGAGAGAACGGGAAAGTGGTTGCCGGGAAGCGAAAGCCAAAGAGGGACAAATTATATTATATGCAAGAGGAAGAACGCTTATTTCTTTTGGAAGATATCCAGGAAAGATCCATTTATGAATTAAGAGAACGGCAGGAAGATGATATGACGCAACAGGAAGTGGCCCTATATTATAGTTTCCTTAGTCAAATTGAGGAGGAGATCCAAAAACAACAGGAATTGATCATTCAAGTTCGACAAGAAATTGAAGATACAGATAATCCGTCCCTTCCTTTTTTTAGGAAAAAATCCCGCTTCAGAATTTAAATTAATTCTATTAAAATAATTTAAAAGAAATATTTTTTTTCTCGCTATCCATTTCTTTTATTCCTAAAAACTTATAGTCCGTTCAGCAACCCCTTAGGTTTGCAATTTCAAAAGTCCTGTTCTAAAATGTTTTTATTTAGGAGCTTGGAGTGACTTTTACTCAGCGATTAAGGAAAAAATCCCAGCCCATTTGGAATGCACAACTCAAGCATCCTTTTGTGAGAGCCCTTGGAAATGGAAGCCTTTCCCCAAAAAAATTTAAATTCTATATTCTTCAAGACTCTCTTTTCCTTTTTGAGCTTTCAAAAGTTTTTGGACAAGGGGCATTTCGAAGCCCCAACTCAAAATTAATGTCCCATTTTACAAAACTTCAAGCCGACACCTTGGAGGTAGAGCAAGCCCTTCATCGTGAATATGGGAAAAAGTGGAAATTAAGTGATACCCAAATGACATCCGTTCCCATGGCACCAACCAACTATGCCTATACCCGGCATATGCTCCAGGTGGCACTCACAGGAAGTTTAATCGAAATTACCAGTGTGGCATTGCCTTGTGCTTGGATCTATTGTGAAGTAGGGTTGCACCTTTGCCGAAAGCCCATTCCCAAAAACCACCCTTATATAAATTGGCTTTCATTGTATTCCTCTCCTGAGTTTGCAGAGGTTGCCGCGTGGATGCGTGCTCTGGTTGATCGGTTGGCCCTATCCGTTGGACCTCAAATTAGAAAAAAAGTGGAACATGATTTTTGGATTAGTTCGCAATATGAATTGCTTTTTTGGCAAATGGCATGGAATGAAGAAAAGTGGCCTGTTTGATTCCATCATTCAATTTTTGGTCGTAAAAATTTTTATTTTTAAATTTGGATTAGATTATCTAGGGGGAAAAGGCTGGTGGACCATAAACCCGGGTTTTTAAAATTAGTCCGACAGGCCAAAAAAAATATAAAGGAGTCTTCGGTATTCAAAGTCAAAAAGAAACTTGAACGGGGAGAGAGGTTTTATTTCATTGATGTCAGAGAGGACCATGAGTTTCAGAATAGATCCGCCAAGGGAGCCCTTCATTTGGGACGGGGGATCATCGAGCGGGACATTGAAGAATTGGTTCCCGATAAAAAGTGTGAAATTATTCTTTATTGTGGGGGGGGATATCGTTCCGCGCTGGCGGCCCTGAATTTAAAAAAGATGGGGTATCAAAAGGTCTTTTCCATGGCAGGTGGGATAAAAGCCTGGTTAAAGGCTGATTATCCGATCCAGACTGAAAAACGTATACCCGTTGGGAATAAAAAAGTAAGATAAAAAGAATCCTGAATAATGGTGTTTGGAAAAACCTTTGGTAGGGTTTCTATGATAGAAAATTTTGATCCCAAAAAAGTTCGACACATTCACCTCATTGCCATATGCGGAACGGGGATGGGGTCCTTGGCCGGAATGTTGAAGGACTCGGGTTTTGAGGTCAGCGGTTCCGATCATAATGCTTACCCTCCCATGAGTACCTATTTAGAGGGTTTAGGGATAAACCCAAAGGTAGGGTTTTCTCCCTCCCACCTGAATCCCCGTCCTGACCTTGTTGTCATTGGAAATGCAGTTCCAAAGACCAATCCCGAAGTTCAGGAAGTCTTAAATAAACAGATTCCTTATCTTTCTCTTCCTCAAGCCCTGGCGACTTTTTTTCTGGACGGGAAAAAAAATGTAGTCATTACGGGAACACACGGAAAAACAACCACCAGTGCTTTGATGGCCTGGATATTGGAGTTTGCCGGACTCAATCCAGGATGCATGATTGGGGGATGGGCCCTCAATTTTAATGGAAATAATCAGTTGGGGGGAGGCCAATATTTTGTTGTTGAGGGGGATGAATATGATACCGCTTTTTTCGATAAAGGTCCGAAATTTCTTCATTACAAACCCACCATTGGAGTAATTACCAGCATTGAATTTGACCATGGGGATATTTACAAGGATCTTAATTCTATTAAGGCCGCTTTTAAAAAGTTTATTGATCTTTTACCCCCTGATGGTTTTTTGGTTGCTGCCCAGGGAGATCCCAATATTGATGATATACTAAAACCGGTTTCCTGTAAGGTGGAGCGCTATGGTTTAGAATCCAACGCAGATTGGTGGGCGGATGGGATCAAATACCGGAAGGGGGGAATACATTTTGAGCTTCGGTACAAGGGACAACCCCAAGGAGATTTTGAAGTTCCGGTGGTGGGCCTTCACAATTTAAAGAACGTTCTTGCCGTGATTGCTGTTTCCCAACGTATAGGGCTTCCGCTGGAAAAAGTCAAAGAAGGTTTAACCCAGTTCCGGGGGGTAAAGCGTCGCCAGGAGGTTGTCGGAGAGGTACGGGAAATTTTGGTCCTAGATGATTTTGCCCACCATCCCACTGCGATTCAGGAAACCCTAACGGGTCTCAAAAATTCCCATCCCCATCGGCGGCTCTGGGCTGTTTTTGAGCCGCGGTCAGCCACCAGCCGAAAAAATATTTTTCAAAAGGAATTTGTCAACGCTTTTAGGTCTGCAGATTGCGTGGTGATTGCCGATCTTTTTTCTCCTGAAAAGATTCCTCCCGAAGAACGCCTTGATCCCAAAAAACTGGTGGAGGATATTGAAAAAAGTGGGAAAAGGGCATGGTTTTTACCCCAAACCGGAGAGATTCTTCATGAAATGGTATCCCAGCTTCAGCCAGGGGATTTGGTCTGTATCATGTCCAGTGGGAGCTTTGACGGTTTACATAAAAAATTGATCCAGGTGTTGGAGGAACATTTTTCATAAAGGAAGACATTGGATCTGATTTCGGTCCTCATTGAAGAAGGAAAGAACCAGGGGGTTTTTCCAGGTGCGGTTCTTTGGGTTCAAAAAGGGGAACAGGTAATCTACCAAGGAGCTTGGGGAAAAACTTCCCTGGAGATGGAAAATGAAAACGTTTCCATTGAAACGTTGTTTGATGTTGCTTCTCTGACCAAGGTTATCGCCACCACCTCTGCCATTCTTTTATTAATCCAAAAGGGTTTTCAATCCCCACGGCTTTTGAAGCATTCCCATTTTTCCCCTAAAAAAATTAACCTGGATACCTTCCTAGAAGAAATTCTGAATGGGGTTTTGGATGTTGTGAAAAAAAAGATCACATTAAGGTTGCTTTTATCTCATGCCTCTGGCTTCCCGGATACACGCCCTTTTTATAATAACATTCGGAAAGCGGAAAAGAGAAAACAAGGGTTTTTAGGAAGTCAACAGGCGAAGCAACAAATGTATGAGCTGGTTCATCAGGAACCACTGGTATATGAACCCGGGGACCGACAGCTTTATAGTGACTTGGGTTTTATTTTATTGGGGGAATGTATTGAACGCTTATCGGGTGAAACCCTGGACTCTTTTTGTAAAAAGGAGATTTTTGTTCCGTTGGGTTTGATGCACACGGGATTCCTCCCGTTTCCCCAAAAGGAGTGTCCCATCACCCATGTGGCGGCAACGGAGCGGTGTCCATGGCGGGGAAAGGTTTTATTAGGAGAAGTTCATGATGATAATGCGTATGCCATGGGAGGCGTAGCGGGTCATGCAGGTTTATTCTCAACCGCCAGGGATATTGCCTGTTTTGCTTTTTCGGTTCTGAAGTCCTTTCACGGTGGAAACAGTTTTTTTGACTCAGCTCTTATTCGCGAATTTACGCAAGGATACCCTAATGAATGGGGTTTGGGATGGATGATGAGGACCGAACCCTCTTCATCGGGTCGATTTTTTTCGGAAGCCTCTTTTGGTCATTTGGGTTTTACAGGAACATCACTTTGGATTGATCCTGTTCGGGATTTGATCGTTGTTTTTCTCACCAACAGGGTTCATCCTTCCCGGAACAATGACCAAATAAAATTTTTTAGGCCGCGCCTGCACGATTTAATTTTTAAGGAGATGATCCATGATTAAACCCGTCCCTCTAAAACGGGGAGATACCATTGGAATTGTTTCCCCTGCCGGGCCCGTTGAAAAAGAGGAACTTTTTTTAGGGGTTCGACGATTGGAATCGCTTGGGTTTAAGATTTTATTGGGAAAATCTATTCATCAATCCTTTCGATATTTAGCCGGAACCGATGAGGAGCGGGCCAAGGACCTCATTGAGCTATATCAAAAGCCAGAGGTCAGGGCAGTGGTGGCCGCAAGGGGAGGGTATGGGACCCTCAGGCTAATTCCTTTTTTGAGACCAGAGGTTTTTAAAACAGAACCCAAAATTGTGGTGGGAAGCAGCGATCTAACGTTCCTTCTCCTTTTTCTTTTGAGACAATGCCAAATGGTCTCTTTTCATGGTCCCATGGTTGCTCCCAATTTTGGGAGGAAAGGGTCCTCTCTAACCGATAAATTTTTTCTCTGGAATATGTTGTCTAACCATTCCGAAATTTCCTTTTCGTTTCCCTCGGTGGAAATTTTAAGAAAAGGAAGGGCAGAAGGGGTTTTAACGGGCGGATGTTTGAGTCTTCTTTGTCAAAGCATTGGAACCCCTTTTGAGTTTGAAACGGAGGGACGTATCCTCTTTTTGGAAGATATTGAGGAAGCTCCATACCGGGTAGACCGTATGTTAACCTACTTGAAAACAGTGGGAAAATTGAAGGGAGTCAGGGGAATTCTTTTTGGAACCATGGAGAAATGTCAAACCGAAACCGGAAAGTCTTACCATTTAACGGATGTCTTAATGGATTGTCTGAAGGATTTTCCAGGGCCGATCCTCTATGGATTTCCATCAGGACACGGAGAACATAACGTAACCATTCCCTTGGGGGTGAAAGTCAGTTTGGATGGTGCCAACGGCGAATTAAAGCTCTTGGAACGAGGAACCCTGGATTGAAAAAATTCAACTTGCCTTTTGTTTGACAGTCTCTGCCAATTGATTAAAAGCAGGGAGATCAAAAACCGCCAGGTCTGCCAAAATTTTTCTATTTAAATTAATATTTAAAACCTTTAACCCTCCCATAAACCGGCTATAGGAAAGTCCTTGAAGAGCGGCTGCAGCGTTAATTCTAGCAATCCAAAGTTTTCGAAAATCGCGTTTTTTCTGGCGCCTATCCCGATAGGCATATTGTAGCGCTTTATCTACAGCTTCGGTTGCGGTTCTGAAAAGTTTGCTTTTTGCTCCTCGATACCCTTTGGCGAGTTTCAGTACCCCTTTTCTCCGCCTCCGCGTTTTTGGTCCACCTTTTACCCTTGGCATAATGCCCTCCTTTGGTTATTGATAGGGGAGTAGTCTCCGAATCTTCTCGGTGTTGGATTTATGGACTAGCGCCATTTTTTTTAATCCCCGTTTTCGTTTTGAAGACTTTCCCGTTAACAGATGGCTTTTGGATGCTTTCCGTCTGGCAATCTTTCCTTTTCCGGTTATTTTAAATCGTTTGGATGCCCCTCGGTTTGACTTTAATTTCACGTTGGCCTGACTCCTTCCTCGTTATATTTCTTTAAGATTTGGGGGAAATTAACATGGTCAAGTTGTTCCCCTCTCTTCGCGGGGGTTGCTCAATGACACCGACATCGGCGATGTCTGAAGCGACCTTGCCTAAAAGAGACTGTCCCATTCCCATATAAGCCTGCTCGCGCCCCCGAAAGGTGACGGTAACTTTTGCTTTATTACCTTCTTCTAAAAACCGTTTTAAATTACGAATTTTATATTCCAAATCGTGTTTTTCTGTTCGCGGTCTTAACTTGACCTCTTTTACCTGGACGTTTTTTTGACTGGACTTCATGGCATGAAGCTTTTTGTTTTCCTCATATTTATATTTTCCGAAATCCATAATACGGCATACGGGGGGTTGTGCCGTAGGAGCTACCTCTACCAGGTCAAATCCCATTTCTTCAGCTTTTGAAAGGGCCTCCTTTGGGGAAAGGATTCCGATTTGCTCACCATCAGGACCGATGACCCTTACCTCCCGCGCCCAAATTTCCTTATTCACCCTTAGTTTTTGAACGATGGCATCCTCCTTTTTTAAACTGGGTCAGGTTAAACCTCTTGATTGAATATCTTCCTGGATCATTTTAAGGACTTCCTCGATTCCTTTTGCCCCTAAGTTCTCCCCGGTTCTTTTGCGAACGGAGACGGTATTTTCTTTTACCTCCCGATCCCCCATTATGAGCATAAAGGGAGTTTTTGCTAATTGGGCCTCACGGATTTTAAGATTCATTTTTTCTTTTCTCAAGTCGGTTTGAACCCTTATCCCCTCTCCCTTCAAACGGGTATGAACCTCCTGAGCATAGGGATGTTGTTGGTCGGTTATGGGGATCAGCATCACCTGGATAGGGGCAAGCCAGGTGGGAAACGCCCCTGCATAATTTTCAATAAGAACTCCCAGAAACCGCTCCAGGGATCCCAAAAGGGCCCGATGAACCATTATGGGGCGATGTTCATTGCCATCCTCTCCAATAAACCCAATACCAAAACGCTCCGGAAGGTTAAAATCCACCTGAATGGTTGTGCATTGCCAGGCTCTGCCGAGAACGTCCTTAATTTTTATATCGATTTTCGGTCCGTAAAAAACTCCTTCACCTGGGTCCACCTGAAAAGGGAGGCCATGATGTTCTAAGGAGGATTTTAGGGCCAGGGTGGCTTTTTCCCAGTTTTCCGGGGACCCCACAAAGTGCTCCGGCCTAGTCGAAAGATAGATATCATACTCGGTAAACCCAAAGGTTTTCAAGACAAAAAGAGTGAAATCCAAAACCTGATTAATCTCCTCTTCCAACTGGTCAGGTCGGCAAAAAATATGAGCATCATCTTGTGTAAATCCTCGAACCCGCAATAGCCCGTGAAGCACCCCTGAGCGCTCGTACCGGTAAACAGTTCCCAACTCCGCGAAACGAATTGGGAGATCCCGGTAGCTCCTTAGGTGGGATTTATAAATGAGAATATGAAAGGGACAGTTCATCGGTTTTAGTTGGTAATCCGACCCTTCCACATTAATGTGAGAAAACATGTTTTCCTTGTAAAATTCTAAATGTCCGCTTTCTTTCCATAAATCAAGTTTTGCTATATGGGGTGTGAATACGAAATCATACCCGGCTTTTTGATGCTCATCCCTCCAAAAATCTTCAATGATTTTCCGGACAAGAGCCCCCTTGGGGTGCCAGAGAACCAACCCTGGACCGGACTCATCATGAATATTGAAAAGGTCCAAATCCCTTCCAATTTTTCGGTGATCGCGCCTTTTAATTTCTTCTCTCTTGGTTAAATAATCTTTGAGTCCTTTGGGGTTTGGAAATGATGTTCCGTAAATGCGCTGAAGCATGGCATTTTTTTCGTTTCCCCTCCAATAGGCACCTGCGCTGTTGAGAATTTTGAAAGACTTCATTTTTTTTGTGGAAGGGAGATGGGGGCCTCTGCAAAGGTCGATAAATTCCCCTTGTTGAAATAAAGAGATAATGGGATCGGAAATCCCTTCAATTAGCTCTACTTTATAATCTTCCCCTTTTTTTCTAAAAAGAGAAATGGCCTCCTCCTTTTTAAGCTCTTTCCGAAAAATGGGTAGGTCTGCTTCAACAATTTCCTTCATTTTCTCCTCCACCCGTTCTAAATCTTCAGGGGTAAAAGGGCGCTCAAAGGCGAAATCATAATAAAACCCATCTTCTATCGGAGGACCAATTGCCAATTGGGTTTTTGGAAAAAGAGCCTTAACAGCCTGAGCCATAATATGGGAACTGCTGTGGCGATAAATATCACGTCCTTCTGGGGTAGAGAAACTCAGAAAATCAATAGTTCCCGATTCCGTGACCTCTTCGCTGAGCCCTTTGAGCTGTTCGTTGAATTTTAAAGCCACAATCTCACTTTCTATTGTCGGAGCTATTTTCCGGAGGACCTCAGAAAAGCGAGTCCCGATTTGGAAAGGGATGGGTTCTTGATTTTTATAGGTAATTTGAACGGTTTTATCCTTCACCACGGGTCTCGCTTTTTTTCTCTTAAAAAAAACCTTTTGACAAAAAAAGAAAAAGGCATCACGCGCAAGGAGTGCCTGATGCCTTTTCACTCATTTAAATCAATTACAAACCGATTAAACCAAGATCCATTTTTTTATAAATTGGGCAGCCGTGGGTTTTGGTTCCGACGTTATGGACCATTCCCTTGGCTTTAAATTAATCATTCTTATGGGGAAACCGCACGGTAAATGGTAGGCACGGGCGGTTTTGAACCGCCGACCTCTACCGTGTCAAGGTAGCGCTCTACCCCTGAGCTACGCGCCTATAAAAACTTTCCCCGATTTTATAGATAATACAATGTGTTGTCAAGCGAAAATTAGAAACCTTCGGTAGGTCTTTGGGAGCCGTATTAAATTAATTTTACAGCGGATTTGAGGGCTTTTCCTGCAGAGAATTTGGGTGACCGGGTTTCCGGAATCATAATTTCTTTTCCGGTGCGTGGATTTCGTCCTTTTCTTGCCTTTCTTTGGCTGATTGAAAAGGTACCAAAACCAACCATGGTTACTTTTTGTCCATTTTTTAAGGCGGTACTGACCCCGTTTACAAAGGCTAATAAACTCTTTCCCGCAGCCAACTTACTGATTCCCGCACTTTCTGCCATTTTTTCGATTAAATCTTCCTTGGTCATGCATGGTCCTCCAATGTTAAAATTGTTCCACCTCTGTTTGGGAATGTTCGGGCCCCATTTTAGAGGGGAAAGGGTAACAACTCACTTTTTCGTTGTCAAGGGAAAATTAGGTTTTCGATGGAGGATTTGGAGAAAGATTTTACTTTTTTGTCCGTTTAATCGTGATTTTTAATTCTTTTATTTTTTTCCTAAGCGTATTTCGATTGACCCCTAACATATGGGCAGCTTGCACCTGGTTTCCTTTTGTTTCATTTAAGATCATGGTGATTAAAGGTTTTTCAATTTCTTTAATTAACAAGGAGTAAAGGTTCCTTCCTTGGCTTAAGCTCATTCGCTTAACAAAATCTTTTAATTTTCTTTCTACAAAATCATTAAGAAAAAGATCGCGGGAAGAATGGGTTGAAATCGTTTGTGAATTTGTTTTTTTTTCATCATTTTTAATTTCGTTGGATAATTCTTGAATTTTTCCGGCCCCGGAACGGATGGATTGGGAGGTTCCCACGATTAAAAAAAAGTCTTTGGTGGAGTTCTTTTCAAAAATAGTCATTAAATTTTCCTGAAATCCTTTTTTAGATTCCAAAATAATCATGGAATAGCTATTTTTTGTTAAATGTTGTCCCAAATTCATTGTGGATGAAAGGAAAGTTAGGCCGGTACCTGTTTTTTCAAAGGTTCTTTGAAATTCTTTGGAAAGATCAGGATCTTCGTTGACCAATAAAATATGTTGCCCACCCATGGCCGCTCCGGGAAATGATAGAACCTTCCTTAATATGACTTTCCTGTTAAGAAGGGTCTTGTGTTACTTGGAATTTTTCTGGAAAGGTTTAATTTGAGGATTAAACAAGGATTCTTTAACATAGCCATTTAATCCTGTCAATAGGGAAAAAAATTTAATTAAAAAAATGAATGGAAACTTAATTCTTAAAAATTAATTAAACTTAATTTTTCAAGTAAATTATTGAAATTGAAAAATTCAAACAAAAGGTAAAACCTTAATGATAAACATACACTGAATCAGGATAATTAATAAGAAACAGATAAAGCGAATCCTGTTTTAAATTTCTCCGTTTTTTACCTTGCCGAGGAATCTATTTTTAAAAAAAAAGTAACCAAAACCTGAGGCGCAAAGGGAAAATAAATAGCGGAATGATTCAATGGAATTTTTTTTCTAGGATTATGAGTCATTAAAACAAAAAGGGTGCCAATCATGTAGATTAAGGTATTCTTTTATATTTATTTGTTTTTTTGGAACCGTGAAGAATTGGCTTTTGTTATTACAAAAATTTTACTCTTTTTTGAAAAAGATTTCATTTTTTTTTCTCATGTTTTTCTTAAATTTTCTCCCCAAAGGGGAAGAGTATATTTCTAATTTTGTTGAAATTCTTCAATAATTTCACTAACCTAATCTTTTGGAATCATTTAAGGCGGGTAAAAGAGAATTTGAATAGGGAATTGATTACAGAACCACCGGAAAACCCGGCTGGGGGGAGGACCTTAATCGTGGATTCCTCAAATCCCTCTTTCTATCCAAGGCCCAGTTCGGCCCTTGTGGAGGCGGGTCCGGAAGATCAAGTATTTGTGCGCCCTGGTACCTATGAGGACAAGATTTTTGTTGCCGACCGTCCCATTCGTTTAATCGGTGCTGGAAAAGATCAGGTTCAAGTTTTTTGCCGCAAGGGAGGGCCTTTTTACCTTCAAAAAGTGACCGAAGGCTTAGTGAGCGGAATGACATTTCGTTATGTTGGAAGTGATCAACATTCGGCCATGAATGTTTTGGATTCCACCTGTACCATCAGGAGCTGCCGTGTCATGGAGGGGATTTTGTCTGGAATCGTGATCTATGGCCCAGAAAACAGGGTGTCTTTGATCGACAATGAAATTTGCCATAATCGGGAGTCGGGGATTTTCATTTTTGCGGGTGCCCGGCCTTATATTTCAAAAAATGTGTCCTATGAAAACCATCACTTTGGGATAGCCGTTCGGGATCATGAGACCTCCCCCGATATCGTTCGTAACATTTGCCGTAACAACATGCTGAGCGGGTTGCTGTTATTTCACCTTGCGGAGGCCTTGGTGTTGGAGAACCAATTTTTTGAAAACCAGGAATGGGGACTTGTGTTAACGCCGGATTGCAAGATCTCTCCCCCCCTTTCAGAAATCCTATCCTCAAATGAGTTAGAAAAAAATCCCAGAGGGGCGTTTCAAATTACCCGAACCCCCCTTGCTGAAATTGGGCGGTAGGAAATTTTTCTTTAAAAGAAATGTCATTCTTAATAAGACTTAAAAAAGTTGGGTGAGAAACTTGTGGATCTTTTCCCCCGGAGGCTCTCTCCCTGGCTGAGAATAATCGCTTTTTTATTGGGTATTTCTATCGTTTTGGCCTTTGGGGTTCAATATATGATCAATATGCCGGGAAAATCCTATTCTGGGCCTCTTCCTCCTTTGAAAGAAGAAGAAAATGAGATTCAAACTTTCCTTTTGAAACACATCCAAATTTTGGCGGGAGAAATTGGGGAGCGGAACCTTTGGCAATATCAAGCCTTACAGTCATCTGCGAATTATATTGAACGAATATTTAAAAGTATGGGGTATGAGGTATTTTCCCAAGAGTATGGGGTTCAGGGAAAAAAAGTCAAAAATATTGAGGTACAGTTGGAGGGAACCCATCGTCCGAATGAAATTGTTTTAATCGGTGCCCACTATGATTCTGTTCGAGTATCCCCGGGGGCAAACGACAATGCAACGGGAACGGCTGCGGTTTTGGAAATCGCTCGGCTTCTTTTTGGTCAACCCAATAAACGAACGGTCCGTTTTGTAGCCTTTGTTAATGAAGAGCCTCCGTTTTCAATGACTCAGGATATGGGAAGCCGGGTGTACGCAAATCGTTCCCGGGAACTTGAAGAGAATATTGTGGCCATGTTTTCTATTGAAACCATCGGATATTACGATGATGCAGAGGGGAGTCAGCAATATCCTTTTCCCTTTCGTTATTTTTATCCCAGTACGGCTAACTTTATTGCCTTCGTTGGAAATGTGGCCTCAAAATCCCTGGTGTATGACAGTATCGATTCTTTTAGAAGGCATACATCTTTTCCATCCGAAGGGGTAGCCGCTCCTGGGTGGATGACAGGGATCGGTTGGTCTGACCACCAATCTTTTTGGAGGGAAGGCTATCCGGCTTTGATGGTTACCGATACAGCCCTGTTTAGGTATGCCCAATATCATTCTCAGGAGGATACTCCCGATAAAGTAAATTATCCTCGAACCGCGAGGGTGGTGGCGGGATTGGCCCGGGTGGTCTCCGAGGTGGCGAACCCCCCAAAAAAACCGTAGGGACATCCTTTTCCTTTTTATGGTTTGTGAGTTTAGTCTTGCGGTGAAGCAGATAATTATGCAAAAATGAAAATTTAACCTAAAGTTGATGTTAGGGATGAAGCCAAAAACACTGTTTGAGAAAATCTGGGAAACACACACCGTCTACGAAGAACCAGGAAAGCCTTCATTGATTTACATTGATCGGCATTTGGTTCATGAAGTGACCTCTCCACAAGCCTTTGAAGGGTTGCGTTTAAGCGGAAGAAGGATACGGCGTCCCGAACTGACCTTTGCAACTATGGATCATAATGTTCCTACATCGGACCGCTCTCAGCCCATTGATGACCCTATTTCCGCCAAACAAATGGAAACTCTTGCAAAAAATTGCAAAGAGTTTGGCGTTAAACTTTTTGATCTCCAGAGTCCTGATCAAGGCATTGTTCATGTCATAGGCCCTGAGCTGGGTTTGACACTTCCCGGGATTACCATGGTTTGTGGGGATAGCCATACCTCCACCCATGGGGCTTTCGGGGCCTTGGCATTTGGAATCGGGACCAGCGAAGTCGAGCATGTTTTTGCTACCCAATGCCTTTTACAGGATCGGCCCAAAACCTTTCTCATTGAGGTGAATGGCACACTTCCGTATGGCGTAGAAGCAAAAGATATTATTCTTTCAATAATTGGTCACATTGGAACGGGTGGGGGAACGGGGTGTGTGATTGAATATGGCGGAAATACCATTCAGAGCCTAACCATGGAAGAGCGTATGACCGTTTGCAATATGTCCATCGAGGGAGGAGCCCGGGCAGGAATGATTGCTCCCGATGAAACCACTTTTGAGTATTTGAAAGGGCGGCGCTATGCACCTCCTCAATTTAGAGAAGCGGTTCAAAAGTGGAAAGAGCTCTGCAGTGATCCGGGGGCCGTTTTTGATCGGACTCTAAAATTAAACGCGGCATCCATTTCTCCCCAGGTGACTTGGGGAACCAATCCGGGGCAAGTGGTTTCCATAGATGCCGGGGTTCCAAATCCGTCTTCGTTTTCGGATCCCAATGCAAGGAAGTCAGCCGAACGGGCTTTGGACTACATGGGATTGAAGGCCGACACTTCAATGATCGACATTCCGATTGATCGGGTTTTTATTGGTTCCTGTACGAATTCGAGGATTGAAGACCTAAGGCGGGTGGCCGAGTTTGTAAAGGGAAAAAAGGTGTCGTCTCGGGTCTATGCCATGGTGGTTCCGGGTTCCCAGCAAGTTAAAAAGCACGCAGAAGAAGAAGGTTTAGATCGAGTTTTTAGAGAAGCAGGGTTCGATTGGCGTGAATCAGGTTGCTCCATGTGTTTGGGGATGAATCCCGATATTCTAAAGCCCGGGGAGCGGTGTGCTTCCACCTCTAACCGGAATTTTGAAGGGCGCCAGGGAAAAGGAGGAAGGACCCACCTGGTAGGTCCCTTAATGGCAGCGGCGGCAGCGGTGGAGGGCCATTTTGTGGATGTGCGGCAAATGGATATCAAAAAAAGGTAAAATGATGGAGGCTTTTCAAACCATAACGGGCATTGTGACCCTTTTAGATTTGCCCAATGTGGATACCGATCAAATCATACCGAAACAGTTTTTAAAAAGGATTGAACGTACAGGATTTGGGCAGTTTCTTTTCTATGATTGGCGGTTAATGGAAGGAGGCAACCCCAACCCCGAATTTGAAATGAATGCTGACCGCTATCACGGCGCATCCATTTTGGTGACACGGGCCAATTTTGGGTGCGGTTCCTCGCGGGAACATGCCCCATGGGCCCTGTTGGATTATGGCTTTCGTTGTATAATTGCCCCTTCTTTTGCAGATATTTTTTATAATAATTGTTTTAAAAACGGAATTCTCCCCATTTCCCTTTCGGAAGATCAAGTGGAGGGGCTATTTGAAAAGGTTAGACAAAACCCGGGGTTCCAATTAACCGTTAATCTGGAAAAAAAGAAGATCACATCCGGAGAAGGATTAAACTTTTCTTTTGAAGTGGATGAATTTCGACGCCATTGTTTGCTAAACGGTTTGGATGACATTGGTCTAACCCTTCAATATGAACAGAAAATTCTTCAATTTGAAAAAAAACACACTGAAAATCACCAAATTCCAAATTGATAAAGCTCTGGTGTTTTTTCTTAAGTGGAGGTTAAATGACACCCTCTTGGATTGAAAATGTAACGGAAACCGATTTTGAGGAAAAAGTGGTTGCGGTTTCCCAACAGGTTCCGGTTCTGGTGGATTTTTGGGCTCCCTGGTGCGGACCGTGCCGAACGCTGGGTCCCATCCTGGAACAGGTGATCGATAGCCTAGGTGGAAAAGTTCACCTGGCAAAGGTGAATACCGATGAAAATCCAACTTTGGCCCAACAATTTCAAATTCAAGGCATACCCGCAGTAAAAGCGGTTGTGAATGGAGAAATTAAAGATGAGTTTGTGGGTGTTCTTCGGGAAAGACAGATCCGTGAATTTATTGAAGGGTTGGTTCCATCGGAAGCGGACCGGGTATCTACCGAAGCCCAATCTTTAGAAGAGAAAAATCCGGGTGGAGCCCTAAAAAAATATGAGGATGCCCTTCAAAAGGAGCCATCCCATGCCCAATCGCTAATTGGAAAACTGCGAGTTTTAGTAGCGTTGGGCCGCTTGGAAGAAGCGGAAGGTTTTTTTAACGGGCTTCCCGGGGCTCTGCAGTTGGACCAAACCGTTTCAAGGCTTAAAACGAAAATAGATTTAGGAATAATCCTCCAGCAAGGTCCCTCAGAATTGGAGTTAAGAGAAAAAACCCAAAAAGATCCCCACAATTTAGAAGCCCTTTGGGATTTGGCCATATACCTTTCTGCGGAAGAAAAATATTCTGAAGCATTTGAGATTTACCTAACCATTATGGAAAAAGATCGAGCCTTTAAAGATGATGGTGCGCGGAAGGCGGTTCTTCAACTGTTTGAATTAATCGGTTCCCGTTCCCCTTTGGCTGAGACCTATCGGGATAAAATGGCCCGTCTGATCTTGAGTTAAAAACAGAAAAACCAAAGAAAAGAATTTCTATTGGGAACTTTGGGTTTTTCCCTTTTCTTTTTTGATTCTATTAAAAACCCATCTTGCGAAATAAACCCAGAACCGTTTGGAACCCTGGCTATCTCTTGAGATTGCATCCTGGTTTCTATATACTTCCTGAAATTTTAGAATAACGGGTCAATATTGAAAAAATTCAGGAAATGGATCTTTTCCTTAAAATGGGTCGATAAAAACCTACTGTTTTTTCTTTCTTTTTTCTTAATCACCGGTGGGGCCTACGCGGCGGGGTTACCCGAACCCAAAGTTGAGTTTTCTGCGGATAGCTATGTTCAGACAGGGAATTATACCTCTGAGTCTAAAATTTACCGGTCTATGGATAAAGAGCGCCGCGAACTGGACCTGGGAGATTCCAAACAGGTTGTCATCAGCCGAATGGATAAAAATGTAATATGGATGTTGATGCCCGCGCAAAACTTGTACATGGAAATGAGTCTGAGCGATCAAAAAACTAAACAAGGGGCTGGAGAATTTTCTTATGAAGAGATTACCCAGACGGTGGTTGGTGAAGAAATGATTGAAGGAATGAAATCAATCAAAAGTAAAATAAGCGTTAAAGATTTTTCGGGAACCACCTTTCAAGGGTATATGTGGACGACGAAGGATGGCATTACCCTGAAAATGGATACGGTGACTGTGGGAAAAGGCCAACCCTTTCAAATAAAAATGCATTTGAAAAACGTAAAAATTGGGAAACAGGATCCAAATATTTTTGAAATTCCTTCCGGTTATACTAAAATGGATATGGGCTTTCCTTTTGGTGGGCATGGGTTAGGGATGGAAGGCATGGAAAACGGTTCAAGGTAAGGTAAAAAAACAGTTAGACATAATAGGGAGGAATTCTAAATACGGTGAAAAACCAAAAGACCTTAAAAATATTTTTATTTGGGCTTTTAATCGCTTTAATGACCACCTCTTTCCCCAACAATGGGCACACTCAACCCTCCGTGAATGGAAATTCCGAAAAACTGGGACAAGTTTCCTTTTTGATTACATGTGAAGGCGAGGCCCAAAAGCAGTTTAAGCGTGCATTGGCGATGCTCCATTCCTTTTGGTATACCGAGGCACGAACGGCTTTTGAAGAAGTGACCCAAACCGACCCGGAATGTTCAATGGGCTATTGGGGTATTGCTATGACTTATAATCATCCCCTGTGGGAACCCCCCAGTACGGATGATTTGGAAAAGGGGAGCGCTGCAATTAAAATGGCGAGGTCGGTGGGTAAAAATACCGAGAGGGAATGGCTATATATCGCCGCCCTTGAGACGTTTTATAAAAAAATGGACCGGGTAGATCATGAAACCCGGGCGGAGGATTATAGTCAGGCGATGAAGCGGGTCTATGAGCGGTATCACGATGATCAAGAAGCGGCCATTTTTTATGCCCTTTCCTTATTGGGAACAACCTCTCCCAATGATAAAACCTATAAAATGCAAAGAAGGGCTGGTGAGATCCTCGAGAGAATTTTAGAAGACCAACCGAATCATCCTGGTGTTGCCCATTATATTATTCATAGTTATGATTATCCGGAGCTTGCCCATCGGGCCGAAAAAGCCGCCCAAATTTATTCCAATATCGCACCTTCCGTTCCCCATGTCCTTCACATGCCTTCCCATATTTTTACTCGCTTGGGTTTATGGGATGAATCCATTCAATCCAATTTGGCCTCTTCCCAAGCAGCAAAACGTTTTGCTGAAAAGAAAAATCCGGGAGGGATTTCCTTTGAGGATCTTCATGCCCTGGATTATCTTATGTATGCCTATCTTCAGAAAGGGGAGGATCAAAAGGCACGGGATATCTTGAAAGAAATTCAGTCTGTGAAAGAGGTACAAACAGTGAATTTAGCATCTGCCTATGCCTTGTCGGCGATTCCTGCAAGGTACGCTATTGAGCGGCGGAGTTGGGGGGAGGCGTCCGACCTTTTACTTCATCCGAGTCAATTTCCATGGGAACAGTATCCCTGGACAGAGGCCACGGTGGTGTTTACCCGGGCCATTGGAAATGCACGGGGTGGAAATTTAGCGAAAGCGAAAAAAAATGTAAAAAGGCTTCAAGAACTCCAAAATGAAACGAAAAAGGTCAAAAAAAAATATTGGGTCAATCAAATTGAAATTCAAAGATTGACTGCATCGGCCTGGGTTGTTTTCGCGGAAGGAGATCATGACCAAGGCCTAAAGCTGATGCAGCTTGCGGTTTCTTTGGAAAGCAAAACGGAAAAAAGTCCCGTAACACCGGGTCCCATTTTACCCGCATCGGAACTGTTGGGGGAGATGCTTTTGGCCTTGGATCAACCGGATAAGGCTTTAATGGCTTTTGAAAGTGCTCTTGAATCATCTCCAAACCGGTTTAATGGGCTTTATGGTGCGGCTAAAGCCGCAGAGCAATCGGGAAAAATGGATGAAGCCATGGGGTATTACTCCAAACTGGTAGAGATTTGCCGGAATTCAAATGGAGACAGAGCGGAACTTAAAGAAGCAAAAACATTTTTGAAAAAATTGAAAAAATAAAAAAAGACGTTCCTAATGTGGAGGAACAAATAAGAGAAAATTTTGTATGCAATCACGAAGAAAATTTTTATTACAGGGAATTTCTATGGCTGGGATTTTCTTTTTTACCCCTCCCCTCCTGGCCGTAGGTCGATGTGTTGCGACCCAAGATAATATTTTGGGTCCTTTTTACCGTGAAGGGGCTCCCTTTAAAACAAAAATCGCCGGACCCAACGAAAAAGGAGAACCCCTTAAGATTTTTGGGAAAGTATTGGGGCTTGATTGTGAGGCATTGCCGGGGGCGGTGGTTGATGTTTGGCAAGCAGACCATGAAGGCAGTTATGATAATTCTGGTTTTTTTCAGCGATTTAATCCAAAGGAGTTTAAGCTTCGGGGAAGGATGAAAACAAATGAAAAAGGCCATTATGAATATGAAACGATTCTTCCCGGCGCTTACAAGATTGGGTTGAACAGCTGGAGGCCAAAGCATATCCACTATATCGTCACTAAACCCGGTTTTGAACCTTTGACCACCCAACTCTATTTTAGCGGTGATCCTTATATTGAGGGGGACCGTTTTGTAAAGGAATCTTTAATCATAGATTTAAAGAAAACCGATCCAGATAAAAAATCCCCTCTCCTGGTGGGAAACTTTGATATTGTCCTGAACCCCTCCAAATTATAAATTCAAGTTAAATCCCTTTTTATTTAAAATTATATCCCCTTGAGTACCCACCGCTGTTTCCACTATACTTTAAATTTGATGATACCCGTGTGTCTTTAACTGATTGTTTTTAAATAAATTTCAATTCTGTTGGTATCTTACGAAAACGTTGAAAAAAAATGAAGGCCGTCATTCCTGCGAAAGCGGTAATCCAGAGGTCAAAAAACATTGAATTCCAGCTCTTTCCCATTGGGGTGGTAACCGCTGGAATGACACCGGAAAAAACCAAGTAATTTGTAGAACGGGAAACTTGAACCAAATTGAAAATTTTGGTCTTTATCATTCTTTTTTTTAGTGACTTTGCCTTTTTCTCTCTAAAGGTTTTTGCCGGGCCCATGGTTCAAATTCCTGAGGGACCTTTTTTGATGGGAGAAATTCTAGCCGAAGAGGGGGTAAACGGAAAAACTGTAAAATTACCTTCTTTTCAGATAGATCAGTTCGAGGTAACCAATCAAGAGTTCCAGGGGGAATTTCCATTCCATCATTTTCCGTTGGGTGCGGAGAAGCATCCGGTTTGCCATGTAACCTGGGAGGAGGCCAATGTCTATTGCGAAAGGTTGGGAAAACGACTTCCTTCCGAGGCCCAATGGGAAAAAGCCGCCCGGGGAACCGATGGCCGAATTTTCCCGTGGGGAATTAAAAAGAAACGGAGGGGGGCCCATCCTCCAATCTCTGGGATGACCAAACGAATCGTTGGGTTTAATAAAAAAGATGTTTCGGTCTATGGTGTTCGGGACATGTCCGCTTCGGTATGGGAATGGGTTAAAGACGAAGGTCTAAATGAAAGGCGTGTAGCAAAAGGCGGAGTGTGGAATGAGCATTTGGATTATGAGTACAGCAAAACCTTTGACCGGATTTTCATAGATCCGGATAAACGGTTTATCTTTTTAGGGTTTCGATGCGTAAAATAGGGGGAATCCAACGAAGGGTGTTTCTTATCGGAATCCTAATGGGAACGCTGGGGTTTTTCGTTGGAATGTTCAAGACGAAAACCTGTGCTCAGGCCAGTGGTGACTTTTTTGGAAGGGAAGAATATGTGGGAAAAACACGGAAGGGACGGTTTAAAAAATTTTATGTTCAGTATTTTAAACCTTTTAAAAGGGTGGATGGAGATAAATGGAAACTGAAAATCACCGGACTTTGTGAAAATCCCCAGGAAATAGATCTTGTAGAGATCAAAAAGCTATCAAAAAAGACCCAGGTTTCCCGGATCAAATGTGTGGAGTGCTGGTCCGCCAAGGCCCAATGGGAAGGCTTTCATATTTCACACCTTCATGAAAAGGTCCGTCCGCTGCCTGATGCGGAGGGTGTGGTTTTCCGATGCGCGGATTCTTATAATGAATATTTACCCCTGAACGACTTAACCCATGAGCGGGCCTTATTGGTTCATACCATGAATAAAGAACCTTTATCCGATGAACATGGTTTTCCCTTAAGGGTCATTGTTCCTTTTAAATATGGGTATAAAAGCCCGAAAGCGGTTTTAGAAATGGAATATGTAAAGGGTTTCCATCTAGGAACCTGGAGTAAAATTGGGCCCTATTCACTGGATGGGACCATTCTTCCCGGATATGATCATCCCTTGGATATGGGGAAAAAACGAAGAAAGATTTTTGGAGGGGAGATTTTTGATTATTAGGGGGGGTGCCAAATGAAAGAAAAAGTACAAAAAACAGAAGAAGAATGGAAAGGGCAACTGACGCCTGAGCAGTATCAGGTGACCCGGCAAAAAGGGACAGAGCGCGCCTTTTCCGGTGAATATTGCGATTCTAAGGAGAAGGGAATTTTTCAATGTATTTGCTGCGGGAACGACCTTTTCAGCTCGGATTCAAAGTTCGACTCAGGAACAGGATGGCCGAGTTTTTGGGAGCCTGTTGATTCTAGAAATATCGAAGAAGAGGTAGATTACAGCTATGGAATGGAGAGGGTAGAGGTTCTTTGTTCAAAGTGTGATGCTCATTTAGGTCATCTGTTTCCCGATGGTCCTGCCCCCACCCATCAGAGATATTGTATCAATTCAGCGTCTTTGAAGTTGAACAAGAAGAAATAAAGGGTCTTCGTGTAATCGAGTGGGTAAAAATTGTTAAAAAGTGTTTAAGGTCCATACAGGGCAAGGGTCAAGTCAAAGTCATTCTGTGGTTGAAGCCTTTGAAGTATTAGAGGTTCCTGCAAAATCCAGTTCGTCATTCCCGAATGGTTTTATCTGGCCCGCCTGCCGGCAGGCAGGAATCCAGGATTCAAAAAATCAACATCTTCTGGATTCCCGCTCCCCGATAAAGTCATTCGAGGACAGGCTTCGCGGGAATGACGGGAAGGGCCTGGATTTTCGCTTTCCCCTGCCTGCAAGTGCCCGCCGGACAGGCGGGTAATGACAAAATTTACCCACTCACTTCCACGATGAGCCGAAATAAATTTATAAGGCGACGGGTTAAAACCTTTGGAGAAAACCCTTTTTGAAATTGATGATGATTCCTTTGAGGTGCACGTAATCAAAGCAAAGGGAAAAGTTCTGGTAGATTTTTGGTCTCCCAGGTGTGCTTCTTGTAAAGGACTTGAAAAGGAATTGATTCTATTAAAGGATGAAATAGGGGATATATTAGAAATTGTCAAAATCAACGTGGATGATAACCCTTTGGTGAGAGGAGAATTTGAGATCCTCCATCTGCCGACACTGGGGTTATTTGAAAATGGAGAATTTGTCCGCTTTATCGGGGGAATCGGGAAGAAAGAATTTTTAAAAGAGGAGCTTGGATTTAATTAAATTTCTGAGCGGAATAAATTGGAAAAAGGGTGGTTGATTTAGAGAGAATACAACCTATATAATCAATCCTTCCCGGCAATCATTTAAATGTGAGAGGAGATCAGGGTAATGAAAAATTGGAGCGATGTGAATAAGCAACTTCGTGAAGCGTTGGGTTTACAGATTACTCCCTTGGCCATTTCTTTTTCTAATGATGCCCCCCAAGGGGTTCCTTTTCATGAAGGATCCATGCCCGATGCTTCTCAAGATGGACGGACGGGAAGGGTGCCCGCAGGTTGTGTGTTTTGGATGGATGGGTCTGAAAAGGCTTTTACCACCGTTCCGGAAGACCATTACAATTGCAGTGTGGGGAGCGTGACCCACGGATTAAAAACCTTAGAAGAAGTAATGGCCAATGAGGATGTTCAGAAACTGGTGGAATCCGAATGGGTAACCCCTGAAGAGGCAATGGCCCTTCCTGTCATCCAGGAACGTCCTAATTTTATAACTTATGCTCCCCTGCCACAAACCCCAGTCGACCCCGATGTGATTTTATTGAGAATCAATGGCATGCAGGCCATGGCTATCCATGATGCGTTTAATGATATTGAAGTGGCCGGAAAGCCCCAGTGCCACATCATTCCCATGTCCAAAGAGCAGGGAAAAGTCGCAATTAGCACAGGATGTATGCTCAGCCGTGTACGAACCGGCATGTCTCCCAGCGAGATGACCTGTACCCTTCCGGCCAAGAAAATTGAAGAGATCCTCGAAAAACTAAAAACGAGGAGAAAAGCCAATTCGGCCGTGACCGCCTACGCTAATCAGGACGCCCGGCGTTTTTCTTAAATTGAAAATTCCTCTTCCTAAAATCCTCAACCCTTGATGGCGGGAGGGAAGGTGGGGGGTGGAGTTGTGTTCCAAAGCGGATGTCATTTCGAGTGAAACGAGAAATCTAAGACTTTAATTAAAAAGGGATAAAACATGGGACCGAGCAAAATGGATTTTTACAAAAACGGAATGGGAAAATTCAACGGAGGTGATTTTGAAGGCGCCATTGCGGAATTTAAAAAAGCTTTAGAAATAGATCCTAACTTTGGGGATATTCACCAATCTTTGGCCCATATCTATGAGCGGCAGGGGAATTTAGACGGCGCCCTCGAAGCCGCAAAAAAAGCCGTTGAATGTAACCCCGATGACCCCCTTGCCCATACCAGCCTTTCCATGTTTTACCAACGCAAAGGAATGATCCCCGAAGCCGAGAAAGAGCAGGCCCTCGCGGCCCAGCTCAGTGCGAAAAATCCTTAATTAAAGGTTCAATAAAAAAAATATAAAATAAAACTAATCGAATATTTTCTCCCTAAAACCTAAAGGTAACACCTAACTAAAGTTCAGGTTTAAATAATCTAGAGAATTGTTAATTACCGATAGAAAGAATATATAACGTGTAATCCAACCGTCGCGTAAGCAATCGGTGGAAATGACTCATTACGATATTGCTTATTGCTGATTGCTCCTAGGCAGGGTTTCCGTAATCCATTCACGAAGCTCAAAGAGTCTTAAGATGACCCCATACCGAACAATTTCAGATATTTTTTCGCTCTCCTTCTTTTTTTCATCTTCATAATCAGTATATTCAGAAACCACCACAGAGCTTTTTATAGTTCCAATGGCCACCCCGATAGCAATGTCATTGTAACGGGCGCTGAAAGCAGGGCCGCCACTCATTCCTTTTGGAATGGGTGACGAATATTCGAGAGCTGGTGTTTCATATTTACCTTCTCTGTGAATGAAGGGACGCTGAATAATTCCTCCAATGACGCGTGCTGGAAGCTTTAAATTGTCCTCCTCAGTTAACCAACCAAAGCAATGAACATTCTCTCCAAAAGAAAAATCTACATCGGTAAGCCTGAAATTTTCCAGTTGGTCGGCACCTCTCCCTTCAACTTCAATTATCGCCAGATCAGCATGCGGATGTGTATATATTTTGTGACACTTCAAGTATTTTTCCTGTACATAGTCGAAAACGCTTATATCGGTAGATTCTATCCCTTCAAGACAATGTGCAGCAGTAAGAAAATGATTTTTAACCCATAATCTAAAACAGGATCCAGCAAACTTAGGGCTTGCTTCTTGGTTATCATGTCTGTATGCCGGTTGAACAGCAAGAAGTGGTTTCATTACTGATTCAAGAAGGGGAGAATGGGTCAAATATTTTGTTGATATTTCCTCATACGGCTATTTAGCATTCCCAAAAGGGTAATTTCTGATTGTAATCTACATTTCCAAGTATTATAAGTCAATGACACTTCCAGCAAGAACTCAATAAAACCGAATTTATAAATTGGAATGGGTTGCTAAAAATATTTTGCGTAAATTCAGGTGGTTTTTTTGGTGGTTAAGATTCGATATTCGAGCCGTTTTGCCTATCTTTGAAGAGTTTTTGGATTTTTTCTATTTCATCCACGTTTTTGATTAAGGCTTCCACGCAGTTTTTATCCAGTTGCAATCCTGCCAGTTCCTGAAGCATGGTAAACGCTTCTTCATTAGACCAGGCTTCTTTATAAGACCGCCGACTGGTTAATGCGTCGAAAATATCTGCCACCGCAATGATGCGTGCTTCGACAGGGATCTCTCTTCCTTTAATCCCGTGGGGGTAGCCGGCCCCATTGAAGGCTTCATGATGATACTCTGCGATATTGCGTAGGATATCGATATGCTTAAAGGTATCCAGGCCGAAATCCTTTAACATAGTGTCAATGATGTCTTTTCCTCTCTCGGTGTGAGTTTTCATAACTTCGAATTCTTCCGCATTGAGTTTTTCTTCCTTTTGGAGAATCGAATCGGGTATTCCGATTTTACCGATATCGTGAAGAGGGGCAAATAAAAACAGGTGTTCGATAAATTCATCATCAAATTTGTACTTTTCTGCCAACTCTCTTGCGATCAGCCTTGAATAGTGTGCGATTCGGTCCAGGTGTGCTCCCAATTCCTGATCCCGGTAGGAGGTCATGTCACGGCCGGCCTTCACCGTGGCCAGCATGGTTCGTATGGTGGTAAGTTCATTAATGATGGTGAGGGAAATAAGATGGGCAAAAAGGTCGAACTCATCAAGAATTTCGGGTAGAAATGCGTTTTTTTGAAAAGAATCAAAAAATGTAAAACCAAAAAATTCACCATTCAAAAACATCGGCAGTGTGTAACTGGACTGAAAACCCTTTTCAAGGATTTTTCGGGTATGCCCCTGTTTCCCTTCCGAGAATATACTCAAGTCACTTATGATTCGGGGGTTTCGGGTTTTTACGATTTCTTGTAAGGATGCCACATCCTTAAGTTGCGCTTGGTAGTGAAGGAGGGGATCTTCTCCGCCACTGTGAATAAAAGTTTTCAGCATATCGGTTTTGGGGTCATAAATTACCACAGCTATCCGGTCAATCAGCCCAAACCGCTTTTTTAAAATCCCGTGAATAAAACAGACTTTTTCTGTTAAGGTGGCGTTTTTATTCAGGTCTTTCAAAATGTTGGTGTGTTGAACAATCATAGTAGTTCCCTTTTCACACTCACATGATAATCTTCCTCTTTTCCCTATGTCAACGGTAGGTTTTTGGGAGGCCTCTCACCCTTTAAAAAACCGTTGACTATGCAAAATTATTTTTGTGTTTTGTTTCTAACCTTTTACTTGAAATTAAAACGTGTTTTTGCAATGATGATAACCTATTAATCCCTGGAGTTTTAATTTTAATAGAGGGCAGATATGTCGGAAGAAGCGGAAAAACTCCAAAGGCCACGATCGGAAGCTTTGAATGAGATTTTAGGGGTCCCCTTTAAGGTGTTGGATGATGGATTTATTCGTGTGGTGGATTATATGGGTTCGGATGAATCCATTGTTCAAGCGGCAAGGGTTTCCTATGGAAAAGGAACCAAAAAAGTAAGCGAGGACCGGGGCCTGATTCGATACTTAATGCGCCATCACCATACAACCCCTTTTGAGATGTGCGAAATTAAATTTCATGTGAGAGTTCCAATGGACTGCTGGAGGCAATGGATACGGCATCGAACGGCTAATGTAAATGAGTATTCAACCCGGTATTCCATTGCAATTGATACGGCCCAAAAAACACCAGCTAACGAATGGCGGCTTCAAGCTTCGGGGAATAAGCAGGGTAGCGAAGGTTTTATCAATGAAGAGATGGGCAGGAAGTTCACCCAACGTGAAGAGGAGTTATATCAAACCTCTTGGAAAGTTTATCAAGAACGCTTGGAAGCAGGCATTGCCAGAGAGCAGGCACGAAAGGACCTTCTTTTATCTACCTATACCGAATCCTATTGGAAAATTGATCTTCACAACCTGATCCATTTTCTGGCCCTTCGAATGGATGATCACGCTCAGTATGAAATCCGAAGTTATGCGAATACCATTGGATATGAGGTTCTTAGTAAATGGTGTCCTTTTGTGTGGGAGGCCTTTTTAGATTACCGGTTTCAATCCATGGCCTTTTCCCGGTTAGAATTGGATTTGATGAAGGTCATTTCTGGTGGAAAGAAAAAAGAAGCCGTTGAACTCGCTATTAAATACGGGTGGCTTTCTGGGGAAGGAAATTTAAAGCGCAACAGAGAACGTGAAGAATTTGAGAACAAGCTTCAATTCCTGGATATAGAGGCTCCCTGGAAAGAACTGGTTTAATTTTTATTTTCAAAAAGAAGGTGTAAGGATTTGTCGTGCCTTGGGTCGCGGGAGTAGATGGTTGTCGTGGGGGTTGGTTCGTTGTTTTGGTTAACTTTAACGGGAAAAAGGTTCAAAAAACCCATTGGACGGTTTGCTCATCATTTCAAGAAGTTCTTCAAATCAAACCCTCGCCAAGGGCCATTGCGGTTGATATTCCCATCGGACTTTTGGATCAGCCGGTTTCAGGCGGACGGGAATGTGATCGTTTAGCCAGGCTTTTTCTAGGGCGACCTCGGGCCAGCAGCATTTTCTCCCCTCCCATTCGAAAAATCCTTTCCGCAAAGAAGTTTTCTCAGGTACGGGGCTTGGGAATGACCATCCAGGCGTTTCATATCATTCCAAAGGTTCGTGAAGTGGATCAATTAATGACTCCCGTTTTACAAGAAGAAATTTTTGAAGCCCACCCGGAGGCGGTTTTTAAAGGGTTACAAGGGGGGCCGATGAAGCACAACAAGAAAACCATTCACGGGCGAAAAGATCGGATAAGGGTTTTATTCCCGTTCTTTCCAGATCTAGAGAGGGGTTTAATAGCAACAAAAGACCCCAATTATTTCTTTGATGATATAATCGATGCCCATGCCTTGGCCGTAACCGCATTTCGGATCATGGAGGGGCAAGCGAAACGGTTTCCCCAAAAACCCCCTAATGATTCAAAAGGCCTTCGGATGGAAATCTGGTATTGAAACTGTGAGACCAAGTAGAGTCGTTTTTCTAATTCCTTTTTATGGGAACCCTTCCCAAAAGGACTTGCATTAACCCCATCATGCTTGTTAAGTTTCTTTATTTAACCTTTGGGAAAGTCACAGTTGTTTCTAATTAAAAACCTAAATGAGAGGTATTATTAATGAAACAACAAACACCGAAATTTGATCCTGTGAAATATAAAGAAACAACAAGAGAGCAATGGCAAACAGCGGCAGAAGCCTGGCACCGATGGGGCCCTGTTTTAAATAAGGGGTTGGGACAAGCAACTGAGCTGATGTTGGACATGGCAGGAGTAAAGGAAGGAAGTCAGGTGCTTGATATTGCCGCTGGGGCGGGAGAGCAAACCTTAACCGCTGCGCGCCGGGTTGAATCCAGGGGTTCAATTCTTGCCACCGATATTTCATCTAATATCCTCCAATTTGCAGCATCAGTTGCCAGAGAGGAGGGAATTTCGAATGTTAAAACCCAAGTGATGGAGGGGGAAGATCTAAGCGCGCTTCCGGAGAGTTCCTTTGATGCGGTTATTTCCAGAGTGGGTTTAATTTATTTTCCTGATCAACAAAAGGCCTTAACCGATATACGGCGGGTATTAAAGCCTGGCGGGAGAGTGGCGGCCATTGTTTATTCAACACCGGAGAATAATAATTTTTTCCCCCTACCTATTTCGATTATTCGGAGGCGCGCCCAACTTCCTCCCCCCTTCCCGGGCAGCCCGGTCCCTTCAGCTTAGGCGGGCGGGGGTCCCTTAAAAGTGCCTTTGAAAAATCGGGTTTTCGAGAGGTTGAAACAAGGAACCTTCTTGCGCCTTTAAAATTATCTTCTCCCTCAGAGTGTGTTGCTTTTGAAAAAGATTCTTTCGGTGCCTTGCATCAAATGATGGCAGACCTAAACGAAATAGAGCGAGAGGAAACCTGGAAAGAAATTGAACGGGAATTGGGAAAATTTTGGGAGAGCCCTGGGTTTAAGGGCCCTTGCGAATTGGTTATCGGTGCGGGTGTGAAATAAATGGATAATTGTTTTTCTTTCCATGAATTGAAAACCCTTACCAAAAAATTTTTATGGTTGAAGGCTCTTTCATTGGAAGATTCAAAGGAGTTAACAGAGTTTTCTTCTGCGTGGTGGTGCCACGGCCGGCATTCTCAAACGATTTGGCGGAGAGTTTTCGGAAAAACACCCACAGTGAACATTCAAAGGGAAAGATGGAAAACCCCTGATGATGATTTTTTAGACCTAGATTTTACAGAAACAAACCACCCAAAAACAGAGAATATAAAAACACCCACCATACTTCTTCTCCATGGGTTGGAGGGATCTTCACGGGCAAAATATGTGTTAGGAATGCTCAAATGGGTGACCCAATTGGGTTGGAGAGGGGTGGCCCTTAATTTTAGATCGTGCAGCGGAGAGATCAACCGTCAAAAACGGTTTTATCATTCGGGGGAGACGACGGATTTAAAATGGGTTGTGGGCCAGCTCATTAAGCGGTTTCCAAACAGTCCTTTTTTTTTGATCGGTTTTTCCTTAGGGGGGAATGTTCTAATAAAATGGCTAGGGGAAGAGGGGAAAAAGGTTCCGCCTCAAGTTCAAGGTGCGACAGCGATTTCTGTCCCTTTTGACCTTGCTGTCGCGGCTAGACGGATTGATCAAGGGTTTAATCGGATTTATGGAAGTGTTTTCCTTAAAACGCTGAGAGAAAAAACACTGGCCAAAGAGAGGAAGTATCCCGGTTTGGTTGATCCCAAACAGGTTTCAAAAATTTTCTCTTTTGCTCAATTTGATAATGAGGTAACCGCACCCATTCATGGTTTTAAGGATGGGAAAGATTATTGGGTCAGCAGCAGTTCAATGGGATTTTTAGGAGAGGTTCAGGTCCCGACTTTATTGATTAGCGCTCAAGATGACCCATTTTTGCCTACATCCTATCTTCCTAGGAAAGTTATTGAACAATCAAAATGGTTGACCGGATGCTTTCCTTCAAAAGGAGGACATGTGGGATTTGTCGAGGGGAGGTCTCCCTGGGGGGTGTCCTATTGGTCTGAGTCCAAAACTTTTTCATTCATTTCCGATTTTGTGTAGAAAAGTTCTTTTAACGTTGAATTAGAAACCGGGTGCATTATTAAATTTTATTTCCATTTTAACTTTGGATCTTTTTATGACTAGAAAATTTCTGTGTATTTATTTTATAGCCATTTCGATGTTTTTGGGATGGCCTTACCATCTTCGTGCCCAGGACTATGGTAATGAATCCCTTCCAATCAATCAAATGGGGCCCAAGGAGTTGATTGATTTAGGCGAAAAGATCATTTTTGGAAAGGTGGGGGGATTTAAAAAAGGTGAAATAGGAAAAGGGATGTGTCCCGCCTGCCATGCTTTCAAAAAGGATGAAAAACGTCTGGTTGAGCGAGCTCCCAACCTTTTTGGCATTATTAAAAGGGGGGCGGAACGAATTAAAGAACCTGGGTTTCTCACCCAAAATACGGTTCAAACCGAATCCTTCCCGGGAAGCGGTAGAGCCAATTCGGCAATGGAATATCTGGCAGAATCAAAGATATGCCCTTCATGCTATGTGGTCCCGGGATTTGAAATTGAGATGAGCGGAAAAAAAGGAAGTTTGGAACCCCCCTTTCATAAACCCCCCATTAATTTGACCATTAATGAAATGATTGCCATTGATGTTTGGCTGTACAATAGGGAAGGGTTGCCCGCCCCTCCAACGGAACTACTTCGAATGGCTTATGAAAAATTTATCGGGGGGGGAGTTGGAGTTGGAGAAGCCCAGTTAGAAGCTCCCAAAATAAAAAAAGATATAGGGGATACATCTAGGGATGTTTTCTATGGGACCGAAGGGGTGGTTTCAGGGGCATCGGCGCCAATTTTGAATAGCGAAGATTATCCTCGTTGGAATCTTCCTTTTCCCTTCGAAAATAGCCGAAACGTTATCTGGTTTTTCGCTCAACAGCATCTTTATTTCGGAGCCTTAATTTCGGGAATCTTAATTTTAGTTTTGTTCTTTGAGGTAGGGGGGATTCTATCTAAGGACCCGGAGACCGCCCGTCGCTACAATGGTCTTGCCATAAAAATGCTGGGGTTGGTTACCGCCGGAGTAGGTGTTGCAGCAATCTTAGGCGGGTTAATTGTTTTTGGTCTGTTTTCTCTCTACAGGGATTTCTTTGTGTATTTTAGTGAAATTTTCCAACCCTCTATGAAGGTTTATGCCAATTTGCTTTGGTTATTTTTAGTGTGGTTTATTTATTATTTTTCTTGGGGGAAAATGAACCATGGGCCTTTAAAATTTGTGCATATCAGTATAGGTATTTTAGCAAATGGTCTTGCATTAGCCATTATATATATTGCCAATTCCTGGAGCACATTTATGTTGTCACCCTCCGGGGTGGATGAAGCGGGGTATTTTCTGGGAAACGAAGGGGATGCCCTCAAAAACCCCCTTTGGATGCCCTTGTTTTTTCTCCGGTTAAGTGCAAATGTCATTTTTGCCGCAATCGTAATAGCGGCTTATGCGGGTTTTAAAAGTATTACTTCGAAGACTTCAGAAGACAAAGGATATTATGATTGGATGGGGTATATTTCATTTTTGGCTTTTATCGTGGGGCTTTTCTCCATTCCATATATTGGACATTGGTTAAGTAACGATATCATTGGTTACCAACGCCAAATGGGGATTACATTGTTTTTGGGAGAATTATCCTGGGCCATGCTGACCTTGGTTTCTTTGTTAGGGTTGGTATTTTTAGGTATCATTTACTACACATGGCAAAGAATTAACTGTACCCACCTTGAGGGAGAGTATAAGAAATACGAAAAACCAGCCTTTTTTATTCTGGCGGTTTGTCTATTGGTTTATATCACCCCGTCTAACCTTGCCCTTACAATGGAAGAATTTAGAGCACTGGAGGGCCGGGTTCATCCCTTGATCTATGGTTATGGCGTTGAGTCTGTAAAACAGGCTGCGGTCCATACTATGCTGTTGGCGGCGGGGTGGTCCCTCCTGTTTTATTGGCGGAGCCGTTTCCAATCTCCTATATTGGGTTTTTTAAAAAATGACTGGATCCTAGGTGGTCTTTTTCTTTCAGCGGTCTTCTTTATGATATTTTTAGGTGCCTATGGGTTTGGGGCCTCCCCGGATGTCAGGGCTTGGTTGACTTTTCCCATGACTGTAGGAACCATTTCCGTCATGCTGATCGGTATTGGGATCACAAAAGTTTCTGTCTCCAAGTTGAGTCCTGTTTCCAAACAGAAACAGTGGGGAATGATTCCTTCAAGAGGGAATATCACGTTGATTTTTCTTGCTTTGGTAATCAGTTGGATCATGGGATTGGGGGGATATGTCCGTTCGGCTTTAAAAGGGCAATGGCATGTAACGGACATTGTCCCGGATAGGTCAGTGTGGGCTTTTAACCCCACCCAGGTGGATTCCTCTTTCTTTATTACTCTCAATGCATTGGTTTTTTGGATTGTTTTAATGGGTTTATTTTGGTTAGAAAAATATATTCCGTTTAAACCAAAGGTATAGTAAATCACCAAATTTTCAAGGCATCCGAGCCCTTTCCTCACATACGAAGAAGCGAAAACTTTTTATGAACGATTCGGAGCCAAGCAAGATGCCCAAGGTTTTTATGAAAATCCGGCCTTGGATGAGGAGTTAACCGAATATTCGAAGTTATCGCAGGCCCATTCGGATAAAGGAATACCTTTCACCCCAGGAGGGGCAGGTTCACCACCATGGGATCATTTCCTCTTTTGGAATCAGTTCGGAAGTGTTGGTTGCGAGGAGGGTTTAAGGAAGGAGCTGCCACTCATCTTTATCAATTGTAACTTTTTGCCCATCGTTAAGCTGCTTGGCCGTATCTCGGCCGAACATTCCTAAATAGCGCTCAATCCGATCTGCTTCAATAATCCGATCTTCCTTTGATTGCCCCGAGGGGAGTTTGTACTTTCTAATTAACACCGGCATTTCAACATCCTTTCTTTTTTAGTCTGCCCTAGACTAAGAATTGAAAAATAAACTCCCAATGATACTTTATTTTTGTTGGCCTGGTCAACTTTTTTCTATAAAAAAAGGGTGGATTTATTCATTCTCGGGAGTGGCCCAGGTGTCCCAATTGCCGTTTTCTTGTTGAAAATGAACCACGTTCGGTCGGCAGCAAACCGAGCAATCTTCTACGACTTTATAATGATGCGCAGTGGGATCATCAATGATGACTTCATTGGGTTCCCCGCAATATGCACAGAAGTAGGAGTTTCCGGTTTCTAAACTATGATCTGATTCATCTAAGAAATCATCGTCCATTCTCTTTTTGTTTCCATCTATTATTTGCTTGAGAAAATTAAACGTAGCGTCATTCCCCCAGTTCTTAAGTGGGAATCCATTGATTTTACTGGATACCTGCGCCCCGCTTTAAGGGTAGGGAACAAGCTTCTCGTGTATGACAATTTATTTGCGCTAAAATTTGCAACTAATTACGGGTATATGGGTTAAAGGGTTGTTTGTCTTTTTTCAATCAAGGTCTTTGTCTGAGCATCAAGGTGGAGTTTTACCTTTTCAGGGTCCGTAATGGGAGTTTGGCAGGTGAAGTCATAACAAATGTAGAGAGCGGGTTTGCCCTCAACAAGCCCCTTCCCTTCTAGGAGGGGAAGTTGTGAATCATTTTTTTTGGATTTTTCATTAGGGTGGGTGTGAGCCAAAATTCGATTGGGTAAATAGATTCGATTGACTTCCTTTTTTAGGGTTTGGGTTTTTTCATCTTTTGGGTCACCTGCCAAAGCGATTTCAACAGGCCCTTCCAAGAGCAAATCAACAACCCCAAGGGATTTACAAAAGGCCCGGGCGATGCGTTCAATGGTTTTTCCATAGGCGGTGACCGAGGAAATGGCCATTTTCCTCATATCTTCCCGATTCAAATGGAAGGAAAGCCTGGCAATGGAGAGTGCCGCGGTGGCATTGGAGTTGGGGGTTGCCCCATCATAGCCTTCTCTGTGGCGAATGATGAGTTGTTCGTGATTACTGGAGGTATTATATAATCCCCCTTCATCTCCTGCGGAGAAATCTGTCATCATCCGTTCAGCAAGTCCCGTTGCTTCCTTTAGGCAGGCCACATTCCCCCCTGCCTCGTAAAGGTCAATGAGTCCCTCACAAAAATATGCATAATCATCCAGGCACCCATTGAGATGGGCTTTGCCTGAACGGAAGGTTCGAAGAAGACGGTTTTCCGGGGTTTTTAGATTTTTCAAAATAAAATTGGCGGCCCCTTCCGCTGCTTTTAAATATTTTTGATCACCCAGAATCCGGGCCCCCTCTGCCATTGCTCCAATCATTAAACCGTTCCAAGAGGTGAGAATTTTATCGTCTAACCCGGGGGGAATCCGCTTGAGACGTGCTTGGTAGACCTTTTCCCGGGACGAGTCCAGTGAGGTTCTTAACTTTTCCGGAGTGGTTCCTACCTGGGAAGCCACCTGTTCAATGGATCTTGGGGTGTTCGGAATGTTTTTCCCCTCCCAATTTCCCGGTTCGGTGATGTCATAAAAGGCACAAAAATAAAGGGCATCCTTTTCTTCCAGGATTTGCTTGATTTCCGAGGGGCTCCAAACAAAAAACTTTCCTTCTTCACCTTCGGAGTCCGCATCGGTGGAGGAATAAAATCCGCCCTCTGGGGAAGTCATTTCTCGAATAATATAATCCAGTGTCTCCCTGGCAATTTTTTGATATAAAGGATCCTGGGTAACTTGAAAACCTTCCAAATAGATTTTTGCCAGTAAAGCGTTATCATAAAGCATTTTCTCAAAGTGGGGGACGAGCCATCGGTCATCGGTTGAATATCTCGCAAAGCCCCCACCAATTTGATCGTACATTCCACCCTTGGCCATGGCATCCAATGTGGTCTTAACCATCTTGAGGGTAAAAGCATCCTGGGTTCTTCGATAGACCCTCAGTAAAAGTGACAGGGCTGTAGAAGGGGGAAATTTAGGGGCGTTTCCGAACCCTCCATGGGTAGGGTCAAATTCTCTTGAAAGTTGATTGGCTGCCTGGTCGATTTCTTTGGTCCCTACGCTTTGAAAGGGGGCGGAAATCGATAATTGGCGAAGGTGTTCCGTTAAGGATTGTCCCTGTTGGACTAAACCATCACGATCATTTTTCCAAAGTTCCGCAATTTTTTGAAGGACGGTACTAAATCCAGGGCGGCCATAACGGTTCTCCGGAGGAAAATAGGTGCCTGTAAAAAAAGGTTCTTGTTTGGGGGTTAAAAAGACCGTCATGGGCCAGCCCCCTTGTCCGTTGTTCATGGCCACAGTGGCGGCCATATAGATCTCATCTAGGTCGGGCCTTTCCTCCCGGTCTACCTTAATGCAAATAAAGTGGTCATTCATGATTTTTGCGACCTCTTCGTTTTCAAAAGATTCCCGTTCCATGACATGGCACCAATGACAGGAGGAATACCCGATACTCAGAAGAATAGGCTTATCCTCTTCCTTTGATTTTTGAAGAGCCTGTTTCCCCCAGGGATACCAGTCAACCGGATTATGGGCATGTTGGAGAAGGTAAGGGCTGGTTTCTTCAATGAGCCGATTGGTGTGTTTTGGGTTGGACATTTGAGACATTGGGTAACCTTTCTAAAATTTGATTTGGATCAAAGATACGCTTATTTCCAGTTCCTGGTCAAGGCATGGAAAAATTTTTGTCAAACCAAAATAGAAATGTCCTATTCTTTCCAAAGTAGAAATGTCCGGTTTTTAGGTAAACGAAATGTCATTTTTTTTCTAATTGAGACAAGATGTGAAAAACAAGTGAGTCATTTTTTTGAGGATCAAACCCCTGCATATAAAAAGGGAGCTGTTGTTGGGGTTTTCTATTAAAAGGGTCTTTCACAATTGCCCTACAATCGACGATGTCACGAGCATCCATACTTGGTATCCCCCCTGGGAGTGCTCCTTGAGGACATTGTTGCTCCCGCTGTCTTCTTCATGCTGTTGAGTCCGTCGCGTAAAGCCGTTTTGTTTGTTCTGTTTTTTCCTTTTGAAAATACCCCATCC
>Ga0302046_10000149_pt1 | contig 74895 bp, 66 predicted proteins | sample RVTome_11_FD_200261 | JGI IMG/M metagenome (GOLD analysis project Ga0302046, IMG submission 200261) | Soil microbial communities from uranium-contaminated site in the Upper Colorado River Basin, Wyoming, United States - RVT147D111 (version 2) ... | reverse complement strand
CCAGCGACGAGTGTCACCCATGTGCCCGGGCACCGGCCCTCCGGACCTCACAGGCTGTCACCCATGTGCCCGGACATGGGTGTTACCCATGTACCCGGACCGGACCGCGCGCCCGGCGCCGATCGGGACCGGCCCCACCCCCCGCGCCGAGCGGGCCCCTGGAAGCCCGCCCCAACCCCCAACCCCCTACCGCCCGCCCCGCAACCTCTCCACCAGCCCACTCCTCCTCTGCGCCTGCTCCGCGTTCTCCACCGCCATCCGCAACGCCCTTCGCGATCCCACCAGCACCACCAGCTTGCGCGCCCTGGTGATCGCCGTGTACAGCAAGTTCCGCTGCAGCATCCGGTAGTGCTGCGTGACCAGCGGCACGACGACCACCGGGAACTCGCCGCCCTGGCTGCGGTGCACGGTGATCGCGAAGGCCGGGCGCAGGTCGGAGACCTCGGCGCCGCTGTAGCCGACCGTCTGCTCGGGGAAGCGCACGCTCAGCGTGCCCTCGGGGCTGACGTCCACGATGCGCCCCATGTCGCCGTTGAAGACCTCCTTGTCGTAGTCGTTGCGCGTGTGGATCACGCGGTCGCCCACGCGCCAGACGAGGCCGCCGCGCACGAGCTCGCGGCCGCCGGCTCCCAGCGCCTCGCGCAGCCGCTCGTTCAGGACGTCGACCCCGCACTCGCCGCGGTACATCGGCGCGATCACCTGGACATCGCGCACCCAGTCGAAGCCGAAGGTCCTCGGGATGCGCTGCGTGACGACGTCGACCAGGATCTGCGCCGTCTGCGCGGGCTCCTCCGACGGGAACAGGTAGAAGTCTGCGCCAAGGTCGCCGCGCCCCGGCAGCCGCGGCAGCTCGCCGGCGAGGATGCGGTGGGCGTTCGCGACGATCAGGCTGTGCGCGTCCTGCCGGAAGATGCGCGTGAGACGGGCGACGGGCACGCAGCCCGAGTCGATCAGGTCGCGCAGGACGTTGCCTGGACCGACCGACGGCAGCTGATCGGGGTCCCCGACGAGGACGAGCCGCGTCGGCGGCTCGATCGCCTTGGCGAGATGGTGGGCGAGCACGACGTCGAGCATCGAGATCTCGTCGACGATGACCATCCCCGCCTCGAGCGGCTTCTCCGCGCCGTGCTCGAAGCGTCCCTCGCCCGGCAGGTAGCCGAGCAAGCGGTGGATCGTGCTCGCCTCGCGCCCGGTCGCCTCGGCCAGGCGCTTGGCCGCGCGTCCCGTCGGGGAGGCGAGCCGCACGCGGCAGCCGGCCGCCTCGGCGAGCGACGCGACGAGGCGGATGATCGTCGTCTTGCCCACTCCCGGGCCTCCGGTCAGCAGCGCCAGGGACCGGCGCAGCAGCTCGAGGACGGCCGCGCGCTGGTCGGCGTGCAGCTCGATCCCGCCCGCCCTCTCGGCGCGCGCCAGCTCGCGCTCGGTGGCGAGCGGCGCGACCTCCGGCGGCGCGGCGATGCGCGCCAGGCTGCGCGCGAGGCCGCGCTCGCTGGCGAGGAGCCAGGGCAGGTAGACGGCGCTCGGGCTCTCCCGCGCTCCCTCGCCCGGGCCTTCCTCGTCGCGGGCGGCGCGCGACTCGACGACGACCTCGCCCTCGGCCTCGAGCGCGGCGAGCGTCTCGGCGAGCGCCTCGCGGCGGAGCGTCCCCAGGAGACCCTCGAGGGCGGCGCCCAGCTCCCCGCGCGGGAGCAGCGAGTGGCCCTCGTCCGCTGCCGCGCCGAGCGCGTGCAGCACGCTCGCGGCGACGCGGCGCGGGTCGTCGGGCGCGAGCCCCATGCCGCGCGCGATGCGGTCGGCGCTCGCGAAGCCGAGCCCGGGCACCCTGGCGAGGAGATAGGGATCGGCGCCGACGGCGCGCTCGCAGTCAGGTCCGAGCCGGCCGATCGCGGCCTGCGTCTGCAGCGGTCCCAGGCCGATGCCGTGCAGGAAGGCGCGCGTGCGGTGCGCGCCGAGCTGCGCCCGGACGCTCTCGCCGAGCTGCAGCGCCACTTCGGGCCGCAGGCCGCGGATGCCGTCGAGGCACGCGGGATCCTCGTGGATGCGCTCGAGCGCGCGCTTCCCGAGCTTCTTGACGATGCGCCGCGCCAGCGTGTCGCCGATGCCCTCGAAGACCTTCGAGGAGAGGTAGCGCACCAGGCCCGCCTCGTCCGCGGGCGCGAGCTCCTCGAGCGAGTCGAACTCGAACTGCGCGCCGTGCCTCTTGTGCTCGCTCCAGGCGCCGAACAGCCGCACGCGCAGGCCCTCGGCGACGTGCGGCGCGCGGCCCACCGCCGTCAGCCGCTCGAGCGCGAAGATCGAGCCCCCCGGCGGACCGTAACCTCGCTCGGGCAAGACTCTTAGAACCGAGTAGAGGGTCTTCTCGTCGCGGTAGGTCACCACGTCGATCGTCCCCTGCAGCACTTCCTCCCGCCGGCTGGCCTCGGCGCCGGAACCCGGGTCCGGCCCGTCTTCGCCCGGGGGTCCCACGGCGCGAAGATGGCCTCGCGGCCCGGCGAATTCCAGGCCGAGCTTTCCAGCACCCGAGGAAGGCGGTACCCTCTTCGCCCTTTCCGTACCCCTGCGAGGTTCCGAGAGCGTGATCAAAGTCACCGTCCGGTCGAACGAGTCCCTGGAGGCCGCCCTGCGGCGCTTCAAGCGGCAGTGCAACTACCGCGGCATCTTCCGCCTCGCGAAGGCCAACACGTGGCACGAGAAACGCTCCGACAAGCGGAGGCGCGAACGCCGAGAGCGCCTGCGCACGATCCAGAAAGCGACGCGCAAGAACGATCCCAACCTCGCGCGCGTTCGCGCAGCCGCGGCGCGCAAGCGCGCCCGCCGGCGACGCATCACGACGAGATAGCCCGCCCAGAGGCGATCCCCTGACGGCGCGGCAGGCGCCGACCGCGAGAGCCGTCCTCCGGGCGGCTCTGCGCGTTTCTGCCGCGCCCCGGCCGGCGCCCTTCCTGAGTCGTTCCCCGCCCCCAGCCCCATGGGCCTCTTCCCCAAGGACCGGGACCTCACTCGACCGCCCGAGCGCGTCACCCTCGCGGTCGACGCGAGCTTCTTCCGCGAGCGCGTGGACGGCTTCCAGATGCGGCTCGACCAGTTCCTCGCGGCCCACCTGCCCTGGCGCTCGCGCAGCTCGATCCAGGACCTCGTGCACGACGGCTACGTGCTGGTCGACGCGGCGACTCCCGACCACCCGCGGGGCACGGGCGAGCCGCGGACGGAGCGCCGGCCGGGGCGGCGCTTGCGCCACGGTTCGACGGTGGTCGTCGTGATCCCCGACGAGAACCGGCTCGCCGGGGCGGCCGGGGCCGCGGGCGAGCTGCGCATCCTCTACGAGGACGAGGCCGTCGTCGCCGTCGACAAGCCGCCGCTACTCGCCGTCCACCCCAGCGGGCGGCACCTGACCGACACGCTGATCCAGCGCGTGCACGCGCACTACCGGGACGAGATCGCCGCTGGCCGGCTGGCGCCGCGCCTGTGCCACCGGCTCGACCGCGAGACGAGCGGCATCGTGCTCGTGGGCAAGCGCCCGGGCGCCCACGCCGAGCTCGTCCGCCAGTTCGAGGAGCGCGAGGTCGACAAGGAGTACCTCGCGATCGTGCAGCCGCCGGTCCCCGGGGAGCAGGGGCGAACGGGGCGCATCGACTACCCCTTGGCTCCCGCGCGGACCAGCGCGGTCCGCGTGAAGATGACGGTCGCCGCCGACGGGCTCGCGGCGCGCACGGACTGGCGAATCGTCGAGCGGTACGCGGACTGCTCGCTCCTCGCGTGCCGGTTGCACACCGGCCGCCAGCACCAGATCCGCGTGCACCTCGCCGCGATCGGGCACCCGGTCGTCGGCGACAAGCTCTACGGTCCCGACGAGCTCCTGTTCCAGAAGGCCGCCGACGGCCGGCTCGAGCGGGACGACCTGGAACGGCTCGAGCTGCCGCGCCACGCCCTGCACAGCCACAAGCTCGCCTTCGACACGCCCGCCCGCGGGCGGCGCGTCGCCCTCGAGTGCCCGCTGGCCGAGGATCTGAGGGCCTACCTCGCCGCCAGGGTGCGGCTCGGGTAGTACCCGTCGTCCCATGCCGATCCGCGACATCTGAGCGAGGCGCGCCGCCCGATAGCGGGCCGCGGGGCCCCCCGCCGCTTCTTTGACGGCCTGGAGGCTTACGCTCGAGGGCGTGGTTTGGGATGCTGGTGAGGCTCACGGCTGTAGGTCCCCCACCCCCCTTTCCCACAACCGCAACCGCCAGAGAAGAAGAAAACATGACCCTCGCATTCCGCTCCCGCGTTCTCGCGGCCCACTGCGGCGCACTGCTGATCAGCGGCGCCGCCCTGGGCCAGGGCTCGGACAGCTGTTCCGGCGCGCAGGCCATCTCCGGGCTCGGCATCTTCCCGTTCGACACGACGGCCTCCTCGGACAGCGCGTCGTCGGGCTGCACGATGTTCCGCGACGTGTGGTTCGCCTGGACCGCCCCGGCGACCGACACGTTCACCGTCTCGACGTGCGGCTTCGCGAGCTTCGACACGGAGCTCGCGGCGTACGCGGGGACTACCTGCCCGCCCGTGACGCCGCTCGCCTGCAACGACGACTCCTGTGGTCTGCAGTCGACGATCTTCTTCGGCGGGGCGTCGGGCGCGACCTACCTGATCCGCGCCGGCGGGTTCAGCACGACCTCGACCGGAGCAGGATCGATCGAGATCACGCAGGGCATCTCGGGCGGCTGCTCCGACCCCGCGACCGGCCCCGACGTCATCGTCGGCGACCTGAACGGCCTGGCCGACTACGGCTCGGTGGGCGCCATCTCCGCGTACGCGGTCGGGACCACCTCGTGCAACGTCGGCGACGCCGAGCTGCAGTGGATCGCGGGCAACCGCTTCCACCCGGTCATCGCGCAGAACATGTTCCGCGTCGAGAACGGGCGGTTCGAGCAGGTGGGCCAGTCGTGGCTCAAGCACGGCTTCACCGCGCTGCAGCAGACACTGTGCTGCGATTGCATCAGCTCCGGCACCGGCTCGCGGCTCGGTGTCGGGTGCTCCGATCCCTACGGCGCGACCCTCAACGGCAGCCAGTCCGGCCTCGGCCCGCGCTTCCAGGTCGATGCCCACACGGGCTTCTTCGTCTACCCGTTCTTCGCGCAGGGACAGACCGGGAACGCGATCTACAAGCGCCTGCAGGTCCTGACCGACGACCTGGATCCGGCCAAGCACCCGGGTTCGACCTACTTCGTCGAGGGCCACTACGTCTCGCCCGACGACGCGACGGCCGGCAACCAGAACAACAACGCCTCGTACCGCCAGATCCGCGTCACCGGCTTCTCGGGGGGCTCGTGGGACATCACGTTCTCCGGCTCGACGCAGCGCACCCTGCCGGCGATCCAGGCCTGGCAGGACCAGGATCCCGGCGTGCACCTCGAGTACATCCAGATCCCGGGCGAGGGGCTCGTCGTCCTCGGCAGCAACGCCGTCAGCAACCCCGACGGCACCTGGACCTACAGCTACGCCATCCAGAACCTGAACTCCGACCGCTCGGTGGGCGGCTTCAGCGTTCCCGTCGAGGTTGGCGCGTTCATAGGCGACGTGTTCTTCCGCGACGTCCCCTACCACTCCGGCGAGCCCTTCGACGGCACGGACTGGACGTCCAGCGTGAACCCCGACAGCGTCGAATGGCAATCGATCCCCTACGCCACCGACCCGGACGCGAACGCCCTCCGCTGGTCCAACACCTACAGCTTCGGCTTCGTCTCGAGCTACACCCCGGAGATGGGGACGGCGACGCTGGGGCTGTTCAAAACGGGCACGCCGGACTCGGTGACGGGAGCGGTGCTCGCGCCGCTCGGGGACCGCGACTGCTTCTCGACCAACTACTGCACGACCTCGCCGACCTCGTTCGGGCCCGGCGCCGTCATGTCCTCGAGCGGCAGCATGCGCATCTCCGACAACACGTTCCAGCTGATCGCCATGGGCGCCGTGCCGGGTGAGTTCGGCCTCTTCTACTACGGACCCGACCAGGTGTCGCTCCCGTTCGGCGACGGGACGCAGTGCGTGGGTGCCGGCACGCGGGGCCTGTTCCGACTGCACCCGCCGATCCGGGCGGCGTTCGACGGCCTCGTGCTGCGCCTGCTCGACTTCACGGTGCCTCCGGCCGGCTCGGGCCCCGGCGCGATCAGCGCGGGCGAGAGCTGGAACTTCCAGTACTGGTTCCGCGACCCGCTCGGCCCCGGCGGCAGCGGCTTCAACCTCTCCGACGGCCTGCAGGCGACCTTCTGCCCGTAAGCCCTCGACCCTCGATCCAGGCGCCCGGGGGAACATCACGGCTCTCCCGGGCGTCCGTCTTTCGCCCCCTCGCGGCCGCGCCCGCGCCGGGCGCGACGCTCCGGCAGGGAGCGCTTCTCTTCGACCCAGGACAGCGATCGGAAACCCTCATGACTCGGACGTTCCTCTTCACCGCCTTCGGGCTCCTCTGCGCCGCCGACGCGGCGTTCGCCCAGTGCGCCGATCAGTCGGCGGGACCGGACGTGATCGTCGGCGACCTCAACGGGATCGGCGACTACGGCTCGGTGGGCAGCATCTCCGCGTACTCGCTCGGCACGACTTCCTGCAACGTCGGCGACACCGAGCTGCAGTGGATCGCGAGCCTCCCCAAGCACCCCGTGATCGGGCAGAACATGTACCGCCTCGAGAACGGGCGCTTCGAGCTGCTCGGGTTCTCGTGGCTCAAGCACGGGTTCACCGCGCTCCAGGGCTCGCTGTGCTGCTCGTGCATCAGCGCGGGCACGGGCTCGCGCCTCGGCGTGGGCTGCTCGGACCCCTACGGCGCCGGCCTCAACGGCAGTCAGAGCGGGCTGGGGCCGCGCTTCGAGGTCAACGCGCACACCGGTGCGTTCAGCTATCCCTTCTTCGCCCAGGGCGCGACGGGCGATGCGATCTACAAGCGCATCCAGGTCTCGACCGCCGACCTCGATCCGTCGTTGCACCCCACGGCGCGCTACTTCGCCGAGGGCCACTACATCGCGCCCGACGACGCCGCGGCCGGCAACGGCAACAATAATGCTTCCTACCGCGAGATGTCGGTCGGCAGCTTCAGCGGCGGCTCGTGGAACCTCGGGTTCGCCGGGTCCACGCAGCGCGAGAAGCCCGCGATCCAGGCCTGGAAGGACGTCGACCCGAACGTGCGCCTCGAGTACCTGCAGGTCCCCGGAGAGGGGCTCTTCATCGTCGGCAGCCTCGCCACCGACAACGGCGACGGGACCTGGCACTACGAGTACGCCGTCCACAACCTCAACTCGGACCGCTCCGGCAAGTCCTTCGGGGTCCCCACCGCGGCCGGCGTGAGCGTCACGAACGTCGAGTTCCGCGACGTCCCCTACCACTCGGGCGAGCCGTTCGACGGGACGGACTGGACGCTGACTCTGAACCCCGACAGCTGCGTCTGGACGACCGTGGACTTCACGGCCGATCCCGATGCCAACGCTCTGCGCTGGGGAACGCTCTACAACTTCCGCTTCGACGCCGACCTGGAGCCACGCTTGACGAACGCGACCCTGGGCCTCTTCAAGCCGGGGACGCCCGGCGAGTGCCAGGTCGCCGTCTTCGCGCCGGTGGACGAGTGCACGACCTACCGCTATTGCGTGTCGTCGCCGAACTCCCAGGGCGTGGGCGCCCGCATCTCGACCAGCGGCACCCTCAGCATCGCCGACGACACCTTCCAGGTGGACGTCGCGGGCGCGATCGGCTCGGAGTTCGGGATCTTCTTCTACGGGCCCCAGGAGGCGAGCGCGGAGTTCGGCGCCGGCGTCCTGTGCGTCGGGGCCGGTGCCACCGGCCTCTTCCGGCTGCTGCCGCCGATCCTCGCGGACCCCTCCGGGGCGGCCTCACGCCTGGTCGACTTCGGATCGCCGCCGGCGGGCTCCGGCCCGGGGCTCATCCAGCCCGGGGACACATGGAACTTCCAGTACTGGTACCGCGACCCGCTCGCGGCCGGCGGGAGCGGCTTCAACACCTCCGACGCCGTCAGCGCGACGTTCTGCCCGTAGAGCTCGGGCGGCGTCCGCCCTGGGCCGGCCCAGGGCCCGGCGGCTCGCACCCGCTCTCCGCCGGGAGAGCGCGTGCGAGCCGCTTCACGTTACGCGCTCGAGCAGGGACGCGAGCACGAGAACAGCGCCCGCGAGGACCAGCCCGAGGCCGACCTCGATCTGCACCGGGAGGTCCACGAAGCGCAGGACCCAGCGCGCTGCGCGGACGGCCGTGTACGAGCCCGCGAGCAAGAGGCCCGATCGCCACAGCAAGAGGCCCACGACGTGGGTCTTCTTCACGGCGCCGATTGTCCCCTTCCCGTGGACCCGTCGCCAACCCGCTGGAAGACGAAGCGCTGGTAGAGCAGCGACACGGCCAGCAGCGACAGCGCGAGGCCGAGCATCGAGAACACCCTGAAAAGGCCCTCGAGCTCGCTGAGGTCGTAGAGGAAGACCTTGCCGATCGTCGCCAGGAGGAACAACAGGCTGAGCCAGCGCAGTCCGCTCAGCCGGCGCGCCATCCCCAGGCCGAGGAGCGTCAGCGAGTACGCCGCCCACACGATCGACTGCACGACGTCGCGGCGCATGTCCCCGTGCTCGAACGTGATCCGGCTGCCCTCGGCGAAAGCGTTGAGCACGATCGTGTCGAGCCAGCCGAAGACGAGGAACGGCAGCAAGAGGCCGAGGAAGGCCCGGCCCCGGCGCAGGGTCTCGGCTTCGGGCGCCCGCAGCGCGGCGAGCGCCGCGGCGACGCACGCGATCGGCACGAGGTACGCGTAGGAGATCGCGTTCAGCACGAGCGCGTCCGCGGTGCGGAAGTAGCCTGCCGGGAGCGCCAGCGCGCACAGCACGATGCCCGCCGTCGCGAGCGCGAGCGTGCCCGCGGCGGTGAGCCCGTCGCTCGCGAGCCGCCGCCCGCAGAGCGTCCACGCGAGGCCGGTGAGCGCCGCCGCGAGCGCGCCCCAGGCGACGTCGACCTCGAGCGGGAAGGCGCTGCAGACGCCCAGGCAGGCGGCGCCGGCGTACCAGGTCCTCGCCGTCTTCTGGCCGCGCGGCGGCTCGCCCGACCAGCGCAGGCGCGCGAGCCAGAGGCCGCAGCCGGCGACGAGGCCCAGCGCCAGCGGGACGAGGCCGACTCCGCCCGCGGGCCAGCGCGCCTCGAAGAGCTCGAGCGTCGGCGGCGTGAACCAGACGAGCAGCGAGGCGGCGGAGAGTCCCCAGATCGCGCGCCGGCCGCGGTTCGCGCGCAGGAACGCGAACGGCGCGAGGGCGAGCACGACCGCGATCGCGATCTGCCACGCGAGGGCCTGGCCGGCGAACCCGGTCCGCTCGCCGCCGGCGGCGGACTCGCTCCAGGCGAGCGCCGCCGCGCCGACCACCGTGATCGCCGCCGCGTGCGGGAGCGGCCAGCCGGCGCGCGCCGAGCCGAGCGCAGCGAGGCCGCCGAGGGCGAGGACCGTCCCCAGGTGCGCGGCGGGGGCGGGCAGCACGGCGCCCGCGAGGTGCCCGAGGACGGGCAGCGCGAAGGCGAGCGGAGCCAGGCTCCACCAGCGCCACACGGGGTCGCGCGCGGGGATCGAGGCGCCCGCGAAGAGCGCCGCCGCCGCGCCGAGGGAGACCCACAGGCGAGCGGGATCGCCCGGGTAGTACGGGTTCGCGGCGGCTTCCTCGCGCAGCGCGAAGGCCGCGTGCGCGAGGCCGAGCGCGAGCGCCCCCGCCGGGACGAGCGGCGCGAGCCCGGCGAGCGCCGACGCGCGCCAGGTGAGCGCGAGCGCGAGCGCGCCGGGGACCCACGTCGCGACGAACGGCACGTCGCCCGCTCTCAGCGCCGACGCGTGCGCCAGCGCGAGCAGCGTCGCGACCGAGAACGCCAGCGTCGCCAGGCCCGGCCGGCGCGCAAGGAGCTCCGCGCTCTCGCCGTCCGCGCGCCGTGCCCACTCGGCGAAGCCCTGCTGCACGAGGGCGAGCGCGAGCCCCGCGCCGCCGAACTGCCAGACGACCCCCGGTGCGAGCGGCTGCGCGGCGAGCCAGGCCCAGAGCACGCCGACGCTGCCGAGGGACGTGGCGACCGGGAGCTCGGGCGTCGCGTTCCTGCGCGCGACCCACGCGGCTCCCGCGCCGACGACGAGGAGCAGCCCGGCGAGCGGCCAGACCTCGGGCGAGAACTCGACGTTGCCCGCGAAGTACAGCGCGAGCAGCAGCGGGATCGCCATCGACGCGTAGGGGCTCCAGCGCCAGGCGCGCGCGCCCGCATCGCGCGCGCCGGCCGCGGCCGCCGTGAACACGACGCCGAAGAGGCCGAGGATCGCAAGGCCCAGCCGCGCCTGGCCCGCGTCCATCCGCTCGAGCATCCAGGCGCCCTGCCAGAGCGCGGTCCCGAACACGCCGAGAAACGCGAGCGAGGGCCAGCGCATGCGCCGTCCGATGGCGAGCAAGCCCACGTCGAGGATCAGGACGTACCCGAAGAGCTCGTACGGGCGGTTCTCCCCCTGGCTCACGAGGAGCGGCGTCGCGAAGCCGCCGACGAGGCCGAAGAACGCGATGACCTGCGAGCCGTGGCGCACCGCGAGGGCGCAGCACGCCGCCGTCACGACGGCCATCCAGGCGAACGCCGCCGTCTGGCCGATCATCTCGTAGCGCTGGAACGCCGCCCAGGCTGTCGCGTACAGCACGACCGAGCCCGCGCCGGCGAGCACCTCGCTGACGACGCGGTAGCCGCGGCGCACGAGCAGCTCCTTGCCGGCGAGGCAGAAGAGGCCGAGGGCCGTTCCGGCGACGACGCGCAGCTCGGGCGTGAACCAGCCCTGCTGGATGCCGTGCCGGAAGAGCAGGAAGCCCGCCAGCGACAGGGCGATGCCGCCCAGGATGGCGGCGCCGCGGATGCCGACGAGACGCTCCCACTCGAGCTCGGGCAGCTTCCGTTCGCGCCGGCGCGGGCCGACCTCGAAGTCGAGGTCCGTCGGCAGGGTCGGCGCGGAAGCCCGCGGGGCGGCGGGCGGGCGCCCGGGTTCCGTTCTCGGCGCCGCGCGCGCGGCCTCGACCGGCGCCCGCAGGCCGCGCACCTCGCTCTCGAGCCGCCGCACCCGGTCGGCGAGCTCGTCGAGCGCGCGCGTGCGGCGCAGCGCGACAAAGCTCATGATCGGCGCGGCCACGAGCAGGGCGGGCAGCGCGACGACGAGGAATCCGAGCAGGACGTCCATGGCAGCACTTTCGGTTGGCGGTCGGCTCGCGGCGCCGGCCGGTGCGCTCTATTCCAGCCAGAGAACGGCGATTCCTGTGCGTAATCGTTCGAGAGTGAACGATTAGGCGGTCTTATTGAGAGCCTCTGGGGCGGGGCGGCGGGCGCCGCGCAGCAGCTCGACGGCCGCGACCGCGCCGGCGATCGCGAGGCCGGCGAGCGGCCCGACGGTCGCGTGCACGAGGATCGCGAGGATCGTGTGCACCGCGGCGAAGAGCATCAGGGTCCCGGTGAAGCTGTCCTGGAAGGCCGACGGCAGGTCCTGGACGGAGAGCGACAGGGGGGGGGCCCCGACGCACGCCGGGTAGGCGAAGCGCAGGGAGAAGAGCCCCGCGACCGCCGCGGGCGGCGCGACGCGCAGGGCGAGCTCGCCGCCGGCCTGGGCCCAGGTCACGAGGGCGAGCGCGACGTAGAGCGGGAAGAGGAAGCGCACGGCCAGCGCCTTGATCGCCGCCTCGCGCTCGCTCGACTCCGCGAGCGGCGCCGTGTCGACGATCCAGCGCGCGGCGGGCGTCGCCGTCGCCGGCAGGTGCACGAGCAGGATCGGCAGGTAGATCGCCGGCGTGAACAGGAGGAGCGCGAGCAGCCCCTCGCCGCGCGCGTCGCCGGGCCGCGGGCCGAGCAGGAGGAAAGCGAGCGGGATCGCGACGAGCGGATAGGTGCGCATCACGAAGTCGCGCTCGGCCGGCAGGGCGTCGTAGACGAGGTCGAAGACCGCGCGCTCGTCCCGGCGCACCCAGACCCTCGTGGCCAGCCGGCGCGCGGGCCGCAGGAGGACGGCGAGCGGGGAGCTCGTCCGGCGCGCCGCCGGCGCCGGGGGGAACGGGGCGAGCGCGAAGATCGCGAAGGCCAGCGCGAGCGCGCCCAGCGCGATCAGGTTCGCGGGCGAGGCGAGCGGCCCGCCGCGCAGCGGCGCCGCGAACCACGCGGGCGGGTACGCGAGCAGCGCGCCCGCGGGCGTGGTCAGCGCGGCGAGCTGCGGGAGCAGCCGCAGTCCGAGGACGGTGCCGACGATGACGCCGCAGAAGACCAGCGTCTGCAGCGCGACGAGCGGCGTATCGGCGCGCTCGCCGAGGAGCCCTTGCAGCGCGAGCAGCACCGCCGCGACGACGAGCGTCTGCGCGATGCCGCCGGCGACGAGCAGGACGCGCGCGGCGAGGCCCATCTCCGCGGGGGCGAGCAGCGCGGCCGGCAGCAGCGAGCCGAGCGCGAGCCCGCCGAGCAGGATCGCGACGCACGCGAGGCGCGCGAGGCGCAGCTCGGCCGGCGCGACCGGCTGCGAGCCGATCCAGTCCGCCGCGGGGTCGGCGCGCAGGAGCGGTGCGAGCTCGCCGAGCAGCGGCAGCGTCGTCAGCGCGAGCGGGATCGACAGCGCGAAGACGCCGTACGGGTACGGCGGAAGCTCGGCTCGCGCGAGGAAGCAGAGGACCGCGGCGAGCGTCCCGTGGATGAAGAGGGGACCGACAGGAAGGCGCGTCCCCGACTCGCCGAACCACTCGCCGGCGAGGTAGGCGCGCACGAGGGCCGAAATGCGCTTGGTCACGGTCGAAGGGGCCATACAGTACGCGCCGCCATGGAGCTTTCCATTCCCGGTCCGTGCGGGCCGCTGGAAGCCGAGCTCGAAATGCCGGACGGCGAGCCGCGCGCGGCCGCCGCGATGTGCCATCCGAGCCCCGCGCACGGCGGGACGCTGCGCAGCACGCCGGTCTTCCGCGCCGCGAGGGGCCTCGCTCTGGCGCGCGTGGCTGCGCTGCGCTTCAACTTCCGCGGCGTGGGCAGGAGCGCCGGCGAGCCGGATGGCGAGGGGGGCGAGGAAGGGGACCTCGCGGCCGCGCTCGACTTCCTCGCCGGGCGCTTCCCCGGCCGCGAGCTCTGGGCCGGCGGGTTCTCGTTCGGCGCCTGGACGGCGGCGAACCTGGCGCTGCGCGACACGCGGATCCGGCGCCTGGTGCTCGTGGCGCTGCCGGTCGAGGCCTACGCCGTCGAGCCGCTGCGCGAGCTGCGGGTCCCGGGCCTTTCGATCAGCGCGAGCGGGGACGTCTTCGGCGACCTCGCGCTCCTGCGCGAGCGCCTCCCCGAGTGGGCGGGCGTCCTCGAGCTCGAGGAGATCGAGGGTGCCGACCACTTCTTCCAGAGACGCACCGCCGAGCTCCAGGAGCGCGTGCGACAGTACGCCAACCGAGTCCTCGAGGAACGAGCATGAGCGACCACGACGTCTTCCCGGAGGGCCAGGTCCCCTCGATCTGCCGCGTCATGATGCCGCGCGACACGAACGCCCTCGGCAGCATCTTCGGCGGCGTGATCCTCTCCGAGATCGACCTCGCCGCCGCGATCCAGGCCCACAAGCACCACGGGGGGAAGATCGTGACCGTGGCGATGGACGAGATCGAGTTCAAGGAGCCCGTGTACGTCGGCGACCTCGTGTCCTTCTTCACGCGCACCAAGCGCATCGGGCGGACCTCGATCACGGTCGACGTGTCGGTCTGGGCGCAGCGCCGCTTCGGCGGCGGGGAGCGCGTCCACGTCACGGAAGCGACGGTGACGATGGTCGCGGTGGACGACGAGCTCGTGCCGGTGAAGGTGGGGGAGGTGTAGCTACCGGCGCCGCGTGCGCCGCGCCGGCGGGTCTTTCTCCGCGGCGAGCTCGGGGACATCGTCGACGCCGAGGCGCCAGAGGAGCTGGCCCGTCTTGCCGGAGAAGAGGCGCACGTTGCCGTCGCGGTACACACCTCCATGCCAGCGGTAGTCGCAGCCGCCGGCGAGGACCTCGGGCGCGCCGTCCAGACCGACGAGCAGGTCGTCGATCCCGTTGTCGTCGACGTCCCCGACGTTGCGCAGGCTCGAGCCGAACCACCGGCGCTCGCCCGACCCCGCCAAGGAGCGGATCACGCTCCTGGACCTGCCGGAGAAGATCAGCACCATCCCGTCCCACTCGCGAGCCGTCGACGCGTAGGGCGCCCCGACCGCGAAGTCCTGGACGCCGTCCCCGTCGACGTCCGACAGCGCGCAGACCGAGTACCCGAAGCGCACGCCGTCCTGCGGGGCGAGCGTGGCGAGCAGCACGGGCAGAAGGGGATGCACCCCCACGTCGGATCGAACCCCCTGATCGCCGCGCGGTTGCGCGAGAATCGGTCCGAGCTACGTCTCTGGATCGCCGCCCAGCTCCGCTTCGAGCTGCTCGACCGACGGAAGCTCACCGGCCAGCTGCTCCGGGAGGGCCTCCGTGAGCTCGAACTGGAAAGCCCTCGGCGAGCGAATCGGTTGGGTTCCCCCCTACCCTTCCAGCAGCGCCCGCGCCTTCTCCACCGGATCCGCCGTGTGCGCCAGCAGCGCGAAGACCTCCTCGAGCGTCCCGTCGCGGCCGGCCTGGGCGCGCAGCTCGTCCAGGCTTCCGAGCGCGACGAGCTTGCCGCGCGCGAGGATCGCCATGCGGTCGCAGACGCGCTCGACGACGTCGAGCAGGTGCGAGGTGTACAGGACGGCGCCGCCGCGGTCCGCCCACTGGCGCAGCACCTCCTTGATCATCGCGGCCGTCGGGGCGTCGAGGCCCGAGAGCGGCTCGTCGAGCACGAGCAGCTCGGGCCGCGGCAGGATCGCGCAGGCGAGGGCGGCCTTCTGGCGCATGCCGCGCGAGAAGTGCCCGACAGGCTCGTCGGCCCGGCCTTCGAGGTCGAGGCCGCGCACCAGGTGCTCGATCCGGCCCTCGAGGTCCTCCTCGGGGAGCTCGTGCAGCCGGCCGACGAGGCGCAAGTGCTGGCGCAGGGAGAGGTTGACGTAGAGCGGTGCCCCGTCGGGGACGAAGGCGAGGTGCCGGCGCGCCTCGATGCCGTCGAGCACGTCGCGTCCGGCCACGGTCACCGACCCCGAGCTCGGTCGCATCAGGCCGCAGAGGATGCGCACCGCCGTGGTCTTGCCGGCGCCGTTGGGTCCCAAGAGACCGAAGACTTCCCCTTTATAGATGTCTAACTGGAGGTCGGAGAGGGCTTCGAAATCGCCGTAGCGATGGGTGACGCCGCGGAACGCAGCGAGCGGGGTCGGATCCGCGGGCATGCCCGAAAACTGCCTGTTAGACCGCCTTCAGGGGGTCGTCGTCCCTCAAACGACCAGCGGCTCCTCCGGGTGGAGGGCCACGAAGAAGCCGCTCTCGGCCACCGCGTCGACGATCTCCTTCTGCCGCGTCTTGGTGATCGCCTTGGTGCTCTTGCCCGGGATCTTGCGCGGCTCGGTGAAGATGTGGACCTCCTGCGGGCGCACCTCGTGCAGCTTCTTGATCCAGCTCTTGACCTCCGCCTCGCTCGAGTTGTCGGCCTCGCCGCGGAAGAAGTGGGCCTGGACGATCAAGTGGTTGAGGCCGGCCAACTGCCGCGTGAGCTCAGCCAGGAGGGTGCTCTTCTCGCCGGTGATCGTCGAGAAGGTCTTGGCCGTGCCCCACTCGAAGTCGAGGAAGAGCTTGTCGTACACCCCCAGCGTCTGGCGCAGCTGCCCGGACCCGAGGTCGCGGCAGTTCGTGAAGACGCAGAGCTTGGCCCGCGGGTACCACTTGTCCCGGAGGGCCTTCAAATTCTCCGTAACTTCCCTGAAATCGGGATGGAGGAGCGGGTCCTCGGTGGAGCCGACGACGACCAGGTGCTCGACCTTCTCGCCGGCCTTCGAGTGCTCCATGACCAGCCGCGCGGCGGTCGTGACGATCAGGGATGCCCGTGGGAGGACGCTGCCGCGCTCGACCACGAGGTTCTGCTGGGGCGCCGTGAGGTCCACGACCAGGACGTTGCCCAGTCGATGGGTTCTTCGCGGCCCGTGCACGATCGGTTCCGAAGACTGTTGAGGCATTGTGGAAAGATGGAAAGGGAGCGCGCGCTCGGAGCGCCCAGCAAGGACTCGTCAATGATTAAGGGCGGTCATCGTACCCCCGGCGGGACCCGATTCCTAGCCCGGGGCTTGCTTCGACGTAACCCGAACCTCGTCCGGCGGACCGGCGCGGAGGCCCCAGAACAGGAGCAATGCGGCGAGGAAGACGCGCTCGGGGTGGCGCGCCGCCGCGCGCACCCAGCGCAGGCCGAGAGGCTCCCGGATTCCGAGCGGGATTCCGCGATCGACCGCGAGGATCCCACCCGCGACCGCCAGCGCACCGAGGACGCACGCCCGGAGGCGCCGTCCCGCCGGCCTGCGCGGCGCCGGTTCGAGCTCGCGCGTCTCATCGGTCTCGGGGTGCGGCATTTTGTCGCTCCCGATCGGACGCGCGGAATCACGTTCGGTTGCGCTCGGGAAGCCGAAGGGGGTGCGACACTCCGTCGCCTTGACACTCGCGGGAACGCGCTCATAGACTCTCTGCGCTCGTTGCCGCGGGACCGGCCGCCACCCGCACGCAAGTCTGCTTCGCGACTGGAGATACGAAGCTCCGGGCCGTGCGGGACCGCTCGCCCATGGACCTCTACTACGATTACCTCAACGTCCTGGTCTTCGCCTCGGTGGGGTTCGTCTTCGTGTTCGCGAACATGGTCCTGGGCTCGCTCATCCGGCCCCGGCGCAAGCACCAGGACGGTCTCGAGGTCTACGAGTGCGGCGAGGAGACCATCGGCGCCGCCTGGATCCAGTTCGACATCCGCTACTACACCGTCGCGCTCATCTACGTGATCTTCGCGGTCGAGATCGCGTTCCTGTTCCCCTGGGCGATGGTGCTGCGCCAGGCGATCGAGGACCCGGCGATCGGCGGGTACGCGGTGATCAAGGGGATCCTCTTCGTCACGATCCTCTTCTTCGGGCTCGCGGCCGTGTGGGCCAAGGGCGACCTGGACTGGGTGCTGACCTACCGCGGCCCCGAGTACCATCCGACCGCGCGGCGCCCGCGGGCCGTTCCGAGCGTGGAGGAGATCCTCGAGCAGACGGGCTCCGCGCAAGCCGGTGAGGGCGCGAGCGAAGGGTCCGGCGAGGGGGAGGCCGCCTAGGCCGCATCCGGAGATCCCGATGGGACTTTTCGAGAACACGTTCGAAGAGAACGTCCTGACCACCAAGGTCGACTGGCTGCTCAACTGGGCGCGGCTGAACAGCATCTGGCCGATGACCTTCGGCCTCGCCTGCTGCGCGATCGAGATGATGGCCGTCGGGGCCGCGCACCACGACATCGACCGCTTCGGCGCCGGCGCGTTCCGGGCCTCGCCGCGCCAGGCCGATCTGATGATCGTGGCGGGCACGGTGAACTTCAAGATGGGCGAGCGCGTGAAGCGGCTGTACGACCAGATGCCCTCGCCCAAGTACGTGATCGCGATGGGTGCCTGCGCCACGGGCGGCGGCCCCTACTTCAAGTACGGCTACACGGTGATGAAGGGCGTCGACCGGATCATCCCCGTCGACGTGTACATCGCCGGCTGTCCGCCGCGGCCCGAGGCGCTCCTCGAAGGGCTGATGAAGGTGCAGGAGAAGATCCGCCGCACGGCCGTCGTCCGCAAGCCCGCCCGCACGGCCTGATCCGACGCGCCTCTCCGCCATGGACTTCCAGGCCATCCACGACCACCTGCGGGCCAGGGGCGCTCCCGGGTTGATCGCGGCCGACGAGCCGCGCGCGCCGAACAAGAAGGAGAAGGACCCCGGGCGCTCCGGCCACTCGTTCGTGACCGTCGAGCCGGGGAAATGGATCGAGTTCCTGACGCTGTGCCGCGACGACCCGCGGCTCGGATTCGAGCTGCTCATCGACGTCACCGCGACCGACCCGAAGGCCGACGATCCGAACCTGTGGGTCAACGCCGAGCTGCTCTCGGTGAGCCACAAGCACCGCCTGTCGATCAAGACCCTCGTGCCGAAGGAGCGGCCGGTCATCGCATCCGCGACGGCCGTCTATCGCGCCGCGCAGTGGCACGAGCGCGAGTGCGCCGAGATGTTCGGGATCACCTTCGAGGGTCACCCCGATCCGCGCAACATGCTCCTGCCCGACGACTGGGTCGGCCATCCGATGCGCAAGGACTACGAGTTCCCCAAGGAGTACCACGGGATCTCCTGCGAGTAGCCCGCGCACGAGGCGCTGCCAACCATGACCGACACCGCGCACAAGGGATCCATCCAGCTCTCGGAAGAGTCACGCGTGCTGCCGAGCGGCGAGCGCGAGTTCATGATGGACGTGTCGACGGCGGACCTGGAGGTCAACATGGGGCCCCAGCACCCGGCGACGCACGGCGTGATGCGGGTCCTGATCCGGACCGACGGCGAGCTCGTGACCGGGGCGCAGCCGCACCTGGGCTACCTGCACCGCTGCGCTGAGAAGATCGGCGAGAGCGTCGAGTGGTTGCAGTACCTGCCCTACACCGATCGCTACGACTACCTGTCGGCGATGAACAACAACCTCGGCTACAGCCTGGCGGTCGAGGCGTTGATGAGCGTCGAGATCCCGCGCCGGGCGACGATGCTGCGCACGATCTGCGCGGAGCTGAACCGGATCGCCTCGCACCTGATCGCGTTCGGGACCTACGGCCTCGACATCGGCGCCTTCACCCCGTTCTTCTACGCGTTCCGCGAGCGCGAATGGATCCAGTCGCTGTTCGAGAAGATCTGCGGCGCGCGCCTGACCTACAGCTACATCCGCATCGGAGGCGTCTTCAACGACGCGCCTCCCGGCTGGTTGAAGGAGATCGCGCACTTCTGCGACGTGTTCGAGGAGAAGTGGAAGGAGTACTACACGCTCCTGATCGAGAACCACATCTTCGTCCAGCGCACGGCGAACGTCGGGGTCGTCCCGCGCGAGATGGCCTTCGACTTCGGCCTCACCGGGCCGATGCTGCGCGGCTCCGGCGTCGACTTCGACCTGCGGCGCGACCTGCCGTACATGATCTACGGCGAGATCTGGGACGCCGGCGCCTTCCGCATCCCCGTCGCGCGCGGCGAGAAGGGCACGCTGGGCGACTGCTGGGACCGCACCTGGGTGCGCGTGGTCGAGATGATGGAGTCGCTCGGGATCGTGCGCTGGTGCCTGGACGCGATCGAGGACGGCCCGGTCATCGGCGAGATCCCCAAGGTCATCAAGGTCCCGGCGGGAGAGGCGTACGTCGGGATCGAGAACCCGCGCGGCGAGCTGGGCCACTACGTCGTCTCCGACGGCGGGAAGGTCGCGACGCGCTGCCGCGTGCGCGGTCCGTCGTTCACGAACCTCGCCGTCCTCGAGGACCTCCTGCCGGGGACGCTGCTGGCGGACTCGATCGCGATCATCGGTTCCATCGACATCGTCGTCGGCGAGACGGATCGCTGAGCGCCATGGAACGCGAGTACCTGCTGCACCGCCTGCACGAGTATCTGGCGCCGGAGTGGGTGCCCGGTTGGTTCCTCGTGCTCGGGGCCACCCTGATCGGCGTCGGGCTCGTCATCGGGCTCGTCACCTTCGTCGGCCTGTTCTCGATCTGGCTCGAGCGCAAGGTGTCCGGCCACATCCAGTGCAGGTACGGCCCGATGTACGCCGGCGGCTGGCACGGCTGGGCGCAGACCATCGCCGACGGCGTGAAGCTCCTGCTCAAGGAGGACCTGATCCCCAAGACGGCCGACAAGCCGCTCTTCGTGCTGGCGCCGGCGATCGTGCTGGGCAGCGTGTTCGGCGCGCTGGCGGCGCTGCCGCTGTCCTACGACTTCTACTTCGGGTGGCTCGACCTGGGCCTCTTCATGATCCTCGCCATGTCGTCGACGACGACGATCGGCGTCGTCATGGCGGGCTGGGCATCGGGCTCGAAGTGGTCGCTGTACGGCGCCATGCGCGAGGCGGCGCAGGTCGTCGCCTACGAGATCCCCTTCGGCATCGCGCTGCTCGTGCCGCTGATGACGCTCGGGACCTTCAGCCTCGTCGAGGCCAGCGCCGCGCAGTCGGGCTGGTTCGGGATGAAGTGGGCGATCTTCCAGAACCCCTTCTGCATCCCGGCCCTGGTCATCTTCTTCACGGCCGCGCTCGCCGAGACCAAGCGCGCGCCGTTCGACCTTCCCGAGGCCGAGTCCGAGCTCGTCGCGGGGTTCATGACCGAGTACTCCGGCATCCGCTGGTCCTTCTTCTTCCTCGAGGAATACGCGGCGATGTTCCTCATGTCGGCGGTCACCGCCGTCTTCTTCCTGGGCGGCTTCGAGACGCCGATCACGGCGGCGTCGCGCGCCGCCCTCGGCCAGTCGCACCTCGTCACGCAGCTCGTGTGCGCCGTGACGCTCGTCACCAAGGCCTTCTTCGGGGTCTTCGTGATGATGTGGGTGCGCTGGACGCTGCCGCGCATCCGCATCGATCAGGTCATGACCATGGGGTACAAGTACCTGACGCCGCTGTCGCTCCTGTGCGTGCTGGGTGCCGGCCTCTGGGAGACCATCTTCCGCTAGATCACCATGACGACCACCAAGGAGTACTTCGGCCACGTCTGGAACGCCGTCGCGACGACCGTCAAGGGCATGCGCATCACGGGCAAGTACCTGATGCAGAAGCCCATCACGGTCCAGTATCCCGACGAGCGCCTGCCGATCCCCGACCGCTACCGCGGCATCCACTACCTCGAGCAGGAGAAGTGCATCAACTGCCTCGCCTGTGCACGCGCGTGCCCGATCGACTGCATCGAGATGGACGCGATCCGGCACGGCAAGGAGCTCGAGTGGGTCTCGTTCACGCTCGACTACCAGAAGTGCATGTTCTGCGAGCTGTGCGTCTACCCCTGCCCCAAGGACTGCATCCACATGGGGACGGAGTTCGCGCTGGTCACCTACGACCGCAGCGAGCTGAACTTCGACCTGCTCTCGTACAAGGGCATGGCGCGCGAGGCGAAGATCCGCATGCGCGAGGCGGAGGCCAAGAAGAAGGCCAAGGAAGAGGCCAAGCAGAAGGCCGCGGCCGGGACGGCGGCCGCAGGGCCGCAGGAGACGCCGGTCGAAGCCGAGGCCGAGTCATCGGACAGCGAGCCCCAGAACGGCGGCGGCGCGGAAGATCCGGAGGCGCAAGCCTAGATGGACAAGAGCGCGCGCATCTTCTACGGCCTGCTCGCCGTGGCCGCCATCGCCTCGCTCGGCGCCGGGCTGAAGGCCGCCGGCGGGCTGGGCGTCGCCTTCGCGTTCTTCTCGGTCCTGGTCCTCGGCGGCGGCCTGGTCTGCATCTGGGAGCGCTCGGTCGTCCGCAGCGCCTTCTCGCTCATGGCGACCTTCGGCGGGACCGCCGGGCTCTTCGTCCTCTGCGGCGCCGACTTCCTGGGGATGGCCCAGATCCTCATCTACGTGGGCGGCATCCTGGCGCTCCTGCTCTTCGGCGTGATGCTCTCGCCGCCCGACCTCGGCGAGCGCAAGCTGCCGCGCGTGCTCGGAGGCCTCGTCGCGGTCGGCATCGCGATCGGCTGGGTGGCCCTGAAGGTGGCGAACACGATCGACCCGACCGGCGTCGCCTGGGCGGTCGACCCGAACCTGGCGCAGCCGCGCTCGCACGTGACCGAGATCGGGCTCGGATTCGTGCACCCCGAGCAGTACCTGATCGCGTTCGAGCTGGCGGCCTTCTTCCTGACCGTGGCGCTGGTCGCCGCCGTCTACATCGCGCGCCGGCGCCGCGTCGACCTCGAGCCGGAAGGGAGCGCCTGATGGGCGTCGAAGCCTATGTCGCCGTCTCGGCGGCCCTCTTCGCGCTGGGCATCGTCTGCATCGTCGCGCGACGCAACATCCTGTACGTGCTGATGGGGATCGAGATGATCCTCAACGCCGCGAACATCAACTTCGTCGCGTTCAACCGCTTCAACGGCGACGGCCTCGACGGACGCATGTTCGCGATCTTCGTGATCATCATGGCGGCCGCCGAGGCGGCCGTCGCGCTGGCGATCGTCCTCAACGTCTTCCACCTGTTCCAGTCCATCAAGCCCAGCGAGGTCGACCTCTTGCGAGAGTAGCATGGAGCCGCTCACCCAGCTCGATTACAAGCTGCTGCTCGCCGTCCCCCTGATCCCGCTCCTGGGGTACGTCGTCAACATCTTCTTCGGCCGCAAGCTGCCGCGCCAGGGCGACTGGCTGCTCACGGGCGGCATGTTCGCCGTGATGTGCATCACGGTGTACATGTTCTTCAAGTTCGTCGGCGCCGGCGGCTTCCACGAGTCCGTGGCGGAGGGCGGACCGGCGTACGGCTGGCTCTACTCGCTGGGCCACGGCAAGGCGGACGGGCTCAACGTCGTCGCCGGCATCCTCTACGACCCGCTCGGCGCGGCGATGCTCGCGGCCGTCGGCGTCGTCTCCTTCTTCATCCACCTCTTCTCGATGGGGTACATGCAGGGGGACCGCCGCTACCACATCTTCTTCGCAAACATCAGCCTGTTCACCTTCGCCATGCTCGGGCTGGTGCTGGCGGACAGCATCCTGTTCCTGTTCATCTTCTGGGAGCTGATGGGCTTGATGTCGTACCTGCTCATCGGCCACTTCAGCCACGACCCCGACAGCCCGCGCATCACGCAAGCCGCCGCAGCCTCCAAGAAGGCCTTCCTGACGACGCGCGTCGGCGACACGTGCCTCCTGTTCGGGATGGCGATCTTCTACTGGAAGTTCCAGACCTTCCAGCTCTCCGAGCTGTGGGCGCTGTCGGCCGAGGAAGTCGCGCGCAACGGCGGCGAGTACCCGGCCTGGATGACGGTCGGCGGCCTCTTCATCTTCGGCGGGACCGTCGGCAAGTCCGCGCAGTTCCCGCTGCACATCTGGCTGCCCGACGCGATGGAGGGCCCGACGCCGGTCTCGGCGATGATCCACGCGGCGACGATGGTGGCAGCCGGCGTGTTCCTGCTCGGCCGCTGCTTCCCGATGATGTCGCCCACGGTGCTCGCGGTCGCCACGACCGTCGGCGCCTTCACGGCGCTCTTCGCGGCGACGATTGGCTGCACGGTGAACGACATCAAGGGCGTGCTCGCCTACTCGACCATCTCGCAGCTCGGCTTCATGGTCGCGGCGATCGGGACGGGCGGGCTGGGCCTCGTCGCGGGCCTCTTCCACATGGTGACGCACGCCTTCTTCAAGGCGTGCCTCTTCCTGTGCGCGGGCTCGGTGATCCACGCCTGCCACCACGAGCAGGACATGCAGAAGATGGGCGGGCTGCGCAAGAAGCTGCCGATCACGTTCGCGGCGATGCTGATCTGCACGCTGGCGATCGCCGGGGCGCCGCTCTTCGCCGGCTTCTACTCGAAGGACCGCATCCTGCAGTCGGCGATCCAGTCCTGGGCGACCGGCTTCGGCGGCGCGAGCGCCTTCGCCGTCATCGCCCTGACCCTCGCGGCGGCGCTGACGTCGTTCTACATGTTCCGCCTGATCTTCCTGACTTTCTTCGGAGAGCCGCGCGACCACCACGTCCACGAGCACGCCCACGAGTCACCGTGGCCGATGACGACCGCGCTCATCGCGCTCGCCCTCGGCGGGGTCTTCGCCGGGAAGGTCTGGCTGAGGGACTTCGACCTCCTGGGTCACCACACCTGGTTCACCGACATGGTGTCCGCCGACACGCTCTACCCGGGCGTGCAGCTCGCGAACCAGCTGACGATCGACGCGCACACGAGCCACCTGGCGCACAGCTGGGCCCTCGGGATCTCCCTGACCGTCGCCTTCCTGGGATTCTCCCTCGCCCTGTGGATCTACGGCCTGCGCCGGCTCGACCCGGCGCGCATCACCGCCAGGCTGGGCGAGGTCTACGCCGCCGTCGCGCGGAAGTACTACGTCGACGAGCTCGTGAACGCGACGGTCGTCCGCGGCACGAGCGCCCTGTCGCGCGGCTTGACCTGGATCGACGCACGCCTCGTCGACGGCGTCGTCAACCTCACGGGGAGCTTCAACCGCGGCCTCGGCTTCTTCAGCGCCGGGTTCGACAACCGCGTCGTCGACGGCCTCGTGAACTGGGTCGCCTACACGACCCAGGCCTTCGGCGCGGTCGCGCGCCTGTTCCAGACCGGACGCATCCAGCAGTACGTCTCCTTCGCGGTCGCCGGCGGGTTGCTCCTGGCCGCGGGCCTGATCCTCTTCTGATCCCTGCCATGAACGAGTCGTCCATCCTCTCCTGGATCACGTTCATCCCGTTGATCGGGATGGCTGCGGTGCTCGCCGTGCCGCGCCGCAACCTGCCGCTGATCAAGATGATCACCGGCGTCGCCACCTTCGTTCCGCTGGCGCTGGCGACGCGGCTGTACTTCTCGATGTTCGCCAAGGGCACCGCGGCCTACCAGTTCGTGGAGCGCTTCGATTGGATCGAGATGATCGGCGTCCAGTACTACCTGGGCGTCGACGGCCTCTCGCTGCCGCTCGTGTGGCTGACGACGCTGCTGCTCTTCATCGCCGTCCCCGCCAGCGAGACGGTCCCGAAGGCCTCGAAGGCGTACTACGCGCTTCTGCTCCTGCTCGAGGTGGGCATCACGGGCGTCTTCGTCTCGCTCGACTACTTCCTGTTCTACGTGTTCTGGGAGGTGATGCTCCTGCCGATGTACTTCCTGATCGGCATCTGGGGCGGGCCGCGGCGCGAGTACGCGGCGATCAAGTTCTTCCTGTTCACGCTGGCGGGGTCGGTCCTGATGCTGGTCGCGATCGTCGCGCTGCGCCTGCAGACCGGCACGTTCTCGATCCCCGAGCTGGCCGCCGCTGGCGCCGCGGGGCTGAGCGGGCCTGCGCTGCTCGGGATGAGCTTCACGACCTGGGTGTTCTGGTTCCTGTTCGTCGGCTTCGCGATCAAGGTGCCGGTGTTCCCGTTCCACACCTGGCTGCCCGACGCGCACGTGGAGGCGCCGACGCCGATCTCCGTGATCCTGGCCGGCATCCTGCTGAAGCTCGGCGGCTACGGGATGATCCGCGCCTGCTTCCCGATCGTGCCCTTCGCGTTCAACACGTTCGCCTACTCGCTCGGCGTCCTCGGGGTCATCTCGATCGTCTACGGGGCGTACGTGGCCCTCGGGCAGAGCGACTTCAAGAAGATGGTCGCGTACAGCTCGGTCAGCCACATGGGCTTCGTGCTGCTCGGCATGGCCGCGCTGACCGAGTGGGGGATGAACGGCGCCGCGCTCCAGATGTTCAACCACGGGACGTCCTCGGCCGCCTGCTTCCTCGTGGTCGGCGTGATCTACGACCGCGCGCACCACCGCGACCTCAATGCGTTCGGCGGCGTGGCGCAGTCGATGCCGCGCTACTGGGCGCTGACGACGGTGGCCTTCTTCGCATCCCTCGGCCTGCCCTCGATGGCCGGGTTCGTCTCGGAGGCGATGACCCTGGTCGGCTCGTTCCAGTCCGATGACCGGCGCTTCCGGCTGCTCGTCCTGATCTCGTGCCTCGGCATCGTGCTGACCGCCGCGTACATCCTCTGGGCGCTGCAGCGCGTCTTCCTCGGACCCTTGAACGAGAAGTACCGCGACTACAGCGACATCAACGCGCGCGAGATCTTCTGCCAGGCGCCGCTCTTGATCCTGTGCGTGCTCCTGGGCGTGGCGCCGTTCCTCCTGCTCGACTGGATGGACGCGAGCGTCGTGAGCCTGGTCGACTTCCTCAGGCAGGCGAGCTGACCCGCCAAGGAGACCCGCGTTGCAGTCCGTCCACGCAGAAGGCCTCGCCGGGATCGCCCCCGAGCTGTGCCTGGTCGTCACGTCGCTCGCGATCCTGGTCGTCGACCTCGTGCTGAAGGGCGGGGAGCGCGCGAGCCGCCTGATGGGCTACGTGACCTGGGCCGGCCTCGCCCTGACCGGGTTCCTCCTGCTGCTCGCGCAGGGCAACCCGGCCAAGACCGTGTACGGCCTGGTGACGGTCGACCGCTTCGGCAACTTCTTCAAGCTCTTCACCGTCGCGTCCGTCGCGGTCGTCGCGTACTTCCTGCACAGCGACCGGACCGAGCGGCGCACGGGCCTGGGCGAGTACTACTTCCTGCTCGTCGGCGCGGCGATCGGCATCTTCTTCATGGTTGGGACGAACAACCTGCTGCTCCTGATGCTGGGCCTCGAGCTGCTCTCGCTCGCGAGCTACTCCCTGGCTGGCTACCACAAGCACGAGAAGCGCTCCGCCGAGGCGTCGATGAAGTACGTCGTCTTCGGGGGTCTCTCCGCGGGGATCATGCTCTACGGCATCAGCCTGCTGTACGGGCTGACCGGCACGATCGACATCTCGGTCATGGCCGGCGCCGCGTCCGAGGGCATCCCGCGCAGCCTCGCGGGCGCGATCCACAACAGCCCCGCCGCGGTCGCGGTCGCCGTCGTCCTGGTCCTCGCCGGCTTCGCCTACAAGGTCTCGATCGCGCCGTTCCACTTCTGGGCGCCCGACGTGTACGAGGGCGCGCCCACCCCGGTCACCACGTTCCTCGCCGTCGCGTCGAAGGCCGCCGGCTTCGGGGCGCTCCTGCGCTTCCTCGGCGTGCTCTTCGCGGCGCCCGGGACGCACGAGGTCGTCGCGGGCTACGGCCAGCAGGTCGGGCACCTCATCGCGATCCTGGCGGCGGTCACGATGACGCTCGGCAACCTCGCCGCGCTGCGCCAGGAGAGCGTCAAGCGCATGCTCGCCTACTCGTCCATCGCCCACGCCGGCTACGTGATGGTCGGCGTCGTCACGATGAACGCCACCGGCTTCGAGGCGGCGCTCTACTACCTCGCCGCCTACTACTTCATGAACCTGGGCGCGTTCGGCTTCCTGCTCTACTTCCACGGCGCGACCGGGAAGGAGACGTACGACTCGCTCAAGGGGATGGGCTACAAGGCGCCGGTGATCTCGATCGCCATGGTGGTGTTCCTGATCAGCCTGACCGGGATCCCGCCGACGATCGGGTTCTACGGGAAGTACAAGCTCGCCATCGCATGCTTCGAGCACTACCCCTGGCTCGTGCTCTGCATGCTGCTGAACTCGGTGGTGAGCCTCTTCTACTACATCAAGGTCGCCCGCTACCTGTTCCTGTTCGATCCCGCCGAGGAGACGCCCGCCCCGCAGCCCGTGTTCGTCGGCGTCATGCTCGCGATGGCGCTCCTCACCGTCGCGCTCGGCATCGGCGTCGCGCCGCTGGTGAACTGGGCGGCGTCGAGCCTCGACATCCTCGCGGTGGCGCGCTGAGGGTTCCGTGGCCAGCGGCGCGCTGGACCTCCTCGCCACCCCGCGCCGCCGGCGCTGGCTCTTCGCCGCGCTCTACTTCTTCGAGGGCGCGCCCATCGGCTTCCTGTGGTGGGCGCTGCCCGTCGTGCTGCGGGACGCGGGTCATCCCGTCGACCGGACCAGTGCGCTGCTCGCCGTGGTCGCGCTGCCCTGGGCGTTCAAGTTCGTCTGGGCCCCGCTCGTCGACCTCCTGCGCGGGCCGCGCTGGACGGAGCGGGGCTGGATCGTCTGCGCGCAGGCGGTCATGGCGGGGAGCCTGTTGCCCATCGCCGTGAGCGGAACCGGGGGCGGGCTCGCGTGGCTCGGGACGGTGCTCGTCGTGCACGCGTTCGCGGCGGCGACACAGGACGTGGCGATCGACGCGCTCGCCATCCGCTCGAGCGATCCCGCCGAGCGCGGGCGGCTGAACGCCTGGATGAACGCGGGCATGCTCTGTGGGCGCGCGGCGTTCGGCAGCGGTGCGCTCTTCGCGCGCGAGCACCTCTCCGACCAGGCCGTCGCCCTCGTGCTCGCGAGCACGCTCGCGCTCGGCTCGCTGCTCGCGCTCGCCTACCGGCCGGAGTCGTCCCCGGGCCCGAGCCGCGCGCGGGCGCGCCGGCTCGCGCGGCACCTGGCGATGGCGTTCGGGCGCCGCGCGACCTGGTTCACGCTCGCGTTCGCCGCCGCGGGCGGCGCGGGCTTCGAAGCCGTGGGAGTGCTGGTCGGCCCGTTCGTCCTCGACGCCGGCGCGTCGCAGCGCGCGCTCGCCGTGTTCTACGCGTTCCCGGCCTGGGCCGCGCCGGTCGCGGGGGGGCTCGCCGCCGGGCGCTTCGCCGACCGGCTCGGGCATCGGCGGACGGTCGCGCTCGCCTCGCTCGGACTCGCGCTCGCCGTGCTCGCGCTCTCCAGAGCCGCGGCGCTCGGCGCCGGCCCCGCGTCGCTCTTCGCGTTGCTCGTGCCCGTCTACCTCGGCATCGGCGCCTTCACCGCGTCGAGCTACGCGCTCTTCATGGACTGCACCGACCCCGAGCTCGGGTCGACGCAGTTCAGCGCCTACATGGGTGCCACGAACCTCTGCGAGTCGTGGTCCGTGGCCGCCGGCGGTAGGATCGCGGCGCGGCAGGGCTACCCGACGGCCTTCGCCGGTCTGGCGCTCGCCTCCCTGGTGGCGCTCGCGCTGCTCCCGCGGACCGAGCGCGGGGGGCCCGCCCGGCCTTGACGCGCGGGGTCGAAGTGCCACACTGCCGGGCTGCCCCCACTGCCCGCGAGCAACCTCCAAGGAGCCACGACCATGTCCGAGACCGGCACGGCGAAGATCCGTCTCGAGGAGTTCGAGACGAAGATCGTCCTGCGCAACCCGCGCATCGAGGACTACGAGGCGCTGGTGGAGCTGCAGAAGGCCTGCTTCCCCGGGATGGCCACCTGGTCTCGCGCCCAGGTCGAGAGCCTGCTCGAGCACTTCCCCGAGGGCCAGTTCGTCATCGAGTACGACGACGACGTCGTCGCCTCCGCAAGCTCGTTGATCGTCGACTTCGACATGTACTCCGACTGGCACAACTGGGCCGAGATCTCCGACAAGGGGTACATCCGCAACCACGACCCCGAGGGAGACACGCTCTACGGCATCGAGATCATGGTGCACCCGGAGTTCCGCGGGCTGAAGCTCGCGCGCCGGCTGTACACCGCGCGCCGCGAGCTCGCCCTGCGCTTCAACCTCGCGCGCAGCATCGTCGGCGGGCGCATCCCGGGCTACGGCAAGCATGCGGACGGGATGACGGCGCGCGAGTACGTGCAGCGGGTGATCGAAAGAGGACTCTACGATCCGGTGCTGACCACGCAGCTGAGCAACGGCTTCGTCCTCCAGCGCTTGATCCCCGATTACTACCCCTCGGACAGCGATTCGCGCGGGTGGGCGACGTTCCTCGAGTGGACGAACCTCGACTACGTCCCCGACCCGAAGAAGCGCTACCAGCGGGTCTCCAACGTGCGCATCTGCGCTGTCCAGTACCAGATGCGGAACATCGCCGAGTTCCACGACTTCGAGCGCCAGTGCGAGTTCTTCATCGACACGGCCTCGGAGTACAAGTGCGACTTCGTGCTGTTCCCCGAGCTGCTCACCACCCAGCTGCTCTCGTTCATCGAGTCCAAGAGCCCCGCCGACGCTGCCCGCAAGCTGGCCGATTACACGCCCGAGTACCTGGAGCACTTCACCCAGATGGCGGTGAAGTACAACGTCAACATCGTCGGCGGCTCGCAGTTCGCGATCGAGGGGGACCAGCTGCGCAACGTCGCCTACCTGTTCCGCCGCGACGGCACGATCGAGCGCCAGTACAAGATCCACATCACGCCCAGCGAGCGGCAGTGGTGGGGAGTCAAGCCCGGCGACAAGATCCACGTCTTCACGACGGACCGCGGGAAGATCGCGATCCTGATCTGCTACGACATCGAGTTCCCCGAGCTCGCTCGCATCGCCGCGGCGAAGGGCGCCCAGATCTTCTTCGTCCCGTTCAACACCGATCACCGCGAGGGCTACCTGCGGATCCGCTACTGTGCGCAGGCACGCTGCGTCGAGAACCACGTGTACTGCGTCGTCTCGGGCTGCGCGGGCAACCTGCCGTTCGTCGACAACGCCGACGTGCACTACGCGCAGTCGGGAATCTTCACCCCGTCCGACGTCTCGTTCGCGCGCGACGGCGTCGCGGTCGAGTGCACACCGAACATCGAGAACCTCGTCATCCACGACGTCGACGTCGAGCTCCTGCGGCGCCACCGTCTGGCCGGGACGGTCCAGAACTGGAACGACCGGCGCACGGACATCTACCACGTCGGCTGGACGGAGGACGGGACGCAGCGCCGGGTGTAGACGCCGGTGGGCGGCGACGACCATGCCGACGCGGACTGAAGGCTTCCGCGCGACGCTGGTCAGGCGGGTTTCTCGGCGTGGATCCAGAGGCTCCCGGCCTCGTGCAGCTCGACCTGCGTCTTCCAGTCGGGGCAGTGTTCGCTCGTCTCGAAGTCCGCCTCCGAGCCCGGCCCGCGCGAGTCGCGCAGGCGCTCCGTCCGCACGTTCACGAAGCCGGCGCGCTCGAAGGCGGCACGCCACTGGTCGGCGCCGAGGAAGTGCATGTCCACGCCGAGGAGCGCGTCCCAGCGTGCGCTGTGGGGCGACTCCTCGAAGCGGTTGACGACGACGTCCGCCGTCCCTCCCGGCTTGAGGACTCGCAGCATCTCGCCGAGGGAGCGGCCCAGGTCGACGGCGTAGTAGAGCGCTTCCATCGAGAAGATCCGGTGGAACCTGTCGCCCGCGAAGTCGAGCTCCTCGAACTTCCCGTGCTCGTAGCGGGCGCGCGCGGTGAGGTCGTGCAGCTCCTCGGCGCGGCGCAGCATCGAGCGCGAGACGTCGACGCCCACGGCCTGGCTGCCGGGCGCGGCGGCGCCGAGCAGGCGCGTCGCCCAGCCATGGCCGCAGCCGAGGTCGAGTATCGCCTCGCCGGGCCGCACGCCCATGCGCGCGATGACCTGGCGGCCGACGTCCTCGTGGCCCTCCTGCATGCGCAGCGTGCGGTCGGTCCGGGCCCACTCGTCGAACGTGGCGGCGATCTTCTCGTGGCTCATGCGCGGGTCGTCTCCGATTGGCTGGGAAGCAAGGAACGCAGGATCCCGTCGAGCGGCGCGAAGGCGACCTCCCAGTCGTAGGCGCCCTCGACGAAGCGCCGGCCGCGTGCGCCGAGCTCGCGCGCCGCCTGCGGGTCGCGGAAGAGGCGCGCGACGGCGTCCGCGAGCGCCGCGGAGCCGTCCGCGACGAGATAGTGCTCGCCCGCCCGGCCCTCCACGCCCTGCACCGCGACCGTCGTCCCAACGACCGGCAGGCCCATCGCGAGCGCCTCGAGCACCTTGTTCTGGATCCCGCGCGCGATGCGCAGCGGAGCCACGCCGACGGCCGCGCGCGCCAGCCACTCGCGCGTGTCGTCCACGAAGCCGGTGACGGTCACGCCGGGGAGCGCGGCGAGGCGCCGGACCTCCGCGTTCGGCCGCGCTCCCACGATCGTGAAGCGGGCATCGGCGAACTCCTCGCGCAGCCGCGGCAGCACCTCGCGCGCGAACGACACGCACGCGTCGACATTGGGGTAGTAGTCCATCACGCCCGTGAAGACGACGTGCCGCGGCTCGGCGGAGCCCGGGGCGGGGCGGAAGTGCTCGAGGTCGACGCCGTTGCGCAGCACCGTCGACGGCCGCCCGGGGATCTCGCGCCGGAAGATCGCTTCCTCGAGCGGCGTGCAGAAGACGCTGGTCCGCGCGGCGCGGGCGAGGCGCCGCTCGAGCTCGAGCAGCGTGCGCGCCTCGCGCCGGTAGACCCAGCTCAGCGGGAAGCGCGTGGCTTCGCCGTACTGCCGCCACTTGTCCGAGTCGAGCTCCGCGAAGTGCATCACCCAGGGGATCGCGTGCCGCAGGAGGAACGCGCCCATCGACGACGAGTAGGCGTAGGCGACGTCCGCCCACCGGGCGAGCCCGTCGACCCGCGCCTGCAGCTCGCGCGAGGCGAACACCCCGAGCGTCAGCGGCGTGGACGTCAGGAGCAGCGGCAGCGACGCGAGCCGCCGCAGCCGGGCACGGTGCGGGAAGGCGTGCGTAGGGTAGCCCAGCGCCCCGAGCTCGCGCGCCGCCCGCGCGTCCTCCGCGTCGTGCGCGAAGGCGACGCACGCGACCTCGTGCTCGCGGCCCATGCGCTCGACCAGTCGCCAGGTCGTGATCTTGTCGCCGCGGTTCGGGGGATACGGGACGCGCTGCGAGAGGAAGAGGACTTTCAACGGCGGCAGCCTACCTCCTGCCGACGAACGTGTGCCAGCGGCCGCGCCGGCGCTCCTCCTCGATCTCGAGGCCCGCGCTCTCGATCGCGCGGCGGGTCGGCTCCGCGTGATGCACGCTGACGCCGCTGAACACGAACCACGCCCCGGCTCGCATCCGCTCGCGCAGGTCGCGCGCATTCTCCTGGAGGACGTCCGAGTAGATGTTGGCCATCACGGCGTCGAAGACGCGGTCGGTCTCGCGCAGCACCGCGAACCCGCCGCTCCGGTACTCGACGGCACGAGCGACGCCGTTGCGCTCGGCGAGGTCGTCGCCGTAGGGCTTGGCGTGCGGATCGACGTCGAAGGCTAGCGCGTGGCGCGCGCCCAGGAGCACGGCCGCCACTGCCAGGATGCCGCTGCCCGAGCCGGCGTCGAGCACGCGCTCGCCGCCGGCGAGGCGCTCCTGAAGGACTCTCAGGCACGCGCGCGTCGTCGCGTGGCGGCCGGATCCGAACGCGCCGCCCGGTTCCACCGAGAGGCGCACGTCACCCGGCCGCGGCTCGCCTTCCATCCACGGCAGGAGGACGCACAGCCGCCCGACGCGGAACGGTTTCCAGGACTTGCGCCAGGATTGCGCGTAGTCCTCGGGCGGCAGCTCCTTGACGCGCGGCTCGAGGCCCGTGAGCTCCGCCACCTGCGCGCACCGCGCCAGCTCGTCCAGCCGCTCGCGCACCTCGTCGCCGGGCGGCCGCGCGAGCGCGCCGCTCTGCACGAACGTGCGCACGTAGTCGCAGCCCGGTGGGGGCGCGTCCTCCGCGATGCTGGTGCTGCCGAAGGCGACGCAGGTGAAGGGCGCTGCGGCGAAGGCCTGCGCCACGAGCTCCTGCCAGCCGAGCGGGACCGCGACGCGCACCTCGGTCCAGCGCGGCGCCGTCACGGGGCCTCCCGATCCCGGACGGGCTCGGAGCGGCCGGCCGGGCGCGGGATCCAGCGCTGGCGCTCGCGCGCGGCGCCCCATTCGGCGCCGAAGTCCAGCGCGAAGCCGCGCGCGTGCAGCTCGTCCTCGAGCCCCATGTGCGCGAACGCCTGCAAGAGACAGTGCTCGGTGTCCGCGTGGACGAGCTTCGCGCGCGAGGGCTCGTACGCGTCCCGGTCGGGGTCGAGCGCGAAATCGAGCGGCAGCTCGCGCAGGAAGGCGGCGTGGCGCGGGTCGAGGGCGCGCTGGTCCAGCACGAACACGCAGCCGCGGTCGGTGGTGCGGCGCATCAGGCGTCCGAAGCCCTGCCGGAACTTCGCCAGCGAGCGCGGCTGGTAGATGCGCCGCCACTGCTCGCTCTGACCGAGCGCGGCGCACTGCGCATGGTGGTACGCGTCGGGCACGCCGTACGGCAGGCGCACGATGACCAGGTACTCGAGCGTGTCCCCGGGGAAGTCGGCGCCGAACCAGAAGGTGTCGACGCCGAGCAGGATCGAATCGACGCGGCTGCGGAAGCGCTCCGAGAGCTCCTCCTTCTCCACGCCCTCCATCCCCTGGTACCAGAACGGGATCGTCCGCGCGCGGAAGAAGCCCTCGAGCTCGCGGCCCACCTGCAGCACGTCGCTCGCATTGGTGAAGAGGCCCAGGATGCGCCCGCGAGTCCGCTCCCCCAGCCAGCCGAGGAACACGCGCACGTAGTCGAGGAAGGCCGCCTTGTCGCGCGTCACCGAGGGCGCGTCGTGCGGGACGCACGCGAGGACGCGGCTGTAGTCGAACACCTCGGGCGCGCGGAACGTGCGCACCGTGCGCGGCTCGCGCTCCTCCTCCTCGAGCGGCTCGGCCGCGCGGTCGAGGCCCAGGTAGCCCAGCGCCGGGTCGAAGCTGTCGCGCAGCCAGGTCGTGGCCGAGAGGAACACCGCGCTCGCCAGACGCGGGTAGTAGAAGCGCCCCAGGTACTCGTTGGGCAGGAGCACGCGGGCCGCGAGCCGGCTCTCACCGGAGCGAGCGGTGTCGACGCCGTAGAACGTCTCCGGCCGGAAGGCCGGACGCCCGCCCTCGAGCGGGATCCACGACTCGACCGCGGAGACGAGCTCGGCCAGGTCGGAGCGCGCCAGGTCGAGCGCGCGGCGGATGCCCGCCGCTCCGCGCACCGGGGCCTGGTCGAGGCGCTCGGCCATCTCCGCGACCGCCGCGTCGAGGTCGTTCCCCGCGCGCGCCACGGCGGCCCGCGCGGCGACCAGGCCGGCTCCCTCGGCCGACGCCGCGTACTCGCGCAAGAGCGAGTGCTGCTCGCGCTCGCCGCGCCCGCGAGCCGCGCCTCGGCGCCAGGCTTCGAAGACCGAGACCGCGTGCTCGAGGTCGTCGAGCTCGTGCTGCACGCCGAGCCACGCGAGGACGCAGCGCGAGAGGCTCGCGTGCGACTTCGTGCCCTCGGCGAGCTGCCGGCCCAGCCGGTCGAGCGGGGCGCGCGAGCGGACGCCGCGCTCGGGGCGGTAGAGCTCCGCGAGGACGCGGCGCGCCTCGTCGAAGCCCAGGACGCGGCTCCAGGCGTTGTGGGCCTGGTCGTGAAGGTGCTCGCACTCGTCGAAGACGACGTGCGCGAAGAACTCCTGGCGCGCCAGCGCGAAGGACTGGTTGGTGATGACGACGTGCGCGCGCTCGGCGCGGCGGCGCGCGACCTCCGCGGCGCAGGTGCGGCGGTCCGCGCGGCGCTTGCAGCACGCGGTCTGGGCCCGCGTCTGGCGCACGAGCCGGCGCGCCGTCCGGCGGTAGCGGCCCGCGTCGCGCAGCGCGACCGGCGGCTGCTCCCGGAAGCGGTCCAGGTCGCCCTCGGGGTCGTTCAGGGCGAACAGGGCGAGCTGCGTCCACGCGAGCCATGTCTCCGCGTCCTCGTCGGGCGCCGGCCCGACGGCGCCGAACGCGCGCCAGCAGAGGTAGTTCTCGCGGCCCTTGAGCAGCGCGATGCGGAACCCGCCGGGAAGCCCCGCGCGGTCGAACGCGGCGAGCGCGCGCGGGACCTCGCGCTCGAGCGCCTGCTCCTGCAGCGCGCGCGTGTACGTCGCCACGCCGAGCCGCAGCCCGTTCTTGCGCGCCCAGAGGAGCGCCGGGATCAAGTACGCCAGGGTCTTGCCGGTGCCGGTCGGCGCGTGCACGAGCAGCAGGGCGTCGGAGCCGAGGGCGCTCGCGACCTCGCGCGCCACGCGGTGCTGGCTCTCGCGGTAGAAGGACGCCGCCGCTGCGCCCGCGCCCGCGAAGCACGCCGGCAGGTGGACCTCGAAGATCTCGTCGAGGAGCGCGAGCTCGCGCTCGTCGAACGCGGCGGGGGCGTCGATGCGCGGCGGGAGCGGGGGCGCGGCGCTGTCGCGCTCACGGGCGAGGACCCACTGCGGCGAGGCTTCCGCGAGCCACGCCTCGGGCGGGTCCGGGCCCTCCTCGAGCGTCCGCGCGGCGCCCGCCAGCAGCCCCGCCGGCGGCGCGTCCGCCCCGGCCCAGCACCGCGGGTGCTCGACCAGGCGCAAGGCCAGGGCCAGCTGACGCGCGGCCTCCGGGTCGGCGGCGGAGAGGCGCTCCCACGCCCCGGCGTAGCCGCGCGCGGCGGCGGCGTGGACCGCCGGGGAGCGCGACGCGAAGTGCGCGCAGAGCCGGCCGAGGGCCGCACGCAGCTCGAGCGGGCCGGCCGCGGCATCGCCGAGGGCCGCCCGGACGACGCTGCCCGCGGGCGCGCGGCCGGGGAAGAGGAGCTGCGCCAGCTCGCGCAGGCCGGCGATCGCCGGCAGGGACTCGCGGCGACCCGCGAGGTGGGCGCACCAGGCCGCGAGGTCGGCGCCGCTCTCGGCGACCACGGGGCCGCTGCCGAGGAAGTGCCGGAACGCGCGCCACGCGGCTTCGACCTCCGCGCTCGTCGACTGCGCCGAGAGCTCGCGGTCGAAGGACTCGAGCGCCCCGGGGGCGCAGCGCACGGCGCGCAGGGCCGTCGGCGCGTCGATCGTCGTGTCCGGGCCGGTCGTCGCGAGCGCCGCGAAGACGATCCCTTCGGGGAAGCCGGCCGACCACGGCAGACAGCTCGCGCCGCGCGGATCCCCGGAGTCGCCTGGAGCTCGGACCACGGCTCGCCATTATCCAGACTCCGGGAGGGAGTACTCCGTCCCCCTCGCCGGGACTCGACGCTACCCTCTGCGCATGGGCCGGACCTGGCACACCGTCGCCTCCTCGGGCGAGCTGCCCGGCGACGGCAGCGGCCTGTGCGTCGAGCTGGACGGCCGCCGCATCGCGCTCTTCGCGGTGGACGGCGCGCCGCGCGCGATCGACGACGTCTGCCCGCACGAGGGCGCGAGCCTCTCGCTGGGCGTCACCCTGGAGGGCGAGGTGACTTGCCCGTGGCACGGCTGGCACTTCGAGCTCGAGGGCGGGCGCAACACGGACGGGCTCGACGAGGCGGTCGAGGTCTACCCATGCCGAGTCCGGAGCGACGGGCGCATCGAGGTGGGACTGCCCGACGCAGATCGCTCAACGCCCGGCGCCGGCGTTGTCTAACTCCTTTGCCCAAAACGAGTTAGGAGTCCAGCCCGGCGGTGGCCGACGAGCGCCCACGGCGCGCGCCGCCTTGACTCTGCTCCCGGTCCACCTATTTATATCGCCGCTCCGTCACCGAGGAGCGAGCCATGCCTGACAGCCGACCCCAGGACCCCGAAGAGGGCACAGCGCCTCCCGAGGCGAAGCCGGGCAAGAGCTCCAAGGGTCGCTCGCTCGTGATCGTCGAGAGCCCCGCGAAGGCGCGAACGATCAACAAGTACCTGGGCAAGGACTTCGTGGTGAAGGCCTCGATGGGCCACATCCGCGACCTGCCCAAGGGCAAGTTCGGGATCGACGTCGAGCGCGGTTTCGAGCCCGACTACACGACCATCCGCGGCAAGGGCAAGGTCATCTCCGAGCTGCGCAAGCTGGCGAAGAGCGCCCCGTCGGTCTACCTCGCGCCGGACCTCGACCGCGAGGGCGAGGCGATCGCGTGGCACCTCTCGGAGTCGCTGGGGGTCGAGGACCGCAAGATCTTCCGTGTGGTCTTCAACGAGATCACGAAGAAGGCGATCCTCGCCGCGTTCTCGGAGCCCGGCAAGCTGAACATGAACAAGGTCGACGCGCAGCAGGCGCGCCGCGTGCTCGACCGGATCATGGGCTACAAGCTCTCGCCGCTGCTTTGGAAGAAGATCGCGAAGGGCCTGTCCGCAGGGCGCGTGCAGTCCGTCGCCGTGCGCCTGATCGTCGAGCGCGAGCAGGAGATCCGCAAGTTCGTCAAGGAGGAGTACTGGCGCGTCACAGCCCACTTCGACGTGGAAGGCCACGTTTTCCAGGCCGAGCTGCGGCGCCTCGGCGACGAACGCATCGAGAAGCACCTCACGGAGGAGCGCGCGCGCAAGGTCGTGTCGGACATCGGCGACGACCCGCTCCCGCTGGTCGAGCTCGACAACAAGCCCAAGACGCGCCGGCCGACCCCGCCGTTCACGACGAGCCAGCTGCAGCAGAAGGCGTCGACGATGCTGCGCTTCAGCGCTCGCAAGACCATGATGATCGCCCAGCAGCTCTACGAGGGCGTCGAGGTTCCGGGCGAGGGCTCGGTGGGTCTGATCACGTACATGCGCACCGACTCCGTGCGCGTCTCCAACGACGCGCTCGACGACGCGCGAGCACTCATCGGCTCCGACTACGGGGCGAACTACGTCCCGGACAGTCCCAACCGCTTCGCGAACCGCTCCAATGCCCAGGAGGCGCACGAGGCCATCCGCCCGACGTCCGCCGCGCGGCGGCCGGAGTCGTTGAGGGATTGCCTCACCGAGGACCAGTTCAAGCTCTACAAGCTCGTCTGGGAGAAGTTCGTGGCCAGTCAGATGAAACCGGCCACCTTCAACATCACGACGGCGGTGTTCCAGCACGGGGAGTCGCGCTTCGTCGCCCAGGGCGAGATGGAGGTGTTCGACGGCCACCTGCGCGTCTTCAAGCAGGGCGACCGCGACACTCAGACGCTGCCGAAGTCGTTGAAGCAGGGTGACGCGTACGAGCCCACGAAGATCGATCCCACCCAGCACTTCACGCAGCCGCCCCCGCGGTACACCGAAGCCACGCTGGTCAAGGAGCTCGAGAAGAAGGGGATCGGCCGGCCGTCGACGTACGCGACGATCATCTCGACCATCCAGGACCGCGGGTACGTCGTCCTCGAGAGCCGGCACTTCGTCGCCACCGAGCTCGGTGAGATCGTCACGGGTCAGCTGGTCGAGCACTTCGGTGACGTGATCAACACGGACTTCACGTCGTCGATGGAAGCCGACCTCGACCAGGTCGAGAGCGGCGAGCTGGGGTGGCGCAACGTGGTAGGTAGCTTCCATCGGGTCTTCGCGGCCGACCTCGACAAGGCCGAGGGGGCGATGAAGAACATCAAGCTCAACCCCGAGCTGACGGACCGCATGTGCGAGAAGTGCGGCTCGCCGATGGCCGTGCTGTACAACAAGCGCGGCAAGTTCCTGGGTTGCTCCAACTACCCGGACTGCAAGAACACGATGCCGGTCGACGGGCCGCGCGAGAAGACGGAGACCATCGAGACCGACTACAAGTGCCCGAAGTGCGAGAAGCCCATGGTGATCCGCGTCGGCCGCCGCGGCCGCTTCCTCGCGTGCACCGGGTTCCCGAAGTGCAAGAGCACGGCGTCCGTCGACGACGAGGGGCGGATCGTCGAACCCAAGAAGACCGGCATCATCTGCGAGAAGTGCGGCTCCGAGATGGTCGTCAAAGGGTCGCGCCGCGGGCCCTTCCTCGCTTGCTCGGGCTTTCCCAAGTGTCGAAACGCGAAGCCGCTGCCCGACGAGATGCGCGAGGCTCCGCGCGAGACCGGAGAGAAGTGCGACAAGTGCGGCGCGCCTCTGGTCGTCAAGACCAGCCGCTGGGGCAAGGAGTTCGTCGCCTGCTCGGCCTACCCCAAGTGCCGGAACACGAAGGACCCGTCGAGCGGCGACGAGGCGCCGAGCCCCGGGCGCAACGGCGCGGACGCCGACGCGGACGCCGACGCGGACGACGACGCGGCGGTCGGCAGCCGCATCCCGACCCGAGAGGAGTAGAATCGACCCGGATGCCGGGCGCTCGACCCGCCGTTCGGGTTGCGTGTAGGCTCTTTCGTCTTCGCTCCCCCTTCCCCCCGCGCTCATCCGGTCCCGAGGGAACCTGAATGGAGATCTCCGAGATCCAGATCGACGGCTACGAGAAGGTCGTTCGGTGCCGCGACGAGGCTTCCGGACTGCACGCGATCATCGCCGTGCACGACACCACGCTGGGGCCCGCTCTCGGCGGGATGCGCATGCTGCCGTACGCGTCCGAGGACGAGGCGCTGTTCGACGTCCTGCGCCTCTCGCGCGGGATGACGTTCAAGTCGGCCGTGGCGGACACCGGCCTGGGGGGCGGCAAGTCGGTCATCCTCGGCGACCCGAAGCTGATGAAGTCCGAGGCGCTGTTCGAGACGATGGGCCGCTTCATCGACTCGCTCGACGGCCTGTACATCACCGCCGAGGACATGAACATCGCGATCCCGGACCTCGAGGTCGTGCGGCGCCGGACTCGCTGGGTCACCGGCTTGTCGCGCGAGTCGGGTAGCTCGGGGAACCCGAGCCCGTACACGGCCCTGGGGTGCAAGGTGGGGATGGGGGCCGCGCTCGAGGAGGCGCTCGACGGTCCGGACCTGTCGCGACGCCGGATCCTGATCCAGGGCGTCGGCGCGGTCGGCGGGAGGCTCGCCGTGATGCTGCATGAAGCCGGCGCCGACGTGCTCATCTGCGACATCAACGAGGAGCGCGTCGCGCAGCTCGTGCGCGAGCACGGCTTCGAGGCCGTCCCGGACGAGGCGCACCTCGAGGTCGAGTGCGACATCTACGCTCCGTGCGCGCGCGGCGCCATCATCAACGACGACACGATCCCGAAGCTGCGCTGCAAGATCGTCGCCGGGTGCGCCAACAACCAGCTCCTCGAACCCGCACACGCCGACGTGCTGCGCGCCCGCGGCATCCTCTACGCCCCCGACTTCGTGATCAACGCCGGAGGCATCATCAACGTCTCGACCGAGCTGCTTCCCGGCGGCTACGACGAGGAAGCGGCGCTGCGCAAGATCGATACCGTCGCCGACAACCTCCGGCGTGTTTTCGAGATCTCTCGCGCCGAGGACATCCCGACGAACGACGCGGCGTACAAGCTCGCCGAGGAGCGACTGTCCGCGGGCCGCGTCCGGAACCCCTGAGGGCCCGCGGCGCGCGAGCGAGAGCTCACTCCTTGCGCAGGAAGTCGACCAGGTCGTCCTCGAGCTCGCCGAGCCCGTAGTCCGGGACCGTCAGGCAGCGGTAGACGATGCGCGCGAGGGCCTCGGGCGTGTTCGGATTGAGGTCCCTGGGCGGCGGGTAGCTCAGGAAGTAGGAGAGGCTGATGCGCTCGACCTCGCCGCCCTGCTCGCGGCCCGCGTACTGCCACGGAACCTCGTCGAAGGGCAGGACGCCGGTCAGGATCTCGTAGAGCATGATCCCGATGCCCATCACGTCCGAGCGGCTCTCGCGCAAGAGCAGCGGGTTGTAGTGCGGGGTCGTCGTGATGATGCCGCGCTCGTCCGCGCGCATCGCGGGGTCGACCATGACGACGCTGCCGGACGGCTTGATGATGATGTTCTCGGGCTTCAGATCGCCGTGGTACGCCAGCGTGCCGTCGCGCGCCGTCTTGCGCAGGCAGCGCACGATCGTCAGGAACCAGTTGAGGCGGATACCCTCGAGAGCGCGGATCTTCTCGCGCATCGTCTTGCCGCGCACGTACTCGAGCACCGCGATCGGACGGCCCTCGTGCTGGAAGCACTCGCGGATCTGCGCGAGGTTCGGGTTCTTGGCACCCTTGAGGATGGACGCTTCGTTCTCGATCAGGTCGTCGATCTCGTGCACGTCGAGGAAGTCGATGCGCACGCCGTCTTGGCGGAAGAAGATCGCCTCGGCCGGGGTCTCGTCCGGGCTGATCCCCTCGGGTCGACGCTGGTTCGTGATCTCGAGGAAGCGAGTCACGTAGCGCCCACCGCCCGCCACGTCCCCGACCTTGAGCGCGACCTTCTGCCCCTGATCGTCCTCGGCGAGGTACACCAGCGAGAACCCTCCGCGGGCGATGAAGTCCACGACCTTGTAGGATCCGATGCGTTCGCCGACTTCGAGCTTGATCATGGGGGATGGTCCTCGAGAGAAAGGCTGCGGGCTGGCTGTCCTGACCCCTTCATCGAGCAAACGCAGGGCGGGATTGAGTGATTCCCCCCGGCGGGGAACCCTTCTTCCGTAGAAAGCCAGCGAGGTGGGGGAAACGGCTCTCCAAAGCTTGGAGGGAACTTCCCGCAAGCATCGCTCCGGCGCTCCTTGGGCGCGACGCGGGCCGGGCTCAGGGCCGTGGATCGGAAGCGCTGAACGGCGCCGCTGGACCCTCGAGCACGCGCGGCTCGGGGCGCTGCGCGAGCTGGCCCAGGCGGACCCTCTCCAGGGTGACGCGCGGGCGCGCGAGGATCCGCGCCACGCCGCCCTCGACCGTGCCGGTGCCGACCCATTCCGGCTCTTCCAGATGGGGGCGATGCCGGTACGCGCGGCCCAGGGAGTCGACCAGCCCGAGGTCCTGCCCGTGCTCGTTGCGCACGGCGAAGAAGCCCCGCAGCGGCTCGCCCTTCGGCTCGTAGCGCACGAGCGAGCCGACCGCGACCTCTCCGTCGATCACCGACCACGCCTCCACGGCGAATGCGCGCGTGACCCGCGCGCCGTCCAGGCCGGCGGGCGCGCTCTCGCGGGTGCTGACACAGGCGGCAGCGAGCGCGAGGAGGGAAAGGACGACAGGGCGGAGCACGGCCAGGTTATCGACAGCCCGCGCCGCGGCCATGAGCAGGCGCCCGCGTCGCCCACCCTTTGTCCATGGTGGGGCTCTCGCCTATAGTCCCGGTCGTGGACCCGCATGCCCTGGAGTGTTTTCGGCGCGCCGGCAGGATCGCCTCCGAGTGCCGCGAGTGGGCGCGGGAGAACATCCGGCCCGGCGTGCAGGTGCGTTTCATCCTCGAGACGATCGAGGAGATGATCCGCGCGCGCGGCGCCGAGCCGGGTTTCCCCGCGCAGTCGTCGCGCAACTCGGTGGCCGCCCACTACTGCTCGCCGCCCGGCGACGAGACGTGCTACGAGGAGAACGACTGCGTCAAGGTCGACATCGGGGTCCACGTCGACGGCTACGTCGCCGACACGGCGACCAGCGTCGACCTGTCCAGCGATGGTCGCTGGCAGGGCCTGGTCCAGACCGCAGCCGACGCCCTCGCCGCCGCGATCTCGACGGTGGAGAACGGGGTGACCGTCGGCGACGTCGGCGCGGCGATCGAGCGCACGATCACCTCCGCGGGTTTCCAGCCCGTGCGCAACCTCACCGGGCACGGGCTCGGCCGCTGGAAGGTGCACACTCCGCCGCAGATCCCGAACTACGCGGAGCGCGGTGGCGGGCGCCTGCGCGAGGGGATGGTGATGGCCATCGAGCCCTTCGCGTGCACCGGGCGCGGCTTCATCCGCGAGCGCGGCAAGGCGGAGGTCTTCATGATGGTGCGGCCTCCGCGCAAGGCGAAGGGGCTCGACCGCGGCGTCCTGAAGGCCATCGAGTCCTGGCGCGGTCTGCCCATCGCCCGCCGCTACTTCCTCGACTTCGATCCCGAGGTCGTCGAGGACACGCTCGCCAAGCTGGCGCGCCAGGGGTCGCTCATGCGCTATCCGCCGCTGGTGGAGGACGAGGGCGTGATGGTCACCCAGGCCGAGCACTCGATGTACCTCGGGCCGGGGGGCGTCGAGATCCTGACGGCGTAGCTGTGCTCCGCGTCGCGCTCGTCACCAGCTCGCACGACGCGCCCGTGGTCCACTACGCGCGAAGGCTGCTGCCGCACCTGCGCGAGCTCTCGCGGGTCGACGTGTTCGCGGCGGGCGATCAGGCTGCCTTCGAAGGCGCGCTCGATCCGCGCGAGCTCGACCCGGGGGCCTACGAGCGCATCGTGTACCAGCTCGCGAACGAGGGGCCGCACGCGTTCATGCTGCCCCTCGTCCGGGCCCATGGCGGGACCGTCGTGCTGCACGACTGGTACCTCCACGAGCCCGTGGCGCGGGCGTACCCCGCCTGGAGCGCCGGCGGGTGGCGCGGCGTGCTGCTCGCCCTGCGCGAGGGCGGCGTCGCGGCGGCGCGCGAGTACGCCCGCGCGCGCGGCGCGGGTGAGCCGCCCGTCGTGCCCGTCAACCGCTCGGTCGTGCGGCTGGCAGACTCCTTCCTCGTCCACGCCCGATGGATGCGCGAGCGGATCGTGGACGAGCGCAACGCCGCGACGCCGGTGGGCGTCGTCTGGGACGCGGCCGAGGAGCTCGGCCCCGACCTCGGGCGGCGCGTGGCGCGCTCGCTCCTCTGCGGCGAAGCCGACTGGGCCGCGCTCGCCCGGCGCTACCTCGAGCACCTCGAGCGCTTTCCCTCGCACCGCTCGAACCGCAAGAGCCTGATCCGGACCGCGATCGAGGCGTCCGACCGCATGCGCGCGGCGGCGCGCGCCCGCGAGGAGGGCCCCGGGTGAACCTTGTGCCGGTTTCCGGGTTCGCTCGGCCGCGCGTTTCCCGCTGCGCCCGCTGGTAGAGAGCCAAGGGGACCAACGAAGCGAGAAGCCTGGCCCGCCGCGCGTCCGCGTGGCGGGCCTGCTTCATTGGAACGCCGCGACCCGCACGGGTTGTTCGCGCGCGGCGATCGCTGGAGACCTCGTTCACCCGTCCTCGGCTCTTGTCTCGAGCTCCCGAAGCCAGGCGCGAGCCCTGGCAAGCTCGGCCTCGCTGATCCCCGTGGCGGACTCGAGCGACTTCACGCCGCTGCGCAGGAGCGGCTCCGCCTCGTTCGGTCGCAGCGCCTTCAACAGACACTCTCCGAGGGCGAGCTCGGCACGCCCCTGCAGCGCGGGGTCGGGACCGGAGCCCAGCGTTTCGACAGCCTCGCGCAGCATGGACTCGGCCTCCTCCAGAGCGCCCATCTCCACGAGAAACGCACCGTAGTCGTACAGGGTGCGTCCCAGGTCCGGATGGTCCGGAGGCAATGCCCCGCGGCGGATTCGCAGCGCTTCCCCCCAGCTCACCGCTGCTTCCGAATCTCTTCCGAGGCGCCACTGCAGCACCGCCAGCGTGGCGAGCACCGAAGCGGCGTTGGGGTGATCGGGACCGAGCTGGGCCACCTGGAGGTCGAGAGACTCTCCCAGCCGGGCCTCGGCTTCGGCGAAGCGACTACCCAGCATGTCCAGGATGCCCAGGTTCAAGAGTACCTTGGCGAGCCCGGGTCTACCTTCTGTATCCAGCCGCCGATGGCCCGTCTCGGCCTCTTCCAGGAGCGCACGTGCTTGCGCGTGCTCGCCCCGGTGCCACGTCGCCATGGCGAGGTTGGAGTACGTCTGGAGCGTGAGCGGATGCTCTTCGGCCAAGATGGAACGGCGTATCGCGGCCGCTTCGGTGAGGAGGTCGAACGCCGCCTGGTAGTTCGCGCGATCCAGATGGACCCCCGCTAGGTTGTTCAGGCTCTCGGCCACCGCGAGCGAGCCGTCCTCCGCGTCTCGTCTCAGCTCGAGCGCCTCGAGGTGCAGCCGCTCGGCGTCCTCGCTCGCTCCGATGGATCGCAGCGCGACGGCGAGGTTGTTGGCGGCCGTGGCGACGTCGGTGTGCGTGCCCACCGGGCAGATGCGATGCAGGTGCAGAGCGCGGCCGAGCGTCTCCGCCGACTGCGCGAAGGCGCCGCGTCGAAACTCGAGCTCGCCGAGGCTTCCGAGGGAGAGCGCGAACTCGAGGCTGTTTTGTCCAAACGTCTTTTCTCGCAGCTCGAGCGCCTCCCGCATGAGCCCTTCGCCCTCGCCGAAGAGGTTGATCTGGCAGCACACCCGCCCCAGCGCGTCGAGCAGATTGGCGCGCAGATGCGGAGCCTCGGCGTGCTGCCGGCGAACACGCTCCGCCTGGAGGAGAATGCTCGCCTTGGACCGCTCCCGCCGGCCCGCGCTCTCGAAGACTTCCGAGGTGACGAAGGAGTCCATCAAGAAATCCGCGATGCGCCGGAACGAAGCGGCCTCGATGCGCGTGTGCTGCGCCTCGATCCGAGCTCGCTTCGCTTCCCTTCGTGCGACGACGATCCCGGCGACGAGCGTGAGCAGGATCAGGGCTGTCGAGGCGACGCCGACACGGTGGCGCCGCACGAACTTACTCGTGACGTAGAGGACCGAGTCCTCCCGCGCGAGGACGGGTCTGCCGGCGAGGTGGCGGTCGATGTCATGGGCGAACTCCTGCGCGGACGTGTACCGGCGTTCTGGTTCCTTCCTCAAGGCTGTCAGCACGATCCGGTCGAGGTCGCCGGCGAGTCGCTGACGGAGCTTCGCCGGCGTCGTGCTGCAGCTCTCGGCGAACTCCGTTGCGCCCGCCTCGGCGGAGCCCGTCGTCTCCGTCTCTCGGCGCTTCACCAGCGTGCTGGGCCGCCTCGGAATCTGCTCTTCGACGAGCCGCGCCCACGCGGCGGGACTGCGGCTCTCGCAGCGGAAGGGCTTCTGTCCGGTGATGAGCGTGTACAAGATCACGCCGAGGGAGTAGACGTCGGTTGCCGTGGTCACCGCTCGACCCGCGAGCTGTTCGGGGCTCGCGTATTCCGGCGTGAGGATCCGGTCGAAGGTCGCGGTGGGCTCGGCGTCGGGTGCCTCGACCAGACGAGCGATCCCGAAGTCGAGGATCTTGGGCGCGCCCTGTTCATCGATGAGGATGTTGCCCGGCTTCAGGTCCCGGTGGACGATCAGGTTCTGGTGCGCGAAGTGGACCGCCTTGCAGACCTCGGAGAACAGGCGCACGCGCTCCTGGAGTGGCAGGCGTCGGTCGTTGCAGTGCAGATCGATCCGCTCGCCCGCGATGTACTCCATCACGAGGTACGGGTTGTTGTCTCGGGTCGTCCCGCTGTCGTAGAGTCGAGCGATGTTCGGGTGGCTCAACGCGGCGAGTGCGCGGCGCTCGAACTCGAACCTCCGCAGTGCTCGTTCGGTTGCGGCGCCGGACCTGATCAGCTTGATGGCCACCACGCGTTCGAACAGACCATCGGTGCGCTCTGCCTTGTAGACGACCCCCATGCCGCCGGTCGCGATACGTGATGTCAGGCGATAGACCCCGAGCTCGCGGCCGATTAGGGGGTCGGGATGCGCGGCTCCGAGCCCGTCGAGCTCGGGGATGCCATCCCCCGGAGCGTCGGCGTGAAGGAGTCGCTCGACGCTCGCGCGAAGGTCCGCGTCGCCCGAGCACTCGCGCTCGATCAAAGCGAGTCGCGCTGCAGGCGGCGCATCGACGACCCTGTGAAAGACTTCCTCGATGCGCGACCAGCGCTCAGGGTTCACCGTGTCCTCCGAGCTTCCCGCGCAGCCATGCCCGAGCGATTCGCCAGTCGCGCTGAAGCGTCGACTCGGAGGTCTTCAGCAGCTGCGCCACCTCGGGCAGCGACATGCCCGAGAAGAAACGTAGCTCGACGAGCTCCGCCAGGCGAGGTGCGAAGGTCGTGAGCTCAGTCAGGGCGTGGTCCAGGGCGAGCAGCGCATCTTCACGAACGGGCGCGGCCGGGTTCATGGCGTCCAGGTCCGCGCGAGGAGCGCCCTCCCCGCGCTTCATCCGTTGCCGCCCGCGAGCGTGGTCGACGAGCACGCGTCGAATCGCCCGCGCGGCTGCGCCGAAGAAATGAGCGCGGTTCTGGAACGACCCGCCCTCCTTCGAGACGAGCCGCAGGTACGCCTCGTGGACCAGCGCCGTCGGCTGAAGCGTGTGACCAGCCCGCTCGTTGGCCATCTCTCGTTGCGCCATGGCGTGGAGCTCGTCGTACAGCCGAGCTGCGAGCTCATCGGCGGCTCCGGCAACTCCCCTGCCAACCTGGGCGAGGATGTGCGTGAGTTCAGTCATGCTCGAGCGCCTGGCGTCCAGCGGCGTCAAAACCGTAGCCGCGTGCCACTGCATCAGGAAGATCGCCAGACACCCGGTTTGGCTTGGGTAAAAGCCTGACCGTGTCGAGAGCGGGTGAGCGCATGGCGGGGACCTGCCAGCCACCGATCGAAAGCACTCCCTCCATGTCTACCAGCCTCGCAACCCGTCCCCGTCGAGAATGCGCTCCCGGACCTCGCGCCACGCGGCGTGCAAAAGGCCCGCCGTTCGTCGGCTCCAGTCTTGCCGTGGCGAACCTCCTCGACGCGGCCGATCGACTGGCCCGGACCGAAATACCGCTGCTTCTGTCGGGGGAGAGCGGAACCGGAAAGGAGGTCCTCGCCCGTCGCATTCACGCGGTGAGCCCGCGGGCCGACGGCCCATTCGTCGCCGAGAATTGCGCCGCCATTCCCGAATCGCTCCTGGAGAGCGAGTTCTTCGGGCACGTGCGGGGTGCCTTCACCGGGGCGACGTGCGACCGCGACGGAGCGTTTACATGCGCGGACGGAGGAACGCTCTTCCTGGACGAGATCGGCGACATGCCGCTCGCCTTGCAGGGGAAGTTGCTGCGAGTTCTCGAGGACGGGCTCGTTCGACCCGTCGGCGCCAGTGCCGCGCGAGCGGTGGACGTGCGGGTCGTCTGTGCGACCAACCAGGATCTACCCGCGCTCGTGCACGAACGGAAGTTCCGAGGCGATCTCTACTTCCGGCTTCGCGGCGCGGTCCTCCAGATCTCTCCACTGCGTGAGCGGCGAGAGGACATCGGGGAGCTGGCGAGGTACTTCCTGCGCGGCCTCAACCGTGAGCACGGCACCCAGAAGTGTCTGACCGACCGGGCCGTCACCGGGCTCACCGCGCGTTTCTGGCCGGGTAACGCGCGCGAGCTGCGGAACGAGATCACGCTGCTCTACCACCTTTCGCACACGGTCCTGGGCGACTCGGGTCTCGATGTCTGCGCTCCCGATCCGCGGCTCGTCAGCGGTGACGGCGTCGTGAACGCCGTGGTTCCGATGGCGGAGATCGAGCGAGACGCCATTCGCCTCGCGCTTGCGGAGGCGGGCGGCGATTGCAGCGAAGCGGCGCGCCGTCTGGGCATGTCCAGGTCGTGCATCTACACCAAGATCAAGAAGCACGGCCTTCCAAGTCGGCAGCGCCACGCGCGGTCTGCGATCACCAAAGGCCGGCTCGAGCGTCACTGAGGTGACGTAACGGTGGCTCCACCACGAGACGAGCACGCGCAGCAGCAGACGCACGAACGGCGCCTGGATGCACAGCATGCCGCCGAAGAATCCCTGTCACTGGAACGTGAAGGCCAGACCGTTGGAGGTGTTGGAGAACGCTCCTCCGCCCGCGGGGTCGCGGAACCAGCACTGGAAGTTCGCGCTCGTTCCCAGCGTGATTCCGAAGGCGGGCAGGTCGACGCCGCGAATCGCGACGCCCGCGCTCGCGAACGCCGGCGGGTTCAGGCGCGTGATGCCGCCGCCCACGCACAAGAACCCGTTGCCGAACGGGACCTGGATCTGGCTGTCTCCGAAGAAGAACAGGAAGGGCTCGTTCGGCACCGGGCCAGCGTCGAGCGTGAAGTCGGCATCGGCCGCGACGCAGCTGCCGCTCCAGCCGATCTCCGCCGCCTGTCCGGTCGAGTTGGGCGTCGAGGCGCAGTAGCTCGCGACGCCCGGGCAGTCGCCACCCGGGTCGCGGAAGAAGATGCCGGCGTCGCCGGCCACCCAGCCGCGCTCGGCGTCGAGGAACTCGGCGCACTCGAAGAAGGCATCCGGCGCGCCGGGGATCGACTCCTGCTGCCAGGTCTTGCCGCCATCGGTCGTGCGCGCCACGAAGCCGTACCAGCCGGCGATCCAGGCGGTCGTCGGGCTCGTGGCCCAGACGCCCATCAGGCCCGTGCCCGCGGACGCCCCAGAGTCCTGCGTCACCCATGTTTGCCCGCCGTCCGTCGTGTGCAGGACCTGGTTCTGGAACCCGACGGCCCAACCGTGCTGCGCGCCCGCGAAGGAGACCGCGGCGAGCTGCGCGCCGCTGCCCGGCTGCTGCTCGGTCCAGGTGAGCCCCGCGTCGGTCGTCTTCCAGACGCTGTTGCCGACCAGCCAGCCCGTCGTCGCGTCCAGGAAGTAGGAGCCGCGGAAGCCGTTCCCGGCGGGCGGGCCAGCCGGTAGCCAAGTGCTCCCGCCGTCGCTCGTGCGCAGGCACGTGCTCGAGGCGAAGAGCCCGCGGCCGTAGGCGAGTGCCGTCTGCGTGTCGATCGCGGCGATGCCGAAGAACTCGGCGTTCGGGATGCTGAGCTGCAGCCTCCAGGTCGCGCCGCCGTCGGTCGAGCGCGAGACGCGTCCGTCGCTGCCGCCGAAGTACTCGTTCTCGCCCACGGCCCAGCCGCGCTGCGTGTCGGCGAAGTCGATGTCGTGCAGGTCGCCGTAGACCGTGAAGCCGTCCACGACCGCACGCTCCCAGAGCCTCCCGCCGTCCGTCGTGCGCACGATCTCGCCGCCCTGGCACGCGGCCCAGGCGGTCTGCTCGTCGTGCACGTCGATGCCGCGCGTGATGCCCCACGCGCCGCTCTGGATCGTGCGCCATGTCGCGCCGCCGTCGGTCGAGCGCGCGATGGCGCCGCCCTCGCCCGAGTAGACCACCGTCGAGGCGTCCCCATACTCGACGTCCCACAGACGCGGGCCGCTCCCGATGGGCTGTACCATCGTCCACGTCGTCCCGCCGTTCACCGTGCGCACGATGTTCCCGAACTCGCCGACCGAGACCCCGTGCAGCGAGTCGAAAAAGCGCGCTCCGTGCGACCAGGTTCCCCCGGGGACGCTGGACGCAGACCAGGTCAGCCCGCCATTCGTCGTGTGGAGGAAGGTGTCGCCGCCGATCGCCCAGCCTTCCAGGGCGTCGAGGAACTGGATCGTGCTCAGGTAGTCGTCCGCGTCCCAGGCGAGCGCCCAGCTCTGGCCGCCGTCGGTCGAGCGCACGATGCGGCCGTTGATCGCGACCGACCAGCCGTTCAGGAGGTCGGTGAACCAGATCGAGCTCATCGTGGCCCCGCCGGGCGTCGAGACGCCGCTCCAGGTCAGGCCGCCGTCCGTCGTGCGGTAGGCGACGCCGCCGTTCCCGCAGGCCCAGCCGTGCTGCGCGTCCAGGAAGAAGAGGTCGTAGATCGAGCCCCAGTCGTTGTCCCGCACCCACGTCTTTCCGCCGTCGATCGTGTGGCGGAAGGCGTTCCCCGCGGCCCAGCCGCGCAGCGCGTCGAGGAAGAAGACCGCGTTGACCTGTCCCGCACCGAGGTCGATCACTTCCCAGGAGAGCCCCGCGTCGAAGGAGCGGCAGATCTCGGCGACGTCGCCGAGAATCGGCGAGCCCGGCGCCCAGACCTCCGTCGGCGAGAGCACGGCGACGCTCATCACGGTGCCGAAGGTCGGCACGGTCGCCTGCTTGGTCCAGGGCTCCGTCTGCGCCGAGAGCGTGCTCGCGAGAAGGCAGGCCAGGGCGCCGATGCGCGAGGATTGGGGCGTACTCATTGGAGATCGGTGGGGCAGGGGGGAAGGAGCGCGGCCCGGCGCGTCGATGGAGGGCATGCCTCGTCACGCAAGATCAGTGCCACCCTCCCAGTGCCCTTCCTGCGGTTCCTCGAGCGCCCGCGCGTCCAGGATCGAGACACGGGTCCACGTTCAGCCGAGCAGGCCCTTCAGCTCTCCCAGCTTCTGCAGGGCCTCGAGCGGGGTCATGCGCTCGAGGTCGAGGTCCGCGAGCTCTTCCTCGACCGCGCTCCGGCGCTCGTCGAAGAGGCCCAGCTGCAGCCCGCCGCCCGGAGTGCGCACCACGTCCTTCCCGCCCCGGGCGATGCGCGGCACCAGGTCATCCGAGTCGCGCTCGACGTCGTGCAGGATCGCCTTGGCGCGCTCGATCAGCTCGTCCGGCACGCCCGCCAGGCGCGCCACCTGGATGCCGTACGAGCGGTCCGTGCCGCCCTCCACGATCTTGTGCAGGAAGACGATCTCGTCCCCCCACTCGCGCACGGTCACGTTCAGGTTGAACACGCCCTCGAGCCGCGTCGCGAGGTCGGTCAGCTGATGGTAGTGCGTGGCGAAGAGCGTCCGCGCCCGGATGACGTCGTGCACGTACTCGACGATCGCCCATGCCAGGGCCAGGCCATCGAACGTGCTCGTGCCGCGCCCGACCTCGTCGAGCACGATCAAGGAGCGGCCGGTCGCGTTGTTGAGGATGTTGGCGATCTCCAGCATCTCGACCATGAAGGTCGAGGCGCCGCGGCCGATGTCGTCGGCCGAGCCGATGCGCGTGAAGATGCGGTCGACGACGCCGATGCGTGCCTTGCTGGCGGGCACGAACGAGCCCGCCTGGGCCAGGAGCACGATCAGCGCGGTCTGCCGGATGTAGGTCGACTTGCCGGCCATGTTGGGTCCGGTGATCAGCCCGATCATCCGTGCGCCGCGGTCGACGCGCGTGTCGTTCGGCACGAAAGGCTCGTCGAGCTGCGTGCGCTCGATCACCGGGTGACGCCCGCCCTCGATCTCGATCGTGTCGCCGCGGTCGACGACCGGCGCGACGTAGCGGCCCTCGGCGGCCTTCTGCGCCAGGCCCGCGAGCGCGTCGACCTCCGCGAGCGCGCGCGCGGTGCGCAGGACCCGCGGAACCTCGGCGGCGACGGCGTCGCGCAGCCGGCAGAAGAGCTCGTACTCGAGGTCCTTCGAGCGTTCCTCGGCGTCGAGCACCTTGCCCTCGAACTCCTTGAGCTCGGGCGTGACGTAGCGCTCGGCGGTCTTGACCGTCTGCTTGCGGACATAGGTCTGGGGCACCCGCTCGACCTGCCCGCGCGGCACCTCGAGGTAGTAGCCGAAGACGGTGTTGAAGCCGACCTTGAGGCCCTGGATGCCCGTGCGCTCGGACTCCCGCGCCTGGAAGCGCGCCATCCAGGCCTTCCCGTCCCCCGCGATCCGGCGCAGCTCGTCGAGCTCCTCCGAGAAGCCCGCGCGCACCATGCCGCCGTCACGCAGGGCGAGCGGCGGCGCGTCGACCAGGGTGGCCCCGATGCGCCCGACCAGGTCGTCGAGCGGGTCGAGCTCCTCGCGCAGGTCGCCGAGCGCCTTGGAGTACACCGCGTCGAGCTTCGCGCGCAGGGGCACGACGACCTCCAGCGACGCGGCCAGGTGCACGAGGTCGCGGGCGTGGGCGCGCGCGGTCGAGACCTTGGCGGCGAGCCGCTCGACGTCCTGGACGTCCGCGAGCAGCGCGCGCACGTCCTCGCGCAGGAAGGGGCCGTCGACGAGCTCGCCCACGCCGCGCTGACGCAGGACGATGGCGTCGGGGTCGCGCAGCGGCGCCAGGAGCCACTCGCGCAGGAGCCGCCCGCCCATCGGCGTGAGCGTCGCGTCGATCGTGTCGAGCAGGCTGCCCTCGCGCCGCCCGTCGCGCTGCGTGCGCGTCAGCTCGAGGCACGCGCGCGTCGCGCGGTCGAGGGCGAGGTGGCGCTGGAAGTCGACCAGCTCGATCCGCAGCACGTGATCGCAAGCCCCGCGCTGTGTCTCCTCGAGGTACTCGATCAGCGCGCCCGCCGCGGGCACGATCGAGGAGCCCTCCTCGATCCCGTAGCCCTCGAGCGAGGCGACCTTGAAGTGGCGCAGCAGGGCGCGCGCACAGGCGTCGCGGCCGAAGCGCCAGTCCTCGCGCTCGGTGAGCCGCTGCCCGAGCAGATCGGTCAGCCGCTGGGCGAGCTCGGGCTGCTCGGAGCGCAGCGCCTCCGGGACCAGGAGCTCGGCCGGCGCGACGCGCGCGAGCTCGTCCTCGAGGCCCGCGTGCGGAACCCGGCACGCCTGGAAGCGGCCCGTCGAGACGTCGACCCAGGCGAGCGCCGCGTCCTTCTTCGCCCGGAACAGGCTCGCGAGGTAGTTGTTCTCGCGCGCGAGCAGCGCGTCCTCCTCGGTGATCGTCCCGGCCGTAACGACGCGCACGATCTCGCGGTCGACGATGCCCTTGGTCGTGCGCGGGTCGCCCATCTGCTCGCAGATCGCGACCCGGTAGCCCTTCGACACGAGCCGCATCAGGTAGCCGTCGGCCGAGCGCACGGGGACGCCGGCCATCGGCAGGGCATCGTCGCCCTTCGCGCGCGAGGTCAGCGCGATGCCGAGCTCGCGCGAGGCGACCTTCGCGTCCTCGCCGAAGAGCTCGTAGAAATCGCCCATCCGGAAGAACAGCAGCGCGTCGGGCTGCTCGCTCTTGGCCCGCGAGAACTGCTCCATCATCGTCACCTTGGAGCGCGCGGGGCGTCGCGCGCGGTCGCTGGCGGGAGCGCGGGCGGAACGGGTGACGGGAGGGGGCTCGGGCATGGCTGCGGCGCGGAGCCGCCGCAGTCTACGGGGCTGCGGCGCCGCGGCGAACCCGCCGGGGGTGTCCCGCGCCGGGGCCAGCGTGTCCTCTCCGTCGGCCCCGGGGCCGCGGGCGGCCCGCAGCGGCCCGATCGGGACGTTCGGCATCGGTTTTGCACGGCCCACGCCTTGAGACCCACCGGCCCGAGGGCCGAGCATGGGGTCGGCGTCCGACATGCCCCCGTTTCCCCACCAGAGAGCGCCGCGCCGCGCCGCGTGCCTCGCCGTCTGCCTCGCCTGCGTCGCGTGCAGGTCCTACAACGACAAGACCGCCGGCGCGCTCGAGGACTTCCGCCGGGGGCGCTTCGACGTCGCCCGCGATGCCTACGCGACCGGCAAGCTCACGGACTCGGGCTTCCTCGCGGGCGCCGAGGCGGGAATGGTGGCGCTCACCGCCGGCGACTGGGAGGGCGCCCTCGAGCACCTCGGGCGGGCGGCGGGGGAGGTCGCCGAGATCGAGGACAGGGCGATCGCCTCGCCCGAGCAAGCCGGCGAGATCCTCGTGTCTTGGGTCGTGAACGAGGGCGTCAAGGCGTACTACGGCGAGGGCTACGAGCGCGTGCAGCTCCACGCGGCGCTCGCGATCGCCTACTTCGGCACCGGCGCGAGCGAGAGCGCGATGGTCGAGGCGCGCCGCGCGAACCTGTTGCTCGAGAGCGAGGAGAAGCTCTACGACAAGGACTACCGCGCGGGCGGCCTCGGGCACCTGATCTCCGCGATCGCCTACGAGATCCTCCAGGAGCCCAACGACGCCTACATCGACTACGCGCGCATGGAGAGCAAGGGCCTCGCCCCCGAGCTCGTCGGCCCCGCGCTGGTCCGGCTCGCCCGCTCGCTGGGCTTCTCCGAGGAAGCCGAGCGCTGGCAGGCGCGCTACGGGGACGGGGAGCCGCTCGCGCCCGACGCCGCGCGGATCATCGTGATCGCCGGCATCGGCCTGGGGCCCTACAAGCGCGACACGACGTTGACGATCCCCACTCCCGACGGGTTGATCCAGTGGTCGGTGCCCGAGTATGTGCGCCGCCCGCAGCCCGTGCCGCACGTGGCGCTCGAGGTGCGGGACGCGGGGTCGCCCGTGCGCACGGTCATCGTCGAGGACGTCGCCGAGATCGCGCGCAGGAACCTCGCCGACCGCATCGCCTGGCTGGGCGCCAAGTCCGCCGTCCGCGCGTGGCTGAAGTACGCCGTGACCGACCAGCTCGGGGATCGGTACGGAACCTGGGCGCGCGTGGCGGGCGCGCTGTTCACGTTCGCGACCGAGCGCGCCGACCTGCGCGCGTGGCACACGCTGCCCGACACCTGGCAGGCGGCGCGGCTGTTCGTCGACCCCGGCGTGCACCGGCTCTGGATCCACGCGCCGGGCGCCGGCAGCGTCGACGTCGGCGACCGCGCGCTCGAGCCCGGCGAGACCATGTTCGTGTTCGTGCGCACGGTGGAGCACCACCTCTACGTACACCCAGTGGGCGGCGTGGCGATCGCCCCCGTCACTGGTCCGGCGAATCCTTCCCAGTCCGAAACAGGAGCATCCCGATGAAAACCCTGCCCCTCTTGACCCTCTGCCTGGCGCTCGCCAGCTGCAGCTCGTTGCGCTACACGGACCCCACCGAGGAGGAGACGGTCAACATCGACTGGGGCGCGACCGACCTGCAGAGGTTCAGCGAGTACATGGCGAGCTCGCTGCTCGAGTCGCCGGGGCTGGCCTACATGTCGCACCCGGGCAAGGGCGACGACCTGCGCATCGTCACGTACATGGGCGGCATCGCCAACAAGACCGACGAGCACATCCTGACGAACGACATCATGCTCAAGGTGCGCGCGGCGCTCTTCGAGAGCGGCAAGTTCCGGTTCGTCGCCGGCGAGCAGGGCCAGAGCGAGATCGGCGACCAGGTGCGCTTCCAGCAGGGCTCCGGGCGCGTCGACCCGGAGCAGGCGAAGGCCTTCGGGAAGCAGCTCGGCGCGGACGCGGTGATCTACGGCTCGCTCAGCTCGATCCGCAAGAAGAAGAAGAAGGTCGAGGACCTCTACTACCTCTTCGTGCTCGAGATGGTGAACATCGAGACCGGCGAGATCGTCTGGACCAAGGCCGAGGAGATCAACAAGGAGGCCCGCAAGGGCTTCTTCGGCTAGCGGTAGCCCACGGAATCCGAGGATCCGGCGAAGAAAGTCGCTTTTCGCGTTCGCTCGCGGCGCGCTTCCCGCTCGTACCGCTCGGCAGAGGAACCCGATTCCAGGATCTCTCTCCAAATCTCTCTCTCGAACTGCGAATCCCAAGGACGAAGACCGGCTCCCGCGCTGGTCTTCGTTCTTTTTCCGTCGGGGGTCCGTCGAGCCCGCGCGGAGGGGCCGCAGAAACGTGCCGATTCGTCGTTCGGTTCGCCGGCCCCCCCGGCTGGGGTCGGACACCAGAGGACTGAACCTGGGGAATCAATGCACGTGCCCGTCGTTACGACGGGCTTTTTTTTCAGGGGGGCTCAGCGGATCACACGCCCCACGTACACCACGCGGAAGGGCGTCTCGTGCGGCGTGTGGTCGCAGTCGATCGTCGCGATCAGCTCGTAGTCGAAGCGGATGGACTCGATCGTGCCGCCCCCGTAGTCGGGGGTAAAGGTGAAGTACTCCACCTCGGGCGGCACGCTGAAGACCCCCTCGGGGTCCCAGAACACGAGAGCGACCGGCTCGCCCCAGTAGTGCACGAACACGGGATCGACGTAGCCGATGCTGTACACGCGGACTCCCGCCGGCAGGCGGGCGCGGAGCGCCTCGACCTCCTGGGCGACGTCGCCCGAGGTCGCGATCCAGTGGTTCATCGCGACGCCGGCGAAGGCGAGACCGATCCATGCCGTGGCGGCCGCGACCGCGGCGCCCACCCGGCGCTCTCCCGCCCTCCGCGGCGGCGGGCCGGGGCCGAGGAGCAGCGCCGCGCACGCCAGGGAGGCGGCCGCGAACACGATCACGAACCCGAGCGTCTGACCGGCCACCCAGTCCTCGGGGCCGAGCAGCTTGGCGCCGAGCAGGGCGACGCCCGCGAGGCCGCTCACCACGCCCAGCGTCCGGCGCAGCCCGTGCCAGATCCGCGTCCAGCCCTCGTCCGCGACCGAGGCGGAGCGCTCGACGACCGCCCCGATCAGGACCGCCATGCAGGGGTACAGCGGCATGTAGTAGCGCGGCTTGGAGCCGGGCGGGAACCAGCACGACGGGAAGCTGACCGCGATGCAGAGCCAGAGGAACAGGGCCGCGTCGGAGAAACGTCCCAGGCGCGCGCGGAAGCGCCGGCTGGCGTAGGCGAAGAGCAGGACCGACCACGGCAGGATGCTCCCCAGGACATCCACGGGATAGGTCGCGAGGTGTGCGATCACCCCGAGCAGAGACGATTCATCGAAACGGTACCCGACGTCGCCGAAGAAGATCTTGAGCACCTTCGCGAAGCCCATCGTGCGCCAGAACGGGACCAGCCACAGGCACACGAGCGCGACGTACACCGCGAGCCCGATCCACTGCCCGGGGCGCAGGAGCTCGCGCCAGCGCCGCCGCCACAGGAGGTACAGGCCGACCCCCCCGGCGAAGTAGATCGGCGCCTGCGGGCCCTTGGTCAGCGTCCCCACGGCGACGAACGCGTACGCGAGCACCCAGCGGGCCGTCGAGATCGGCCCGCGCGCCGCGGCCGCGTGCCAGACCAGGAGGGAGATCGTCACCTCCAGCGTGAACAGGGCCTCCGTCTCCCCCTTGGTGCCCATCTCGAGCACCTGGCCCATCGTCGCGTACGCCGCCCCCGCCGCGAACGCCCCGAGCTGTCCTAGGAAGCGCCGTGAGTAGGCGTAGAGCAAGAGGACCGTCGCGAGGACCGACAGCGCGCTCGGCAGCCGGATCGCGTGCGCGTCCAGCCGGTCGCTCAGCTTCACGACCCCGGCGATGAGCCAGTTGTGGACCGGCGGCCGGCTGAGGAGGGGCAGGCCTTGCTCGCGCGGAACGATCCAGTCGCCCGAGGCCATCATCTCGACGGCGACCTGCCCGCGGTGCGGCTCCTCGTGGCGCACCACGCGCGCGCCCAGCCGGTGGAAGTAGGTCGGCAGGACGAGCAGGACGAGCGCCCAGAACGGCGCCTCGCGCAGCCAGGCGGGGCGCTCCCCCGCATCGAGACTCACCTCCACGTCGGCCATCGGTCGCGCACCCTACACGCCTGGCCCGGGGTCTTCGAGGGGCGGCCGCCGGGGCGCTCCGCGCGCGTCATTCTTCGAACGGCACCCAGTCCGGGTTGACGATCGCCGTGAGGACGTGGTCGCGCCAGCGGCCGTCGATCCGCAGGTAGTCGCGGGCGTAGCCCTCGCGGACGAACCCCAGCCGCTGCAGCAGGCCCGCGCTGCGCACGTTCTCGGGCCGGTAGCTCGCCATGATGCGGTGCAGGCGCAGGTCCTCGAACCCGAATCGAATCGCCGCCTCGAGGGCCTCCCGCATCAGCCCGCGGCCCTCGTGCTCGGCGTCGATGCTGTAGCCCAGGATCGCCGCGTGGAACGCGCGGCGCGTGATGGCCGAGAAGTTCACGACGCCGATCACCGGGCCCTCCGGTTCCTCGCGCTCGAGGACCGCCAGCCGCGCGCTGCACCCGCTCGCGAACTCCCGCAGGCTCTCCGCCAGGTGCTGGCGCCACCAGGCCGGCGTGTAGAAGCCGGCGGCCCTCCAGGGCTCCCAGGGCCGCAGGTGGGCGCGGTTGCGGCGGTAGTAGTCGAGCATCCGGCCGGCTTCGTCGGCCGCCGGCAGCTTCAGGAAGAGGCGCGCGGTCTCGATCCAGACGGGAGCCCCGGGCGGCGCGCTCTCGGCCATTCCGGCACCTTAAGCCCGCTCCGGGAGCTCCCGCAAGCGCCCGCGGGCGCGCCGCGCGATTCTCGGGTTTCTCGCGTTCGGTCTCCGGCTGTCCTCGGCTCGGGCCCCATGCAGCCAAGAGCTGTGCTGGGGATCCAACTCTTCTCGATGCCACAGGCCCGCTGGACTCGTCCGGCGGGCTTGTGCTTTTCCCTGGCCGCGGGAAGGCGCTACAAGGGCCGTCGTCTCCCGCTCGATGGCCCTCTACCTCGTCACCGGCGGCGCCGGCTTCATCGGATCCCACCTCGCGACGGCGCTCGTCGAGCGCGGGGATCGCGTGCGCGTGCTCGACGACCTCTCGACCGGGCGCGCCGAGAACCTCGCGCACCTGGGCGCCGGCGAGCCCGGCTGCGGGGCCGCGGTCGAGCTCGTGCGCGGTGATGTCGTCGACCCGTACGCGTGCCGCGCCGCCTGCGAGGGGGTCCACGGGGTCTTCCACGAGGCCGCCCAGGTGTCGGTCCAGCGCAGCCTCGAGGAGCCCGAGCGCAGCTTCGAGGTGAACGTCATGGGAACGCTGCGGCTGCTCGAGGCGGCCCGGCGGGCCGGGGTCGCGCGGGTGGTCTTCGCGGGGTCGTCGGCCGCCTACGGCGACGCGGAAGGGCTCCCCAAGGTCGAGGACATGCCGCCCCGCCCGCTGTCGCCGTACGCGGCCGGCAAGGTCGCCGGCGAGCACCTCATGCGGGTGTGGGGCCGGATCCACGGGCTGCGCACCGTGACGCTGCGCTATTTCAACGTGTTCGGCCCGCGGCAGGCCGACGACAACCCCTACAGCGGCGTGATCGCGCTCTTCGCCCGCGCGCTGCTCGAGGGGCGGCGGCCGACCATCTTCGGCGACGGGCGGCAGACCCGCGACTTCGCCTTCGTCGACAACGTCGTCGACGCGAACCTCGCCGCGATGGGCGCCGAGCTCGCTCCGGGCGAGGTCCTCAACGTCGGCGGCGGCGACCGCGTGTCGCTCCTCGAGCTCGTCGCCGCGATCGGCTCGATCCTCGGCTGCGAGCTGGAGCCGCTCTTCGCCGACGCGCGCGCGGGAGACGTGCGCCACAGCGTCGCGTCGATCGAGAAGGCGCGGCGGCTGCTCGGCTGGGCGCCGCGCACGGACTGGCGCCGGGGGCTCACGAAGACCCTCGAGTGGTACGCGGCACGCTTCGCGGACGGGTCTTGAGCCGTCCCCCGGCTTGCCGGTTCCGAGGCGTGGCAGTAGTCTCTTGCGCCTCGCTTTCCCGCCGCCGAGAAGCCGATGCTCCAGCAAGAACTCCAGGACTGCCTGGGCCTCACCGACGTCCAGTACCGGGTCGACCTCTCGAAGGACGAGCTGTTCCACGCGGCGATCCAGGGTGACCGCGGACGCGTTCGCGAGGGCGGGCCGGACGACGAGCAGAAGGCCTACGCTACGAAGCTGGGCCCGGCCGGCCCGCTGGTCTACTACACCGACCCCACCTGCACCGGACGTCCGGTCAAGGACACGTTCGGGGTGGCCTGGCCGGAGCTCGAGGACAAGGTCTGGTGGAAGGCGGACTTCCAGAAGTTCGACCCGCAGAAGTACGAGCGGCTCAAGGAACGCGTCGTCGGCTACCTGAACGACGAGCGGGCGAAGCTGTTCGTCAAGAACGTCTACGCCGGCTCGGACCCCGAGTACGCGGTGCCGTACCGCTTCGTCGGCGAGTACGCGACGCACGCTTTCTTCGCGCACAACATGTTCCCCAAGGACATCGCGGGCGTCGCCGACGAGGCCGAGAAGCGCTGGACGATGCTGAACGTGCCGTCGTTCCACTGCGAGCCCGAGCGCGACGGCACGCTCTCGGGCCGGGCCGTGATCCTCGACTTCAAGAACCGCATCGTCCTCGTCGTCGGCCGCGCCGACTACTGCGGCGTCGTGAAGAAGAGCATGTTCACGGTGATGAACTTCATGCTCCCCGAGCTCGGCCACATGTCGATGCACTGCTCGGCGAACGTCGGCGAGCGCGGCGACGCGGCGATCCTCTTCGGCCTCTCGGGAACGGGCAAGACGACGCTGTCGGCCGACCCCGACCGCCAGCTCATCGGCGACGACGAGACCGCCTGGACCGGGGGCGGGATCTCCAACCTCGAGGACGGCTGCTACGCCAAGCTGATCGACCTCGACAAGGAGGCCGAGCCGGTGATCGCCGCCGCGCTCTCGATGCCGGGCACGATCATCGAGAACGTCCCGCCGCTGGCGGGGAGACCGCTCGCCGAGACCGACCCCCAGGAGCTCGACCTCGGCGACGGGTCGATCACGGAGAACACGCGCTTCTCGTACCCGCTGACGGCCAACCCCAACGTCGCCGAGGGCGCGCGCGGGCCGCATCCGGAGACCATCGTGCTGCTCACCGCCGACGCGTTCGGCGTCCTCCCGCCCGTCTCCGTGCTCGACGCGAAAGAGGTCATGTACCACTTCGTCATGGGCTTCACCTCGAAGCTCGCGGGGACCGAGGTCGGCATCACCGAACCGAAGGCGGCGTTCAGCGCCTGCTTCGGGGCGCCCTTCATGTCGCAGAAGCCCTCCGTGTACGCCGAGGGCCTCGCGGACAAGATGAAGCGGCACAAGGCCCGCTGCATCCTGCTCAACACGGGCTGGGGCGGCGGACCCTACGGCGTCGGGAAGCGGATCTCGATCAAGGACACGCGCGCGCTGCTCAACGCGGCGCTCGCGGGCGACCTGCACGCGGCGGGGATGACGTACGACGTCCACCCGGTCTTCAACCTCAAGGTGCCGAGGTCCTGCCCGGGAGTGGACGCGACCATCCTCGACCCGCGGAGCACCTGGAAGGACGCGGCCGCCTACGACGCGGCCGCGGCAAAGCTGCGCGGCATGTTCCGCTCCGACTTCGAGCAGAAGGGCTTCGCGAAGCTGGGCATCGAGCCCGTGATGTAGCTACCCATCGCCGCGCTGGAGCACCCAAAGGCACGGGATAAGGTTCGTCTCGAGCGTGCGCGACTGGCGCTTCTGGCGCACTAGGAACTCGCGAGCGAGGGCGGTCCACGCGGGCTCCTCGGCGCACAGCACGCGCGCGTTCTCGCGCAGGATGTCGAGGATCTCGGCATTGAGGGCGCGCGTCTCCCACGGCGGCGTCGGGCGCTCGTAGAGGATCTGGTCGCCGAACGCGGTGAGCGCCCGGCGCGCCCGCTCCTGCTCCTCGAGCGGCTTGCGGGCGTACTCGTCGTCGATCGCGACGAGACCGCCGGTCCGCACGAAGCTGCGCACGTAGCCCATCGTCTCGTGGAGGTCGCCGACGATCGGGCCCAGCCCGATCCAGAGGGCCGCGTCGTAGCGGCCTTCGCCCTTGAGCCAGCGCAGGTCGCCCACGCGGAAGCTGCAGCGCGACTCGAGCGAGTGCTCGCGCGCCGCCGCGGACGCCTCGTCGACGAGCGGCGCGAAGGCGTCGATGCCGTCGACCTGCGCCGCGAGCGCGCTCGCGACCTCGAGGGCGACGGCGCCCTTGCCGCAGCCCAGATCGATCACGCGCGCCCCAGGCCCCAGCCCCGCCCGCTGCAGCGCGCCGGCGACGAGAGTCGGGTCGCTCCCGAGGGCCGCGAGGCCGTGGAAGAGGCGCGGCAGCACCGGGAGCAGCTCGACGGGGGAGTCGAGCGAGGCGGCGATCTGGAGCGCGGTTTCCGGTCTCACGGGCTATTCCTGGGCGCGAACACTACGATCTGACCGCTTCCAGTACGAGCCCCGAGCGAGAGCCTGAAATGAGCGACGACGACGCCATGCGAGAGTACCTGAAGGGCTTGAAGCTCTTCGGCGAGAACAGGTTCGAGCAGGCGATCGAGGCGTACGAGCGAGCGCTCGAGGCGAAGCCGGACTGGCCCGACGCCATGGGCGGTCTGGCGATGGCCCACATGCACGCCGGGAAGCTCGACGAGGCGATCCGCATCGGCAAGCGCGTGGTCGAGCTCGAGCCGGAGGACCCGATGGGCCATACGAGCTTGTCGATGTTCTACCAGCGCAAGAACATGATCGAAGAGGCCGAGAAGGAGCAGGCCAAGGCGCGCATGCTCTCCTGGAAGCACGAGCTCAAGACCAATCCGAGAGCCGTGCCGCCCGGACCCGCCGGGAGCATGGACGTGGTCCAGTGACGGGGCTGGCCGCTGCCAGACCCTTGCCAGCCCGGGCTAGTCGTCGTCGCCGTTCTCGTCCCCGGGCTCGATCCCGAGGATCGCCCGCCCCTCGGGCGAGATCCGCTGGGGCGTCCACTGCGGCTCCCAGACGACGTCGATCTCGGTGTCGTCGATTCCGGCGAGCGAATTGACGCGCCGGCGCATGACGTCGGGGATCGTGCGCGCCTCGGGGCAGGCCTGCGAGGTCAAGGTCATCTTGATGCTGCACTTGCCCCCGTCGAGCCGGACGTCGTAGATCAACCCCAGGTCGACGATGTTGACCGGGATCTCGGGGTCGTAGACCTGCCTGAGCTCGTCGTAAACCTGTTCCTGCGTGGCCATCGGAGTCCTTGGGTGAGCTGCGGAACCCCGGGGCTGTAGCCCGAAGGGGCCGAGCATTCTAGCAGACGGGGCCTACAATCCGGCTGTGATTCGCTACGAGGGCTCCCTCTACCGGCCCCCTTCCGAGGCCGACAGCTTGATCCTTCAGGCGACGATCGGCTGCAGCTACAACCGCTGCACCTTCTGCGGGATGTACCGCGACAAGCGCTTCCGCGTCCGGCCGCTCACCGAGCTGCGCGACGAGATCCGCTGGGCCCGGGACGAGATGCCGTCGGTGCGCAAGGTCTTCCTCGCCGACGGCGACGCGCTCGTGGCCAAGGCGAGCTTCCTGCACGCGCTGCTCGCCGACCTGCGCGACGCCTTCCCGGACCTGCGCCGCGTCAGCGTGTACGCATCCCCGCAGTCGCTGCAAGTGCGCAGCGTCGAGGAGCTGCGCTCGCTCCGCGAGGCCGGCCTCGCCCTCTGCTACCTCGGCATCGAGTCCGGGCACGACGCCGTGCTGGAGAAGCTCGAGAAGGGCGTCGACTCGGCCGAGATGGTGCGCGTCGCCCGGAAGGCGACCGAGGCCGGAGTGAAGCTCTCGACGATGATCCTGCTCGGAGCGGGCGGCCGCGCGCTCTCCGGCGATCACGCGCGCGAGTCCGCGCGCGTCGTGAACGCGATCCAGCCGCGCTTCGTCAGCACGCTCGTGATGACGCCCGTCGAGGCCACGCCGCTCTGGGAGGCGGCCGAGCGCGGTGAGGTGGACGAGCTCACGCCCATCGAGCTGGCCGCCGAGCTGCGCGAGCTCCTGGCGCACCTCGAGCTCTCGGGCTCGGTCTTCCGCTCCAACCACGCCAGCAACTACCTCGCGCTGAAGGGGACCCTGCCCAAGGACAAGCAGGCGCTGCTCGAGGTGCTCGACGGCGTGCTCGCCGACCCCGCCGCCGGGCATTTCGTGCCCGCGTGGCTGCGCGGCCTCTGATCCGCCTCCGCGGCGGGTTAGGATCTCCGGCGTGATCCGCACCTTCCTCCGCCGACTTCTCACAAGGAGCTCCAAGACCATGCTCGCCGTGGGTTCCACCGCTCCCGCATTCGAGGCCTCCGACCACGAGGGTGAGACCGTCCGCCTCGCCGACTTCGCCGGCCGGCGCGTCGTGCTCTGGTTCTACCCCAAGGCCGACACGCCCGGGTGAACACTGCAAGGCAAGGGATTCCGTGATCGAATCCGCGAGTTCGAGGACAACGACGTCGAGGTGCTGGGGATCTCCTTCGACACCGTCGAGGAGAACAGGGCCTTCGCCGACAAGTTCGGCTTCCCCTTCCGCTTGCTGAGCGACCCCGACCGCGCCGTCGGCATGGCGTACAAGGCCTGCGAGACGGCCGGGGACCAGTACGCCCGTCGCTACACCTACGTCATCGGCCCCGGGGGCGCGATCGAGCAGGCGATCGACACGAAGGACCCGGGCGGCCAGGCCGCCGCCTTGCTGGCAGGCCTCTGAGCCCGCCCGCGAGCTTCCACGAGATTCCGGGTCGGCAGGATCGGGCCCGGGTCCGCCGGGAGCCGAACGGGCGCCGGATGCTCCTGCATCCCACACCGGCGGGCCGGGCGCGCGCAGATCGAGTCGATGTTCCCGATGGCGCGCATGGGCGCCCCCGGCCGGCTCGGCCGCGGTTCAGCCCTTCAGCAGTGGCATGGCCGTCTCTGCGGTCGAGGGCTCCAGCCCCATCCAGCCCGCTTCGAGCAGCGCGTACACCCCGCGGAAGTCCGCCGTCTGCCGCACGTCGCCCTCGACCAGATCCTCGAGGTCGGGCGGCGTGCCGTGCATCCCGCCCTCGACCGGCGCGCCCATCAGGAACACCGGCGCGCCGCGGCCATGGTCGGTGCCCTTCGAGCCGTTCTCCGCCGCGCGCCTCCCGAACTCGCTGAAAACGAAGGTCACTACGCGCTCCCCGATGCCCTTCCGGGCGAGGTCGTGCTGGAAAGCGGCGAGCGCGGCCGAGAGCTGCTGCACCAGGTTGGCGTGCACCGGCGCCTGGCGCGCGTGGGTGTCGAAGCCGGCGAGGGACAGGTGGAAGATGCGCGTCCCGAAATCGCCGGCGACCAGGCTCGCGACGAGCTTGAGCTCGCGCGCGAGCTCGCTCTCGGGGTAGCCCGAGCCCTCCTCGCGCGCGGAGATCTCGGACATGCGCCGCGCGGCCGCGTACGTCGTGCGCGCCGCGGCGCGCAGGAAGGCGAGGTCGCCCGCGCCCGGCGCGTCGAGCAGGGCGTCGCGCTCGCGAGCGAAGCTCGCGGAGGCCTCGTGCAGGCGGAAGCCCTCGAAGTCGCGCACCGTGGGGGCGAGGAAGCGCTCGCCGCGCATCGAGAGCGGCAGGTCGCCGCCTCCGATCGAGAGCGCCGGCGTGCCTTCGGGGTCCGCACCCGCGATCTGGTCGGCGAGCCTGCCGAGCCACCCGATCTCGCGCGCGGGCTCGCCCGCGGGCGCGAAGGGGTCGGCCGTGTGCCACATCTCGAGGGAACGGAAGTGCGAGCGGTCGGGGACCGGAGTGCCGACCCCGTGCACGACCGCGAGCTCACCGGCGCCGAAGACCTCGGCCAGCGCGCCCATCTCCGGGTGCAGGCCGTGGTCGTCGTCGAGCGCGTGCAGCGCGCCGCGCGCCAGGGCGATCGAGGGGCGCATGCGGAAGTACGCGTCCTGGCGGTGGGGGACCACCGTGTTCAGGCCGTCGTTGCCGCCGGTGAGCTGGACGACGACGAGCACGCGCTCGCCCCGGGACCGGCTCGACCGGCAATTCGCGGCGAGCGCGAGCCGCGGCGCGAGCGGGACGAGGGCGGTGATGCGCAGCCCGTCGAGGACGAAGGAGCGTCGGGTGAGTCGCATGTCGCTCTCCGGGGTCAAACGAGGTGGTACTCGGGGGCCGTCAGGGCCAGCGCGGTGACGCGGCGCAGCGTCTCGTCGAGCGAGACTCCCTCCGACGCGACCCGGCGCAGCGCCTCGAAGAGCTCGCCGTCGCCGAGGTCGGGCAAGAGCAGCGCGCGCGCAGCCTCGGCCACGTCGCCGGGCGCACCCGGGTTCCCCAGGCCCGCGGCCAGGTCGACCTGCACGCCCTCCGCCTCCGCGCCGTGCGCCATCGCGAGGGCCGTCAGGTGGTTGTGCCGCGCGAGCCAGCTCCCGGCGTGGACCCAGCTGCGGCCGCCGTCCCAGCCCTTGACCCCGGGCGGGCGGAAGAGCGACTGGCCCATCTCGCCCGCTGCCTCGGCGACCTCGCCGGGCGGCGCCTTCGCGCCCAGCGTGATCATCGTGATCGCGACGAGCTCGACCGGGCCGCTGATCCGCGAGCGGCGCGCAGCGCCCGAGTAGAACATCTCGGATTCGAAGAGCCGGCGCAGCGTGCGCTCGACGTTCCAGTCGCACTCGACCAGGATCCCGGCCCATTCGTCGACCCGCTCGGCGGAGGGATCGGGGCCGACGAACTCCTCGAGGAGCTTGTGCGCCACGTGGCGCGGGCTCGCGGGGTGGCGCAGGAGGACGTCCAGGGCCTCGTCGCCGCCGAAGGCGCCGCGCTGGCCGAGTATTTCCTTCGGGCCGGGGTCGTGGTACTGCTCGCGGAAGACGAACCGGCGCCGGTCGACGCCCCAGCCGGTGAACGCGCGGGCGGCCTCCCGGACGTCGCGCTCCGTGTAGTGGCCGATGCCGAGCGCGAAGAGCTCCAGCACCTCGCGCGCGAAGTTCTCGTTGGGCTGGCCGCGGCGGTTCGAGTTGCCGTCGAGCCACACGAGCATCGCGGGGTCGCGCGCCACGGCGTGCAGGAGCTCGCGGAAATCGCCCAGCCCCTTCTCGCGGAACAGCTCGATCTCCGCGTGCATGAGCCGCGCGTCCCCGACCTTGTCGTCCGAGGTCGCGAAGTGGTCGTGCCACATCAGGGCGACGCGCTCGACGAGCGGCGCGGTGTCCGCGAGGATCAGCGCCATCCACCACGCTTGCACCGGCGCGATGTCCTCGAGCGCGAGGATCGGGCGAATCCCGGCCATCAGCCGTGCATCGTGCTCGCGGCGCGCGAAGAGGTCGTCGAGCGCGGCGTCGCGCCCGGCGCCCGCCGCCCAGCGGATCTTCTCCAGCGGGGCGCCGAAGCCCGCCCGGCGGTAGAGGTGCGTCGCCGCCGCTGCGTTCCACTCGGCGCCCACGCTCACTCGCCTCGTTCCGTGAAATCGACGCGCAGCCCCACGCGCAGGGACGCCGCGGTCGGCCGCTGTGTGAAGAGCTCGAGGCGCTCGACCATGTCGGCGATCGACGCGAGCGCGCGCACCTCGCCGCTCGCCTGCTCCATCGTCTTGCCCTCGTTCAGGACGCCGTTCATCGCGAGCGCCTCGGCGTTGTCGCGCACCACGCGCGCGGCGGCCGCGCCTTCGAGCGAGAGGTGCTCGCCGCCGCCCGCCGGTGCCTCGACCTCGCCCCGCCGGAGCTGCCCCACGAGCTCTTTGGCCAGCTCACGGTGCGTCGCGAGCACGAACGCGTCGTCGACGAGCGCCACCGCCGGGACCAAGTTGTAGCGCAGGTCGACGCCGCCTCCCGGCGCCGGCTCGACGTAGTGCGCCGAGAGCACCTGGTCCGCCTGCACCAGCTCGAGCTTCGGGATCAGCTGCGGCTGCATGTTCTGCGCGGCCTCGACGTTGATCACGCCGACGAGCGTGTGGAACGCCCCGAACATCTGCTCGCCGAGGCGCCCGGCGTCCTCGAGCCGGGCGACGATCGCGGCGGCGGGCAGCGGGATGTCCGGCGTCGCCCCCTCGTCGAAGGCGACGGGGCGGACGATCACGCCCAGCCAGGGCGAGATCGCTGGAAGGATGCCGTCGGTCACGTCCGCGCCGCCGAAGAAGAGCGCCAGGGTCGAGGTCGCCTCGGCGAACTTCGGCAGGACGTCTGCCGGGAACATCTCCGTCCGCTGCCGGAAGAGGCCCGCGAGGTCGCGGTACACGAGGGCGCGCGCGCCGTCGCTCTCCTTCGCGCTCGGAAGGCTCGGCGGCCGTGCGTCGAGCGGGAGCTGCACGGACTGCGCCACGCCGGCGGCGACGCCGAAGCTCTCGACGTCGAGCGCGAGTCGCTCCGCGTCGAGCTCGAGCTCGACGTACGCGGCCTCGCCCGATCCGAGCGCGCAGAACACGGGACCCAAGAGGAACTGCAGCCCCGGGTTGCCCGTCGCGGCGCGCAGGTTCTTCACGGGCTCGGCCGCGACCTGCGCCAGGCCGGCGAGGTCGAACCAGGCCCAGGCGAGCTCGTCGCCGGCGACCCCCCGCGTCGCCTCCGCGAAGCCGGGCCGCGACGCGAGGCCAGCCGCCTCCTCGAGCGCGCCGAGGTCGAGCATGTCGCGCAGCCGGCCCTCGTCGTTGCTCGCCAGGAACAGGTCGCCCTCGAGCGCCAGCGTCAGCTCGTCGCCGAGGTACCAGACGCCGGCGCCGCGGATCCGACCGTGCGGCTCGATCAGCTGACTCCGCTCGAGACCATGCTGCTCGGCGGCCCAGCCGAGCGCGTCGCGCAGGACCGCGCTCATCTCCTCCGGCTCGCCGCCGCGCGCCGCGATCGCGTACACGGGCTCGCCGCGCTTGTAGCCGACGCCTAGCGCGATCCCGCGCGCGGTCATGGCCTCGAGCGCCTTCAGCGGCGAGCGGCCGAGCCGTTCCTCGACGCGCTCGAGCGCGTCCTCCGGCGAGGTCTCGGCCTGCGCCAGGAAGAGCTCGCCAAGCTCGGAGCCGAGGAGCCGCGCGACGAGCGGGTGGTCCAGGCCGCCGGCGAAGAGCCCGGCCAGGCCCGGCCCCTCCGCGTAGATCCACGTCGACTCCGGCATCAACGCCGCCAGATCGGGCTCGGAGTCGACGTCGGCCTGGGCGCGCGGCAGCGCGGTCCAGGCCGCCAGCGGGAGGACGACGCACGTCGCCCCGGCGAGGATCCTGTTCATCTCCGAGCCTACGGAGGAGCGCCTCGGACCTTTCCGGAGAGGGGAGCGCCGGCGAGCATCCTCGAACACCCGCAGCGGCTGCGAGGGCGTCGACGCTCTCCCTTGGACGCGCTCCACGGCGCGCGAGTTCCCACGCCTCCCATTACGGCGACGCAATCCCCCCGCCCCCCCTGCGGGGCGCCCGGGGGCTAGCGTCCGACGTTCAAGAGGACGACGACGAGGGCGATCCAGAGCACCACGCCGAGCGCGCCCTCGAGGCGTTGCGGGTCGTGGAGCAGGGAGTAGATTCGGTGTCGCAAGGAGCTCTCCATCCTTATCCCATTCCTGCGCGGGGGTTACGGCCCGGGCGACCGCCTCGTGGGCGGCGCTTCCGCCGCGGGTCGGGGTGCCTGTCCTTTTCAACGGATTGAGACGTACCGACCGAATCATGAATCCCAAACAAATCGAGATTCGTTGCCCTTGCTGCGAGACGCGGCTCGTGGTCGACGTGCTCACGAGCAAGGTGCTGCGCACCGGCCGGCCCGACGGGGTGGACGAGACCGGCAAGCTCGTCCTCGACGAGAGCCGCTGGGATCGCGCCCAGGACAAGCTCAAGGTGCAGGGCACGGACGCCTTCGACCAGGCCCTGTCCAAGGAGAAGCGCCGCGGGGCGGACCTCGACGAGCTCTTCGACAAGGCGCGCCGGAAAGCCAACGACGGCGAGGGCACGGAGCCCTAGCCCCGTTCCCGCCGCGCGCCTGCGGAGTTCCTTTTCCGTCGCGCGCTCGAGGGGGCACACTAGCCCCATGCCGGAGTCCCGCTACCGCGCCATCAAGGCCTACAAGAACCACCAGTTCCTGAGCAGCCCCGACGCCCGGCCGCTGCGGATCCTCTCCGAGTACATCGAGCCGGCGACGCGCTTCGAGGAGTTCGAGGTCAAGGACACGATCGTCTTCTTCGGCTCGGCCCGCATCTCTTCGGAAGAGCAGGCGCGCGCGGCCGTGGCCGCCGCCGAGGCGCGCGGGACGGGGGTCGAAGCGGCGCACATGGCGCTCGAGATGTCGCGCTTCTACGAGGCGGCCCGGACGCTGGCGCACCGCCTGACCCTCTGGTCCAAGGGCCTGGAGGGCAGCGAGCGGCGCTTCGTGATCTGCTCCGGCGGAGGGCCCGGGATCATGGAGGCGGCCAACCGAGGGGCGTCCGAGGCGAAGGGCGTCAACATCGGCCTCAACATCTCGCTGCCCTTCGAGCAGAACGACAACCCGTTCATCACGCGCCGCCTGTCGTTCGAGTTCCATTACTTCTTCATGCGCAAGTACTGGTTCGCCTACCTGGCGAAGGCGGTGGTGATCTTCCCCGGAGGGTTCGGCACCCTCGACGAGTTCATGGAGGTCCTGACGCTGGTCCAGACGCGCAAGATCAAGAAGCACCTGCCGATCGTGCTCTTCGGCAAGGGCTTCTGGGAGGAGGTCCTGCACTTCGAGCCGCTCCAGCGCTACGGCACGATCAGCCCCGAGGACACGAAGCTGTTCTTCCGCACCGACTCGGTCGACGAGGCGTTCGACTTCCTGGTCCGCGAGCTGAAGAAGTACAGCGTGGGCGACCCGAGCCCGACGATGTGACACCCGCGATCCGCCTCTGCGCCGCGCTGGCCCTCGCTGCGGCTCGACAGGACCAGGAGATCCCGGGGGCGGGTCGCGGTGGAGGTGGGCGAGGGTCGGTAGGTCACGGTGCCCCTTGCATGGTCCCCCGGTTGCTCCACGCCGAGCCGGCATTCAACGCCGGAACGGGGTCGGAGCCCTGTCGCGCGCGGGCTCCCCGGCCAATCGGGAATCTGCCGCCCGGCAGCCCGTAGGATGGTCTCGTCCCCATGAAGGCCAAGCTGACCCTCGGGGCCCTCGTCCTCGCCGCCCTCTCCGGAGCGCTCTGGCTGCTCCTCGGCTCCGGTGACGGGCGTCCCGACGCGATCGCCGCCGGGCCTGCGGCGGGCGTTCCCGGGATCGAGCCCGCTTCGGCGCCCGAGCTCGCTGCCGCGGCGCCGCGGCTCGACGGGGTCGAGCGCTCCGCCGCCGCCGAGCGCGCGCCCGCCGTCGAGGCGACCGGCGCCGCCGCGCACCCCTGGAGCGGCGACCTCGCCGGCATCACCGGGCGCCTGGTCGAGGTCGACGGCACGCCGGTCGCGAACCTCGGCGTCACCTTTCTGCAGTTCGACGCGTCCTTCCTCGTCGCCGGCGACCTGACGCGGCTCGGCGAGGCGCTGCCCTCGCTCGGCCTCGACGAGACGCGCTCGGGAAAGGACGGCCGGTTCCGCCTCGACGGTGCCTGGGGCGGGTCCTTCCACGCGCTCGGGGTCGACCTCGGCGGGAGCCGCTCGACCTTCCGCATCCTCGACCACGCGCTGCACCACGGCGAGCGCACCGACGTCGGCGACATCGTGCTCGACGCGTCCGCGGTCGTCACCGGCCGCGTGATCGACGAGGCGGGAGAGCCCGTCGCGGGGGCGCGCGTGCGGCTCGCTCCGCTGCCGGGCGAGGCGGTCGAGGCCGGCATCTACGACGTGCGGCCGGACTCGCTGCTCGCCTTCGGCGAGGAGACGGTGCTCGAGATCCCCGCGTGGGTGCGCGGCTGGGTCGACGCGCTCCCCGTGCCCACGGCGTACAGCGGGGCGGACGGCACGTTCCGGGTGGACGGCGTGCCGCTGACGCGCGTCGTCGGCGGCGTCGACAAGCGCGGCTGGGTGGGCATCCCGATCGCGGAGCTCGACGTCGAGGGCGGCAGCCACGACCTCGGCGACCTCGTGATGTCGCGCGGGAGGACCGCCCGGGGCATCGTCGTCGACCCGGCCGGCGCTCCCGTGCCCGGCGTCGAAGTCTGGGTCGGTCCCGCGCGCGGCCCCCTGACCGTGCTGCAGCCGTGCGGCCGCTCGGACGCAGAGGGACGCTTCGCGGTCGGCGCGCTGCCGAAGGCCGGCAAGCTCGGCGCGTGCGCGCGACGCACGCCGTACGAGGAGCGCCCGCTCCAGCTCTCCGAAGGCGACGACGAGCTGCGCATCCAGGTCGCGGCCGCCGCGCTGCTGACCGTGCACGTGCGAACGCCCGCCGACGAGCCGCTCCACGGCGCGCGGCTCGAGCTGAGCCCGCGCGGCGGCGAGCGCGAGATGGGGCTCTTCGCGATCCTGGCCTCGAGGTACTCGTCGCCCCCGCCCCTCCCGGCGTTCCGCGAGATGGAGCCGGGGACCTTCGTGTCGCCGGAGCTCGCCCTCGGCGACTACGAGCTCGTCGTGCGCGCGGCGGGCTGCGCCCCGAGGACCCGCCCGGTCGAGCTGCGCGCGGGGGGCGCGGAGGTGACGCTCACCTGCGGCGACGGCCGCCGCGTCGAGCTGACGGTCGTCGACGCGCTCACGCGCGAGCCCGTCGAGGACGCGCGCGCGGTCGTGATGCACGCGACCCAGCCGCTCGTCACCGCGCTCGCCGTCGCCTGGACCGACGCGTCGGGCAAGGCGAGCCTCGGCCCGATCAGCGTCCCCGAGGCCGCCGAAGGCGAGGGCGCCGCGGCGTTCATCGGCGTGCAGCACCCGCGCTACGCGAACCACACGCTGCCGATGGCCGGCGTCGGCAGCACGCTCGAGGTCGCCCTGCGCGCGGGCGGCGAGCTGGTCGGGAGCATCCACTGGGGCGGCCGCACGCCGACGCGCTCCTACTTCATCGGCCTGAACCAGCGCGACAAGGACGGGGTCGAGGAGCTCCTCAACCTGCCGCTCTTCGGCCACAGCGACGACGAGGGCGCGTTCCGCTTCTCCAACCTGCCCGAAGGCCGCTACAGGCTCGACGTCAACGAGCTGTTCCTCGACGCCGACCCGCTGCAGCTCATGCGCGACGACCCCAACCCAATGCGCGTGCACGGCGAGGAGGTACAGATCCTCGCCGGGCAGACGACGCGCGTCGCCGTCGACCTGTCGCCGACGGGGGTCGGGCCCACCGGGCGCGTCTTCGGGACCGTCCGCGTGACCGGCGTTCCGCTGGCTGGGGCGCGCGTGCGCGTCTCCGGCAACCAGAGCGTCGACCTCGCGACCGACGAGTGGGGGCGCTTCGACAGCGGTCAGGTTTCCGTGCTGCGCCGGGTCCACGTGCGCATCGCCGGCGAGCTCGAGCTCTCCGGCCGAGGGGCGCGCGAGGTGGAGCTGTACTCCGAGAACCTCGAGCTCGCCGCGGGCGCCGCCCACGAGATCGACCTCGACTTCCAACCCTGCGAGCTCTCGCTGGGAGTCTTCGCAGCCGCCGACGGGGGCGGCATCGCCGGCGCGAACGTCGTGGCGCAGCTCGAGGGAGGCGCGAAGGGCGTGCGCCCGAGCGAGGTCAAGACGGACGCGGGGGGCGAGGCCACGCTGCTCCTGCTCGGCGCCGGCGAGCACACGGTGCGGGTCAGCCATCCGCAGTTCGCGAGCGCGAGCCGCAAGGTGAGCGTCGTCGCCGGCGAGGGTCTCGAGCCGCTGCGCTTCGAGCTCGCGCCCGGCGTCCCTTGCGCGGGCCGCGTGATCGCGGACCGCGGCGAGTCCGGCCGCCGCACGTGGAGCTACGTCCACGTGCAGAGCGAGGACGGCCGCTACAACCAGGGCACCGGCCTGAAGGGCGACATGCTCGAGTTCCAGCTCGCCGGCCTGGGGCCCGGGCGCTACAAGGCGCGCCTTTGGATCGACGGCGAGCAGGGGCAGGAGGTCGCGTTCGAGCTCGGTCTCGCCGGGGACCGGGACCTGGTCCTGGTCTTCGTGCCCCAGGCGCAGTAGCCGAAGCGGAGCGGTCCGGGCTCGGGTTGCTTGCTTCCCAGCAGAGGATCTGGCTGCGCCGTCGCAACCGACTGGCCTGCAACGACTTGGAGACGGGCGAGGCGGGCTGTGGAGCTGCCCCGCCCCGCGCATGGTTTACAAGTCCGCAAGGAACCTGCACCATCTGGCCTCCCCGCCCGCGTGAAAACAGAGAATCGGTGTCTGCCGCGTAGCCCGTTCGGGGGCCCGGGCCGTTCACCGTGCTCGACCTGGTCGCCGGAACCGTTGCCGCCACGGATGGCTGCGGAGCTCGCACCGGATGGGCGCGGTGGGCGGACTCCGAACCGCACGAGGTCCGTGGGCAGAGACGCGCGCGTCTGCAGCGATCCGCCGGCCGAGCGTCTACCTCCTAACCCACACACTCTCTAGTCCCATGAGAAACGTTTCGTCCGTCTCTCGAGTTCTTCCGATCTGCTTGACCCTCGTGCTCGCAGGGTGCGCTTCCACCGGCAGCACGGCTGCCAGCGACTTCGCCCGCATCGAGCGCGCTTCCTCCACGGCGTCGACTGCGTCCGCGTCCAGCCTCGGCGCGCCGGAGGCGGCGGCGATGGGCGCGCCGCAGGACCCAGCCTACGGCCCTGAAGCAGGCCAAATGGAGTACACGCTCGGCGGCTCGGGCGCGAACGACTCCGACTTCGAGGAGGGCTCCGGCTCCTTGTCCGGTAGCATCGGCCACTTCCACAGCGAGCACGGCGAATTCGGCGTACGCCAGAGCGCCGGATGGTTCGACTTCGGGAGCTCGACCTGGAGCGGCTCGACGCGCGCGTTCTACGATTACCACTTCGGCGACGGCAACTTCCGTCCCCTGATCGGCGCCAACATCGGCTACGTCTACGGCGGCGACAGGGTCAACGAGACGTTCGCCGCGGCGCCCGAGGCCGGCCTCAAGTGGTACGTGACGGAGAGCGCCTTCCTGTTCGTCCTCGCCGAGTACCAGTTCTTCTTCGAGGACGCGGAGGACGCCGACGACAACTTCGACAGCGGCTCGTTCATCTACACGCTCGGCATCGGCTTCAACAAGTAGCGCCCGCGATCGCGAAGTGAGGCGCGCCGTGGCGCGCCTCACTTTACCGCCTTCTCCGCCGTGGCCGGTGCCATGGCCCGACGACCTCGTCCGGTCGCCCTGGGTCCGTCCGCCGACCGTCGGCGCGGGCGAGGCGGCGTTCAGCGCACGACGTGCCAGCGCGTCTGCCGCCCGCCGAGGTAGCGCACGCACTGGCCGTCGAACCACGCGTCCTGCTCGGGCTTGACGTGGATCTCCTGGCCGTCCCACTCGGGGATCGCGACGGTCACGTTGCCCTTGTCGGTAGCGGTGGGATCGGGGGAGCTTGCGGATCAAGCCGTGGGCGGGGAGGAGGCGGAGCAGTCGGGTGATCCTGGCCGAGAGTCGCCGGGAGTCGGCGGGCTTGGCCTCGGAATGAAGCGA